>Ga0310786_10010146_pt1 | contig 11868 bp, 11 predicted proteins | sample AusTroGonzalo_MG_FD_203881 | JGI IMG/M metagenome (GOLD analysis project Ga0310786, IMG submission 203881) | Bovine rumen microbial communities from tropical cattle in Woodstock, Queensland, Australia - Gonzalo_03 (v2) (version 2) | ecosystem: Host-associated > Mammals > Digestive system >... | reverse complement strand
GTATTTGTCATCCCGCAGTTTGAACTCTTAGACACCCAAGGAGTGCTTCAACATTAAAGAAGCGTAATAAACAAGCAAAAAGGTAATGTTTGCCACATTTTGTGGTAAACATTGCAACAAGCCAATATCACTTTGTATTAAAAAATTGAAGATTTTTGCAGGGTGATATTGGCTTTTCGATTTTAAAGTGGGATTTTGACAATGAAAGAATACGTTGAGGGAGCGAAATTGAACACATTGACGAATGTGAAACTCCCATGCGCAGGCGGTTTTTCACCCGCTCCAAGCTCTGGCACGAAAGTGGTGGGGTGACCGTAAGAATTGTCACTACCCTACCCTAAAAATGGAATGCCCTTCCGACAAGTAATACGGATGTTCTTGGAGAAGATGGAACAGGATTGACCGAGTAAATAGCTTGAAGAATAATTCTATTTGCCACAAGTTTTTGTAAAGCTTTGTAACCAATAGGTCAACATCCCAAAGGCACTGTTCAGGTACAAGAGCTCGCGTCCTTGTACCCGTTGGCCTTTGCCAGAATAATCGTTGATGATTAAAAAAATATTAATTAAAAAAATTATGAAAAGAATCCTATTTTTCGCAGCTGTACTTTTTCCGCTTATGTCATTTGCCCAACATATTGATTTTAGGACCGATTGGGAAAAAGATGAATTGAAAGGAAAAGTTAAAAAGGTGTCTACTAATACGGGCAATGGGGTTAGGGTAAAAACCTACAATCCATTAGGGTTTATAACAGAAATTGAAAACGATTATTTCGCCGCCAGAGTAAAGAACACCTACGATAGCAATAAAATATTGTTGTCAGAAGAATTTGACGAGGCGGGAAGCCGCAAATCATTCACCAAATTTGAATATGACAATCAAGGTTTACTCATCTCTTATACAGAGCAGTCGAACTACGGTCCAACTGTCGGACGATATGAATACAATTCCGACAAAACGCTAAAATCTTTTATGCGTTTTGAAGGCGACACAGACCAGTACGATTATTTGGTTGAGTTCGTATATGATAAGGGTGTTTTGGTTGAAACAAACGAGTTCGGTCCCGACCGTTCTCCATACATTTGGGCAATCTATAACGAGAAAGAACAAGTTGTTGAATACAAAAAATGGAGGTCTGATGGCACACTCAGAATACATGGACGTTATCTTTATGACGATAATGGTTTTATGGTAGAATGGGATGAGGAAATAGACGGCATGTGGCAGGTTTATCAAAAGTATGAGAATGATAAACATGGAAATGTCGTCAAAGAAATATCCTACAGCGGCAATGAAATTGACATAGACACTTTCACGTACGAATATGACAAGCAGGGCAATTGGACAAAAAAAGACGAACGTTACGACGAAGAATACGATTTGCACCACATAGAGACTCGCGTTATTGAATATTATTAGGATAGAAAGACTGGTATGTCTTTTATGATGATTCAAACGTTTTTTTGGGCTTCCGGCAACTTCCCATCCAAGAAAACGGATTATTTCTCCGTGGGCGCTTACAATCCAAACAGCTTTTATGAAATAATTATAGGCTTTGAACACATTGACGAATGTGAAACTCTCATGCGCAGGCGGTTTTTCACCCGCTCCAAGCTCTGGTACGAAAGTGGTGGGGTGACCGTAAGAATTGTCCCTACCCTACCCTAAAAATGGAATGATATATCGACAAGCAATACGATCAAGTGAGTTGGTATGACTGTCAGGAATTTATCAAAAAGCTTAATGCATTGACAGGGAAAATTTTCCGGTTGCCATCCGAGGCGGAGTGGGAGTACGCGGCTCGAGGGGGAAACAAGAGCAAAGGCTACCAATATAGTGGAAGTAATGATATTGACGACGTTGCTTGGTATAATGTTTACGACAATAAAGACCCCGATTATAGCACACATGCCGTCAAGTCAAAAAAGCCCAATGAATTAGGCATCTACGATATGTCGGGCAATGTGAGAGAGTGGTGTTCGAACTGGTATGGGAGCTACATTCCAAAGCTTAAGGATTCGTCTTTGCGCTCGTATCGCGTGCTTCGCGGTGGTAGCTTTAACAGAGGTGCTGGGCGCTGCGAAGTGTCTTTCTGTGATGGTGCTCACCCTAGAAGTTCCCGCGATTGCTATGGTTTCCGCCTCGTATTAGGTCACTGACAGAGTCTGATCATCAGTTGTCTTTTGAGATGTCGACTACTAGGTGACAAAGATGAAAATGGAAGGGGACCATTGTGGACAGCTGGATCAAGGCGGATCTCGAAACGGAGAACATGGTGGATGAGTATTGGGGGAGGAGATGGTGGAAAAAACAAATAGTGCCATTATATTGTACGACAAAAACAATCACCTTTGCGACTAGACAAAAGTGACTGGTTTTCAAATGATGCATAGAGGCGTATATCATATCAATCTCTTCATGGATGTTTTTTTTCGAGCCCCACAATTATTTGCTTTAACAGATTACATACATTTTGAATATCAAATAAATCACCCACAACATACAATATAGTATTAAGTAGTATGAAAACTTTTAAAATTGACATGTTTGATGACCATTTGATATTTGAATATAATGGTCAAAAGGTTTTAGTTGACACAGGATGCCCAATTACGATTTGCAGGCAAAACACTTTTGATTTTATGGGAAAAGTGTACACCTGCCATACCTCTTTTGCAGGGAGGGACCTTGAGAGCATTTCTCAGCTGATGAATTATGACATTGATGTCTTCATGGGTATGGACATTATTGAGAACTTTTATGTCCTAACTGATTATAAAAATCAACAAGTAACATTCAGCAAAAAACCTATCCCATTTGAGCCCTCGGCCTCTATCCCTATTATTCGAGGTCTGATGGGCGAAGTATTTGTCAACCTGACCATTAAAGGTAAAATTGCAAAACTTGCACTTGATACGGGAGCAAAAATCTCTTATATTGATGATTCTTTTACCAAAGAAGAAACCGCCAAGGGAACGAAGAACGATTTTAGTCCATTGATAGGTCATTTCCAAACCCATATCTTCGAATTGGAATCCACCCTTGGCGAACAGGCCTTTCCAGTCAACTTCGGGAACCTTCCTCAGACATTGGCAATGCCACTCAAGTTAATGGGAATTGCCGGCGCGATTGGCTTTGATTTATTCAATACATATACGGTACTTATGGATTTCAAGAGCAACACATTATCTATAAGATGACGAGAAGAAAAAAAAGCTAAAATAGATAACAGGGTGAATCCGTGGATAAAAGACCAATTCACCATCTATTCAACGAATTTTATTCCATAAACTCATATTTTTTCATCATGATTAAGAACATTTTCATTCAAAAGCCTCATTACTTTCGCAGCATCAGCATTTTCATATTTATGCTGACACTGTGCGTTTCTGCGCGTGCGCAAAGCGACTACTATATCCGTCAAGCCGAAGGCTATATGCGCGATGCAGAATACTACAACAGACAAGCAGCTGGCTATGAGCGAGATGCAGAGTATTACAACAAGCAGGCTCAAGGATATATGCGTGATGCGGATTATTACACTCGCCATCAGGACTATGATAAGGCCAGTACCCGCACTCGCTGGGCGAAAGACGCTACAGAGAAGGCACAAACCCGCATGAAGTGGGCTGCCGAAGCGCGTGAGAAAGCCCGCACCCGCATGAAATGGGCGCAGGAGGCCATGGAGAAAGCAAGGCGGAATAGTTGATGAAGCTGGAATGTGTACAGAGAAAAACGATTCCTCAAAATCAAAAAAAAACTCGAAAGCAATGTTCATAAAGGAATCCGATCATTTTTCCGCACGCGTGTTTTACGATAACTAAAACCTAAAAATGTATTTTATGGACAAAGACATTTTTACAAATTCTCTTGACGACACCTCTGCGGAGACGAAAGACCAGCAGGACAAGGCCCCCACCTCTGCTAAAGCCCAATTTGACCTTGGCGCGATGTACGAGAATGGCAGAGGAGTGCCGCAAAGCGACACGGAAGCTGTGAAGTGGTACAGCATGGCAGCAGAGCAAGGATTTATTGCGGCCCAATTTCATCTTGGCATGATGTACCACGATGGCAAAAGAGTGCCGCAAAGCGACTCAGAAGCCGCAAAGTGGTTTCGCATGGCAGCGGAACAAGGGAGCACGCATGCGCAAATTATGCTTGGTTGGTTGTACGAGAACGGCAAAGGGGTACCAAAAAGCGACGAAAAGGCTGTAGAATGGTACCGGAAGGCCGCAGAGAGTGGAAACCCCAATGCACAATTCAACCTTGGCTCGATGTATCGATATGGCAAGGGGGTGCCACAAAGCAACGAGGAGGCATACAAGTGGTACCTTAAAGCGGCGAATCAGGGCGATGAAGATGCGTGGGCGATTTTGGGAGAACTTGACCAGTCAACCCATATAAAGCATGATGATTGATATAAAAAACACAGATGAGCGGCCGAAGATGACAGATGATATGCGTAAAGCATTGATATTATGGTCATTGGGCGCAGGAAACTCCGCCAGACGCTTCAATGGTGAAAATCCGATACCAGAAAAGGCGGAGGTGGCAACCAAAGAGAGTTGGAGTCACCAGCCGATGCCCGAGAAGCACGTAGTGATCCCCTTAGACGTGCCCCTCCCCCACGAGGCCATGCGAATTGTGAAGTACGGCCACATCCCGGAGGCCATGGAGGACCACTGGTTCATGTACTGCGATGAGAGCGCCATCCGCTATTACCGAAGCTGGACAGGCATCTGCATCTTCATCGCAAAATATGTGGAAGAAGGCGACGACTGCCGCATCACAGAACTGCAAGTCAACCGCGATCCTGAGGAATACGACAGCGAGGACACCACCCACGACATTGCTCTCTTCATGGCGTTGTTGACAGAGGAGTACGGCGGGGATGCTGAGGAGTGGTGGAGGAAGGTGATGGGGTGATAAATGACGGAACACCTACCCAACTTGAAATAACAATAACGAAAAAAGGTTCCGTAAGCTTTAATCAACAGACCATTATTATGACCATTCGAGGAATTTTAGTTCAAGCACTAAAAGAATGCTTGAGTGAGAAAATTGAGGAATTGAGTTGCCTGGTTGCAAACTCACCTTGTTTATGAGCGGCTCTGCTTGGTTTCCTTTTCCAGATTTTTGGACATAATTGGCATTCTTGGTTATTGTCTGAAACAAAAAGGTAAAATTAGCGACAAGATGTAGTAAACATTGCAACAACAAAATATTGATTTATATTTAAAAATTTTAGAGTTTTGCAGAGTCGAAAATTAGTTGTTCTAATTCAATAATTAGTTCTAAAATGTTTAACGGAAGAAGTCCTAAAGAGAATAAACGATGAAAGAGCTATCGCTTGATATAATTGGAAAATGGTTAGATGAATTAGACATAGTGCCTAATGTTGATAAAACAAATAATACAATCATAGCATCATTAGGCGCTAATGCCGATTTCAATCATGAAATAATTATATGTATTAGTCTTCAAGACGGGTTGCCGGAGATTGTGGGCTACTCAACTGATTATAGAGTGCGGGCTGATACAGAGGAACGAGTGATGCATGCTCTAAACAAATATAACGATACTCATATTACACCAACCGGCTTTATACAAGACGACTTGATCAAGTTTAGGTATAGTCTTTTTTTCAGCAATGAATTGTCGAAGTTTTATGTCAATAATGTTGGCATTAAGAACGGGCTACTTGCGATAAAGAATGCTTTTGTTGATTTTGAAAAACAACTATTTCGGGAATCATTACCCCCTTGGTTTTATGTAATTTAAACATGGATAAATTTTTATTGATAAAATATTGAAATTATGTATGATTTTGATTTGTTAATGGACTTTGAGTTCGATTCAAATGGTGACGGTTACCCAGACACTTATGCGGAAACCTATGACACGACAGGTAATGGTGAGGCTGATACCGCAATTATGTATTCAGACACAAATGGAGATGGATATGCGGATTCAACTCTTACTTTCGCTGACACGAATAACAGTGGACAGTATGACACTTATTCTGTACAACAGGACACCAACTCTGATGGAAATGTTGATGTCGTTTCAAAAATGCACGATTACACCCAAGATGGCCAAATTGACACCACCACCACTTACGTTGACTCCAACCATGATGGGAAATTTGATACTGTTGTAAAAGAGATTGATTCAAATGGAGACGGGAAGATGGACACAATGGAGGTTTTTGAGGATGTCAATGGTTCGGGAGAGGCAGATTACCATGAAGTTTATGAATATGATCCAGCCACTGGTCAAATAACACCAGCAACAGCAGCTGGATATGAAGTTGGAGGGATATTCGACACGGGATTAGATAATTTTCAACCTGCAGATAACTACCCTGAGGGTATAAGCGGTGATCCAGCTGAGTCGATGGAGTATTGGGAAAGTCAAGGATCCACCAACAGATGTGCGTTGTATTCTCAAAAATTTGTTATAGAGGAACTAACCCCAGGTGATGAAAAGATAGATATTGAAGAGTTCGCCGATGTTGCCGAGGAACATGGTTGGTTTACGGAAGATGGAGGAACATCTTTCCTGAATATGAACAATATGCTTGATTACTATGGTATTGAGAATGAGATGTCTTTTAATAATTCAATTGAAGATATTGAGGATTGCCTTAACGATGGAGGCAAGGTAATAGTTTCAGTTGATAGTGATGAAATATGGTATGGAGAGGCTGACGATCTGTTTGCCCCTGACAGTTCATCCGACCATGCTGTTGAGGTGATAGGTATTGATCGTACTGACCCTGAAAACCCCATGGTGATTTTGAACGATTCTGGCACTCCTGATGGGAAAGGAGAAATGGTTCCTCTTGATGTCTTTGAGGGTGCCTGGGCTGACGGTGATTGCCAAATGATAGAATGTTATCCAAAATAATAAATGAAGAATAATTAATAATAGACCGATATGAATAGCGATTTTTCAACAAAAGAATTAATCAAGAGTCTGAGAACCAATGCATTCATTAAAAGCAGCAGCATGCCGATTGGGTATGTGGCAGGTCTGCCCATATTATGCATACTTAACGGGAATTTATGTATGAAAATTCCATTTTTGAAATATAAAATTACAGGAGAGGTGGATAAAACATTTGTTTATCCAATAAAATATGTCGCGACTGTTTTGATTCCTGAAGGTGTAGTTGTAAGCTTCGAAGACATGTCGTTAAATACTGCTTTTGCCAGTGTCAAATTCTCGGACCCGATAGGCACATTCAGACATGAAGCGGTAAAGAATTTGGACAAGAAAGCATACGAAAACATGCGTTCCGAATTGTATGATGAGTACGACAATGTTGTAAAATGTTTAGTTAGCGGAAAAAAATACACATCCAATAATGAAGCATGTTTTCGCAAATTGTTGAATATGCTGCTTGAACCCTCCTTGCGTCCATTCTACAAAGCCATCAATATTGATTTTGCCAACAAATATTTATCAGAATAGTATTATGAAACTAACAAACAATAACGACTTTTTCCAGAAAACGGGCAATCATGAAGAAGTGTCGGATATTCCGATATCTATGGGAGATATAATCCTCGGTTCTTCTTTGGAGCCCAAGAAACAGTTCCAATCGAGCGCCCAAGTCACAAATTTAATCAATGAAACCGTAGAGGAGCTCAAAAAATGCGGTTTCCCCAAAATGGCCGAACGGGTATCACAAATCCGACGCGACACCATCAGACAACGTTTTGTTGTGTCCGTGGTAGGAGAATTCAATCATGGCAAGAGTACCTTTTTGAATCACCTCCTTGGAGACGCTCCGAAGTTGCCAGTGGGTAATCTGCCCACTACTGCAATTCTGACAAGAATCAGATATGCCCAAAAACCCCAAATGGTCGTGTTCGACGAAAAGGGGGACAAGAAATGCGTATTACCGATAAAACCCGAATCTTGGAAAGGTTTGGTTGCCAACAATTTCGGAGAAGAAGAACCTAGAGGAAGCGTGATTATGGGAATTCCTGATGCATGGTTGGGAAAGAACAGTATTGAGATTATTGATTGCCCTGGAGCAGGAGACCTCTCAGAAGCGAGAGCCAGGGTAATAGGTGATGTCCTGACTCGTTCCGATAGTGCAATAATCGCATTGAATGCAACTGCCGCCTTGAGCAATAGTGAAAAATTATTTATCAAGAACCGTATCCTTTCGCGCAAGACACCGTTTACAATGATTATTGTAAACAAACTTGACATGGTGAAGAAGGAGGAACGGAACAAGGTTGTGAAATATATAAAGGATGTGCTTGCACTCGAAAAGATGGAGATACCAGTGTATATTCCTGCTGATATCGAGATGCCAGATGAAACTTATGCAGATATAAAAGGCCTGGACAAAATCAAGGAAGTGATTGTTAGCTGGGCAGAAAATCCACAAAGGCAGTTACTCACTGATTTATGGATTAAGACGCGGATAACTGAAGTTGTGGATATGGCAATAGACTCGCTTGACGAGCAGGATAAACTCCTGAAATTGGATGACGATAAACGAAAAGAGAAAATTGCCGAGAGAAAGCAAGTACTCGACAAATTAGAACTGGACTGGAATGAATTAGAAGTGCAACTGCAAAACAAGTCTAATGTGTGCTATAAACGTTTCTTGGAAAAAGTTGACGAATATACGGCCGAAATAATAGAAAAGCTGCATTATGAAGCGTCGCACACGAATAATCCGGAAAAATGGTGGACAGAAGATTATCCCTATCGTCTGAAAATGGAACTAGCAAACATGTCCGTTGCGCTTGAAAACATAGTTTCAAAGATTGTAATAAGCGATGCCCGATGGTTCAATGATGCTCTTAATCAGGAATTCAAATCGACAATTCGAGTGGACAATATTTCTGTGACCGACAAGGATGAGTATAAAGAAGTCAAATCCAAGCGGACACTTGAATTTGAAGATTTGACCAAGAAACAGAATATTGCACGTATTGGTACCGCCGGCTTAAGTTTAGCAATGTTTCCTGTCTTAGGGATTGTTGCCACATTAGGTGTTGGCACAGCTGGCTCAATCATAACGTCTTCTGTTTTTAGAAAGAAAATTGAAGAGCAGAAGAAAGACCTAAGAGAGAATATTTCTAAAGACATTCCTTCCGTAGTGGCCGAGGCCACCTTGAACAGTGAAAAACGCATAATAGCATTGTATGACGAAATTCTTGCTGACTCACAAAGGAAAAAAGAGGCATGGCATGAGGCGCAAGTGGCCACCATAGAAACGGACAGCCCAACCAAAGTTCAAGAACAAATGAACATGGTCGTCTCAAGCATAACCTCATTGCAAGAAATAAAGAACAAACTGAGTTAAAAATCAATAACATTACAAATATGGCACTTAATCAAGAACAATTGACGATATTTCGAGTACAAAAAGAACGTCTCGGCAAAATGCTTTCTGATGCATCAGAGGTTATCAATGAATTAAACATGACCTCCGCCAGTGAGAATCTCTCTAAATTGAGCAAAAAAGTTGAGGATGATAAATTCAAAATTCAAATTGTTGGAACATTCAGCAACGGAAAATCCACGGTTATCAATGCACTGTTGGGTGAGAATGTGCTTCCTGCATACGCATTACCCACCACAGCGGTTATCAATGAAGTGAAGCACAGTGATTCCAAAGGAGCTATTCTATATTTCAGGAATCCTCTGCCTGATAATCTCCCCAATAGCTTATCTCCGAAAGCTCTTGAACACATGAAAGCTCATGGGATGGAAAACATCCCTCCTCTGCGTGTCGACTATAGCGAAATTGAGGATTATGTTGTCATTCCCTTAGGAGAGGACCCCAAAGAGATGTTGTTAGAAAGTCCTTACGAAAAAGTAGAACTTTTTTGGCCTTTGCCGATGCTAAAAGAAGGGGTGGAAATAATTGATTCCCCAGGACTTAATGAGTCAGAAACAAGAGCACATGTTACAATGGACTATTTGACCAAAGCGGATGCGATTCTTTTTGTGCTGGCAGCCGATAAGCTTTGTGCTCAAGATGAAATGCATTTTATTGAAAACAATCTGAAAGAGAACGGTTTCACCGAACCTTTCTTTGTTGTCAACAAATATGACCTTATTCAGGAACGCGAAAAAGAAAGGGTGAAGAAATTTGCCGAGTTGAAACTTTCCAATTATTCAACCAATCCTATTTTTTTCATTTCTGCTCAGTTAGGACTTGATGGACAGATAAATAAGGATGATAAACTTTATGAGACATCACAAATGGGATTGTTTTCTGACAAGTTGTCGGAATTTCTCACAAAAGATAAAGGGAAATTGAAACTTTCACAACCAGCTCGTGAGCTGAAAAGAGTCCTTAATAACGAAGTACTCTATAAGGCTATCCCAAGTCAGCGTACTATGCTAGACAGTTCTTTGGACGAGTTGAAGCGAAGATATGATCAAGCCAAACCACAACTGGAAACCCTAAAGAGCAATAAGGCACAACTCGTCAGTAAGTTGCAGTTGAAAATCGAGCAGAGCAAACTTGAATTTAAACGTTTTGTTAATAGAAATTATCTATCACTTGCTGATATGATACCGGGATGGATTGACGAGTTTCAGCCTGAAAACAAGTTCAGTGTTATTCCAACAAAGAAAAAATCCGAGATTATTGTATCAGAAATAACTGAATATGTTTCGAGTAAAATACAAGAACAACAGAATGATTGGAAAAAAGATGTTTTGCAACCGATAATAGAAGAAAAAGCCAATTACATTTTCGATTCGGCAACGCAAGATTTGACGAAAATATTTTCAGAAATTGATGCCATTAATGCTGATATTACAGGAAATCATGACATTGATCCTGACAGTGTGCCGTTGTGGCAACGAATAGCAGGTGCGGCAGGCGGTTTACTACTTGGCGATGTTGGTTTGGCTTTCTCTGGTGGAATGAACGGACTTAGCAAAGATTTGGCAAAGACTGCGGCTTTCGAAATCGGAGCTGGATTTATATTGGGTATATTGGGATTACTTAATCCATTTACAATTGCTGCAATTCTGCTGGCTGCAATAATTAAATCATGGAAATCAGGTGCATCCACCGCAATGAAGAAAACAAAGTCAATGGTGAGTGATGAGATTGTAAAACAATTGAGTAATTCGGCAGATGAAAAATCTACTCAAATGGCGGAGTCAATCTGCAATAAACTGTCTGAAGTGGCCGATACCATTTCATCTGCGGTCGACAATGAAATTCATCAAACAGAGCAACAGGTTGAAAGTATCATTGAAGAAATGAAGAAAGGTCAGGCCAACATTGATGCCCGCAAAAGTGTCATTGACTCTTGTGAAGCAAAAATCAAGGAAATTAACACTCACCTTGATGAACTGACGTTTGAATTATTAGAACAGAAATGATTTATCAGTCAGCAGCAGAGGTCCTCGCCTCTGCTGCTGCATTTCAATGAATACTAAATCGGCTTATCATGAGGGAAGATAATTACTTTTCGTGGAATAATATAGGAGAGATGGCTGACATCAACTCCCATATCCACTATGCAAAAACGCTATTGAACAAGTATGAATGGGCATCTTTAACGAAAAGGAATATTGACAAGCAACTCAATGCCATTACTAAGAAACAAAATGACAAGCAACTGAATATTAGTGTGATTGGAGAATTTTCCACAGGAAAGAGCTCATTCATCAATGCACTTGTAGGCTTTGAGTTGCTTGCTGTCAATATATTACAAGGGACAACTATTGCAATTACTATTATTGAATATTCAGACGAATTTGCTATAACGCTTACTGATTTTGATGAAGCTTCGACTAAAGAAACATACGCAAATATTGATTCCCTCAGACAACACCTTCATCTCTATACAACAGATCCCAAATATGGCA
>Ga0310786_10010145_pt1 | contig 11869 bp, 11 predicted proteins | sample AusTroGonzalo_MG_FD_203881 | JGI IMG/M metagenome (GOLD analysis project Ga0310786, IMG submission 203881) | Bovine rumen microbial communities from tropical cattle in Woodstock, Queensland, Australia - Gonzalo_03 (v2) (version 2) | ecosystem: Host-associated > Mammals > Digestive system >... | reverse complement strand
ACTACGCGGCCGCAGGAATGGATCCCGAAGTGCGGCGCATAACCGAAAGGGCGATCGCCGCGTGCGCGGCGGCCGGCGCGGAGATATCGGAAGTGTCGCTGCCGCACACAGAGTACGCGATGGCGGTCTATTACATAATCGCGCCGGCGGAGGCGAGCGCCAACCTCGCGAGGTTCGACGGCGTCAGGTACGGCATGCGCAGCAAGCGAGCGGAAGACGTCTTCACGCTATACACGCGCAGCAGGGCCGAGGGCTTCGGTCCGGAGGTGAAACGCCGCATAATCATGGGCACGTACGTGCTCTCCTCCGGCTACTACGACGCGTACTACGGCCGGGCCCAGAAGGTGCGCACGCTCGTTAAGCGCGACTTCGACGAAGCGTTCGAAAAGGTCGACGCACTGCTCACGCCGTGCGCCCCGACCCCGGCGTTCCGCTTCGGCGAGAACCAAGATCCGCTCACCATGTACCTGAACGACCTTTACACGATACCGTCCTCGCTCGCCGGCGTCTGCGCGTCGGCTGTTCCGGCAGGCTTCACCGCGGAAACGCGGCTGCCGGTGGGCGTCCAGTTCATCTGCGGCGGCTTCCGCGAGGAGAAGCTGCTCAAGATATCCAAAGCATTCGAGGAGGTCTCGAAATGAAGGCAGTGATGGAAACTTCAATGGGAACGATAACCCTTGAGCTGAACAGCGACAAGGCCCCGGCCACCGTAGCCAACTTCGAGAAGTACGCGAAGAGCGGCTTCTACGACGGCACGGTGTTCCACCGCGTCATCGACGGGTTCATGATCCAAGGCGGCGGCTTCACAAAGGGCATGGACCAGAAGCCGACCGGCGAGCCGATCCGCAACGAGGCGATGAACGGACTCAAGAACCTGCGCGGCACAATAGCCATGGCGCGGACGATGGTCGTCGATTCGGCGACGAGCCAGTTCTTCATCAACCTGGTGGACAACGCGTTCCTCGACTTCACCGCGCCGACGCCGCAGGGCTTCGGCTACGCCGTGTTCGGCAAGGTGACCGACGGCATGGACGTCGTGGACGCGATCGGCAAGGTGAAGACCGGGTTCGCCGGCCCCCACCAGAACGTCCCGGAGACTCCGGTCGTCATCAAAAAGGTGACCGTCTCCGCTTGATTTTATCCGCAATAAAGTATATAATCGCACCGTCTAACAAAACTGGAGTCACCGAATGAAGAAACTGCTCTGTCTTACCGCCGTCGCGGCGCTCTCGTCCGCCGCCTTCGCGCAGGAGTCCGCCGACGAGTCCTCGCAGGCGTCAACCGCCCCAGCGACAAGGCTTGAACGCAAGGAGGAAGCCGCCGTCTGGCCCGCGTTTCTCGCGATCTGCCAGTGGCCGCGCTCTGCCGACGTGATCGGCCTGCGCCTCACGGTGCCCTTCTCCACGTCGCAGGAGAACGTGACCGGCATCGACGTCGGTCTCTGGGGGCGCTCGATGTACTTCGAGGGTCTGCAGCTCAACGTGCTGCGCAACGACGTGCTCGACGGCGCGGCCGGCATCCAGGCTGGCATCTACAACTCCGCCGGGCGCGGCGACCTCTTGGGCTTCCAGGCGGGCCTCTGGAACGAAGCGCACAGCTTCCGCGGCGTACAGGCCGGCGCCATCAACGTAGTCGGCGAGGGCCGCGGCATACAGGTCGGCATCGTCAACCGCGCCGAGACGTTCTACGGCTACCAGATCGGCCTCATCAACATCATCCGCGACGCGGAACTGCAGTTCATGCCGATCGTGAACATCGGCTTCTGAGAAAAGACAATGCGCATACGTGCTTTCACGGCCGTCAGGCCGAACCAGGAGGACGCGGCCTCGGTCGCGTCCGTTCCTTACGATGTTGTCGACACGGCCGAGGCCAAGGCGCTCGCGGCCGGGAACCCCAAGAGCTTCCTGCATGTCTCGCGCCCCGAGATAGACCTGCCGGACGGCACAGACTGTTCGTCGCCCGAAGCGTACGCACAGGCGCGCAGGGCGCTGGACGCGCTCGTCTCAGGCGGAACCCTCGCCGAGGATCCCTCGCCTGCATTCTACGCCTACAGGCAGACCATGGGCGACCACGCCCAGACCGGCATCGTCGCCACCTTCGATACCGAAGAGTACCTATCCGGTGTCCTTAAGCAGCACGAGAAGACGCGCAAGGACAAGGAAGACGACCGCACTCGTCACATCGAGACGCTCTCGGCGCACACGGGGCCCGCGTTCCTCACCTACCGCGACTCCGCGGCGATAGACGCGCTGGTCGCGGCGTCGTGCGCCGACGCGCCGCTCTACGACTTCACAGCGCCCGACGGCATCCGCCACACGGTGTGGAAGATCCGCGCGGCAGACTCGGCGGCGCTTGAGGCAGCGTTCGCCGAAGTGCCGGTCGCCTACATCGCAGACGGCCACCACCGCTCCGCCGCGGCGTCACGCTACGCAAAGGAACGTAGCTTCGATGGCGAAAGCCGCTGGTTCCTCGCGGTCGCCTTCCCGGCCAGCCAGCTTAAGATCCTCGCGTACAACAGGCTTGTAAAGGATCTGAACGGTCTCTCGCCGGCCGAGTTCTTGTCGCGAGTCTCGGAAAACTTCGAGGTGGGCGCCCGCAGCGAACGCGGCTGCCGCATGTACTTCCAGGGCAAGTGGACCGACCTCGGGTGGAAGATACCCGCCGGCGCAGGCGTCGTGGACTCCCTCGACGTCTCGTACCTGCAGGACCGCCTTCTCGCCCCGGTGCTCGGCATCGGAGACCCGCGAACCGACGCGCGCATTTCGTTCATGGGCGGCATCCGCGGCGATGCGGAACTGGCGGCAAAGGTCGATTCAGGCGAAAACGCCGTCGCCTTCGCGATGGACCCCGTGACCGTGGAGGAAATGATGGCCATAGCGGACGCAGGGGCGATCATGCCTCCAAAATCCACCTGGTTCGAGCCGAAGCTGCGCTCGGGTCTGTTCGTCCACCGGGTGTGAGCCTCGGCGGATATTGGCGTTCCCTGCGCGAGAAGATGGTCAAGGACCCTCTTCCGCCAGAGGACGTCGCCGCAGGCTGGGCGCTCGGCATGTTCATCGGCTGCACAGTGCCATTCGGCCTGCAACTCCTCGTGTCCGTGCCCCTGGCCGTAATGATGCGCGTGTCGAAGATCGGCGCGACGGTCGGTACGTTCATAACAAACCCGGTTTCTATATTCTTCATCTACCCTGCGCAGACCTGGCTTGCGTTCAAGATACTCTTCGGCGACCGCGAAATGGGCGAGCTGCCCGAGGAATGGACGCGCGAGACGGTCATGTCGCTGTCAGGTCCGGTGACGGCAAGCTTCTTCATCGGCGGGCTCATCTTCGCCGCCGTGCTGACGCCGCTGACGTATTTCACCGTCAAGAAGATCGTAGTGAGCCGCAGGCGCAGAGCCGTAAGGAAGGGAAAGGCGGAATGACGGTTCTAGCCACGTCAGGGACGTTCGCCGAACTGGTGGAGAAAATAGACTCCCGCGTCTGGGGCGCGACGTTCAGCGTCGGAGACATCCCGGTTCCGATGCTCGTGCTGCTGATTCTATTCGGCGGCATCTGGCTGACGATCCGCCTGGGCGGCCTGCAGTTCCGCCGCCTCTTGCTTGCGCTGAAGTACATGCTGGTGAACGAGAAGGTCGAGGGCGGCGCGAAAGGCGAGGTCTCGAGCTTCGGCGCGCTGTGCACCGCACTTTCCGCGACAATCGGCACGGGCAACATCGTCGGCGTCGCCACGGCCTACGTCGCCGGCGGCCCAGGCGCCCTGTTCTGGATGTGGCTCGCGGCGCTCTTCGGTATGGCGACGAAATACTCCGAGGGTCTCCTCGCCGTCAAGTACCGCGAATACGACCACGGAACCGGGCACGCGCTCGGAGGCCCCTTCTACTACATTGAGCGCGGGATGAAGGGAATGCTCGGCCTGCGCAGCTGGAAGTGGCTGGCCATGACGTTCGCCGCGTTCGGCTGCTGCTGCGGCCTCGGCGGCACGGGCACGTTCGCGCAGGTCAACTCGATATGCAGTTCGTTCAACACGTTCTTCAAGCGCTACATCGACACCGGCGACACGCTCAACTTCGCCATTTTCGGCGGTGACTACTCGTACGCGACGATCTTCGGATCCGTAGCCATAGCGTTTATGGTCGGCCTCGTAGTCCTAGGCGGAATTAAGCGCATAGCCAGCGTGAGCGCCAAGGTCATACCGCTCATGGTCGTCATGTACATCCTCTTCTCGTTCGTGCTGCTGTGCTGGAACGTCGCCGAAATACCCTCTGCCGTCGCGTTGATCGTGAAGTCCGCATTCGGCCTCAAGGCGGTCGGCGGAGGCGTGACGGGCGCGATAGTGTGCGCAATGCAAATGGGCATCTCGCGCGGAATATTCTCAAACGAGGCCGGCCTCGGCTCTGCCCCCATCGCCGCAGCCGCCGCCCAGACGAAGGAGCCTGTCCGCCAGGGGCTCGTGTCAATGACTGGCACCTTCCTCGACACGATAATCGTCTGCTCTATGACGGGACTCGCGCTCACCGTGACCAACCAGCCCACGCTCGTCGATGGCGCGCCTTCCGGCGCCGCGGCGACGATGAACGCATTCGCGCAGGGACTCCCCTTCCTCCCGGCCGTGGCTACGGACGCGATGGTGATGCTATCGCTCGTCCTCTTCGGGTTTACGACGATAATCGGGTGGGACTACTACTCGGAGCGCTGCCTAGAATACCTTATCGGCGGCCGCACAAAGCCCGTCCTCGTCTTCAGGTGGCTCTACATCGCAGCCGTCTTCATCGGACCGTACATGGCCATCCCCGCAGTCTGGGGCGTGGCAGACATCTTCAACGGGCTGATGGCAATCCCCAACATGATCGCCGTCATCGCGCTTTCCGGCGTCGTTGCAGCGGAAACACGCCACTATTTCCGCAGGCACGCGGCGGGCGAGGTGGAGGGATAATGTGAAGACCAGGCAGTTCTGGTACCCGCTGCCCGAAAGGCTCGTGGCCCAGCATCCCGCCGAAAAGCGGGGTACGGAACGAATGATGGTGCTACACCGCGACGACGGCAGGATCGAGCACCGCCACATAGCGGACATTGTCGAGTACATAGGCCCCGAAGACCTCCTCGTAGTCAACGACACGAAAGTATTCCCGGCGCGGCTCGTCGGCGAATGGCCCGACACCCGCGGAGCCGTCGAAATGCTACTCGTATCCCCCGCGCCGGACGAAGACGGAAAGACCGCCTGGAACTGCATCGTTGGCTCGGGGCGCAAGTGCCGCCCGGGTCAGGTCGCCGTGTTCGGACCAGCCGCCGAACTTAAGGCCGAGCTCGTCTCACCGCTCGACGGAATCGGAATGTGGAAGGTTGCATTCGAATGCAGCCGGCCGCTGATGGACCTTCTGGACGAATTCGGGCGCACGCCGGTTCCGCCGTACGTGAAGCGCAACGGAACGGCGGAGGAGGAGCGGGAGGACCGCGAGCGCTACCAGACGATTTACGCAAAGCACGTCGGCTCGGTCGCAGCGCCGACGGCCGGCCTGCACTTTACGCCCGAAATCTTCGCCGCGCTCGACGCCAAAGGCGTGAAACGCGCGGCAGTGACGCTCCACGTCGGCCCGGGCACGTTCAGGCCGGTCAAGGCCGAGAACATCGAAGACCACCACATGGACTTCGAGGCGTTCACCGTGCCCCCGGAGACTGCCGACGCAATCAACGCCTGCAAGGCTCGCGGAGGGCGCGTCTTCTGCGTCGGCTCGACGACGGTCCGCACCCTCGAGACAGTGGCGAGGCGCTCGGAAAACCCCTCGCCGCTTGTCGCGCCGGGGAGCGGCGCCTCGGACATATTCATCTACCCGCCCTTCGATTTCCGCGTCTGCGACTGCATGCTCACGAACTTCCACCTGCCGCAGTCCACCCTTCTTATGATGGTCTCGGCGCTCGCTGGGCGCGAAAGGATGCTCTGCGCGTACGCCATGGCCGTCATGAAAAACTACATGTTTTTCTCGTACGGAGATTGCATGCTCATAGTCTGATTTGGTATAATCACAGGCAATGGCACTTTTCGTTCCTAAAGACAGACGCTCGCTATTCCGCCAATTCCTCGGCGGAATGTACGATGCCGTCGTCATCACAGACCCCAACGGTCACATACTCGACATCAACTCCAGGGCGACCGAGCACTTCGGCTACGAGCTGGACGAAGTCCTAGACAAGCACGTATCGACGTACGTGCCCGGCCTCCAGCCGGAAGTCGTCCTGAGGATCCGCAAGGGCCTCGAGTGCGACCGCCACGTCATGATCGACGCGAACGGCCGGACGAAGGACGGCGGCAAGATCGCCTGCGAGATCACCGTCTCGGTGATCGACCTCATGAACCCAGGCGACCTCGTCTTCACGATCCGCAACATCGAGCGGCGTCGCGCCGTGATGAGCTCGCTGCGGGCGAGGGCGAATGCGTTCGCAATCTCCCAGTCGGCGCTGTTCGTCTGCGACTCGACAGGCACCTTCCGCGAGACCAACGCCGCCTTCCGCGAGCTCTTCGGCCTTGAAAGCGACGAGGGGGCGCGCAGCCACGTCTTCAGCGACTTCATGAGCGACGACCCGCTGCCAGAGAACTTCAAGAAGGCTCTCGCCGGCAAGACGTCGGTCACGGGGCTCGTCGCCGACGGCGACGAAGGCGACCAGGAGGAGCTCGAGATCGTCCTTGCGCCCGACACCGCCGGGCGCAAGATACAGGGCGTCGTCGGGTCGATACTCAAAGTCTGAGATGCGCGTCAATCCCGGAGACCCGAAGCTCCTTCAGGACTTCATCGCCGCGAAGCTCTCCCTTTCCCGCAGGGCGGCAAAAGATGTCATCGACGCCAGGCGCGCGTGGGTGAACCGCAAGTGCATCTGGATGGCGCGGGCGAAGCTTGCGACAGGCGACATAGTGGAGGTCTCTAAGGCGATTCCCAAGCCTCCCTCCAAGTTCCATGTGAGGATACTCTGGGCGGGCGACGACTATCTCGTGTGCGACAAGCCGGCTGGCCTGCCAAGCGTCGGCGAGACGGGCAGCGCGGAGGCCATCGTACGAGAGCAGGAAGGCCTGCCCGACGCAGTAGCCGTCCACCGCCTCGACCGCGACACTTCCGGTTGCCTCGTCATCGCCAAGAACGCCGCCGCGAAAGACGCCGCGATATCCGTATTCAAGACGCGCTCCGTACTGAAGATCTACCATGCGATCGCCGCTGGGCGGTTCCGCTACCCGCACATGGTCATCGACGCGCCTCTCGACGGCGAACCAGCCGTGTCGCACGTGGCGCGCGAGGCAGTCGGCGAAGACGCCTCGTTCCTGCGCGTGCGCATAGAGACGGGGCGTACAAACCAGATACGCCGCCACCTCGCGTCCGTGAGGCACCCCGTGCTCGGCGACCGCGTGTTCGGGCTCAAGAGCGCGCAAGACCCGCGGCTCATGCGCATACCGCGGCAGATGCTACACGCATCGACGATCGAGATGCCAGATCCCCTACACCCGCACACGTCTATAAAGGCGCACTCGCCGCTGCCGGCGGACTTCCGCGCGGCACTCAGGCTTTTCGGCATGGGCAGGCGCGGCTGAGGCATGAAGCGCGGCGTCTGGCTTCTTGCAGGACCGACGGCGAGCGGGAAAAGCGCAATCGCCGCCGAGCTCGCGCGCGAACTAGGCGCGTGGATACTGAGCGCCGACTCGATGTGCGTCTATCGCGGCATGGACGTCGGCACCGCCAAGCCGCCCCCTGAAGAGCGCGCGGAATTCCATATGGGCGGCATAGACCTCGCCACGCCGGCCGAGGAGTTCTCCGCCGGCGCATGGCTCAGGGCCGCCGCGGAATGGGCGGCTGGAGTGCCGGACGGAGTGCCGATCATTGTTGTTGGAGGAACGGGGCTCTACTTTTCCGCGCTCCTGCGCGGACTCGACAGGAAATGGCAGAAACCACCGCCCGAATATCCCGTGATACGCATAGACCGCGCCATCCTGCGGGAGCGCATCGCCGCACGGCTTGACGCAATGTTCATGGCGGGGCTAGAGGAGGAGAAACGCCGTCTCAGGGCAGAATACCCGACATGGTCGCGTACCGCAGCCCTTGCCATCGGCTACCGCGAAGGTGACGACCGCGAGAAGATACTTACGCGCACATGCCAGCTCGCCAAGCGACAGGACACCTGGTTCCGACATCAGGCGACCGCGCTGTACGTCGAACCGACTGTGCAGTCCGTGCGCGAGTGCTGGCGCCGCCACGGACCATGGACCGTCGAGCTGTAGCGCAGGACGGTGTGGAGCGGGCGATGGGAATCGAACCCACGTAAGAAGCTTGGGAAGCTCCTATTCTGCCATTGAATTACGCCCGCAGAACCTTTTGGCGGAGAGAGAGGGATTCGAACCCCCGATACCCTTGCGGGTATGCATGATTTCGAGTCATGTGCATTCAACCAGGCTCTGCCATCTCTCCAATGTCTGCGTATTATACATCATCGGCGCCAACGGTGTCAACCCCCGCCGCCATGCAACAAACGGACGAAGCTGCGCTGAAATTTTGATATAATACGTCTCACTGAAAGGAACACAGAAATGGCACGAACAGACAGAATGGCTCTTTTGGCAGGCGTCACGGTTCTGACGCTTGTATTAACAATGCCTATCGGCGTCCAGGCCGCGCCGAACCAGGAATACGTCCGCGACCTGTCTGAACTCCTTTCCATACCGTCGGTCTCGTCGAACAAGGCCGAAAACGACAAAGCCATAGAGTGGATGCAGGCGTTTCTTGAAAAGCGCGGCGTCTGGTGCGCTGTCGAGCAGTGGCCTGAAGACGGCCGCAAGGTACTCTACGCCGCGACCCGGCCCGGTCTCAAGAACCCGGACTACACGATTGTCACCCATCTCGACGTTGTCGATGCTCCTGCCGAGCAGTTCCGACCACGGCTCGTCGGCTCGAGACTCTACGCTCGCGGCGCGAGCGACACCAAGGGCGTCGCCTACGCCGCCGCCAAGATTCTCGAACGGCTCAACGGCCGGGCGTCGATCGGCTGCATCTTCTCGTCCAATGAGGAAGTCGGCGGCAAGTCCACTGGCTACATGGTGGACCTCGGCTACGGCGTCCCGGGGAAGATGGTCTTCGTCTTCGACGGCGGCGGACAGGGAAACACGATCAAGTCGGCGTGCAAGGGCTGCGCATACTACAGGATCACCGCTTTCGGCAAGTCCGGACACGCCTCGCGTCCGGACGCATGCGACAACCCCTTCTACAAGCTGGCGCGGGCCGCCCTCAAGATCGAATCCGAATACCCTTTCCAGAAGCCGGGCGAATGGGGGAATGTTGCGGCGGTGACGATCATGCACGGCGGCGACTCGCAAAACCGCATCCCCGAGTCGGCGGAGATGACCGTCAACGTACGCTTCACCGAGGAGGACGGGCTTGAGCAAGAGCGCGCGCTGCTAGAGCGGATTACCGGTCTCAAGACGGAGTTGATCCGCGGTACGCCTGCCGCCATCAGCAACGTGGACGACCCGGAGTTCACGCGCCTGCGCGACCTAGTCGCCAAGCGCCGCCCGGAAAAGCCGGTCGCAATCACCCGCACTTCCGGCGCAAACGACTCGCGCTACTTCCCGAAGTTCGGCAAGCCCATGGTCGGCCTCGGCGGAATCATCACCCACGGCGACCATTCCGACGATGAATGGATCGACCTCGACACCATCGACCCCCAGGTGGACTTCGTGTGCGAATTCATAGCAGGAATGTGAATCAAGCCTAGCGCATTTCCTTCCAGAGAGAAAGAGGCCTGTCCGTGCACACGTAGTCGACGCCGCGACCGAAGGCCGCCCAGGCAGAGTCAACGTCGTTGACCGTCCACACGACCACCTTTAGTCCGCGCGAATGCGCGATATCCACGAACTCCTTGGTCACAAGTTCCTCGTCCCAGCGCACGGATATCAGCCTGTGGGTCTTCGCGCTGATGCCACTGAGCCATTTCACCATGTTCCTGGGGGGAGAGGATATCTTCCACCCTCTGCGAGGAAGTCCGCAAGCTGCTGCACGATATGAGGGTAGGTTCTTCGAAATCCAGTCCACGCCTCCCTGGAAAACTACGTTCGTGGGATTCACATTTGGATGGCGCGCAAGCGCCTCCTTGACGAGCGGCATGATCATGTCCTTGCGCGGGTCCTTTATCTCGAGTATGATGAACCGCCCTTCCGCCGCGAACGCGAGGATGTCGTCTAGCGTCGGGTACTTAACGTGCGCCCACTCGGGGCCTTTCCATGCTCCGGCGGACGCGTTCTCGAGGCTGCCCTTCCAGACCGCATTAGTGGCAAGCGTGTTCATTCCGCTGCCGGGCCGGCGAAGATACCGGTCGTGGGACGCAAAGATGACACCGTCCTTGGTGAGATAAAGGTCGGTTTCGAAGTTGAACCCATGTTCGGCGGCGGACTTGAAGGCCGGCACCGTGTTTTCCGGAGCGGACTCGCTGTCGCCGCGGTGGCCGACGAACCGCGAGGCGACGATTGTACCCTTCAGCCGCTCCTTCGCGGCGGCGGCTTCGATGCGCACCTCGTCCGAAGCCGGCGGCAGCACATATTGGTTGGGCTGAGGTGTGTCCGCCGGCCAGCCCATGGCGGTTTCCATCGGCACTGCAACTAGGGCGGCAGCACACAACGCCGAAAAAAACGGTTTTGGCATGCTCATAATCTTTTCTCCTCTGCGTTTCACAACGCGTATTGTAGCAAATTCCAGCACATCCGTGGTGAGTTTACGAACTACTCGTGCCTGTTTTGCTTTGCTGCCTATCAGTGTTGCGGGCAGGCAACAGGGTAGCCAACAAGTCATTGACCGGCTGTCGCTCTTTTGCTAAACTCCACGGCATGAACATGACTACACGCTCAAAGGGAATGCGCATTGCCGCTTCCGCCGCGCTTGCTGCGGCATGTCTCGCGACTGCGCACGCCGCCTCGCCTGAACGAACCGCAGAAATCGCCGCATGGCTCCCGGAAAAGCCGGCGGCGACCTGCCCGCCGGCAACAGACCGTGCCGCATGGGAGAAATGCCTGGACGCAAAAGCTCGCGCAAGCGCCTTGAGGCACGCGGAGAAGGCCCTCGCGCGGCCTGTCCCGCAATGCCCTGACGACCTCTACCTGGACTGCGTGCGCACCGGCAACAGGAAGCGCTACGAAAAGCCGTACATGGAACGGGTCAATTCCCTGCTCGCGCTTCTGCTCGCCGAGTGCCTCGAATTCCGCGGCCGCTTCACCGCTAAGACGGCGGAATACATAGAGACCATCTGCTCGGAGCGCAGCTGGACCATGCCGGCGCACGACCTGTCGCTCTCGAACTTCAACGGAACGAATCTCACGATCGACCTCGGAAGCGCGCATAGGGCGACTGCCGTGGCATACGCGCTTGCACTCCTCGGCGACCGCCTGCCGGAAAAGCTCCGCGCAAAGGCAATGTCCGAGCTAGACCGCAGGGTGTTCTCCGTGTATCTCGCCAAGGCGGACAATCCAGCATCGACCGACAACTGGTGGTGGCACGGCGGCGCGAACTGGAACACCGTGTGCCATTCGTCTGTTGTCCGCGCGGCTCTCGCGGTCATTGAAGACCGAGCAGTGCGCGCGCGCTTCATCGCCGAGGAGGAAGAGGCCGCGCCGTACTACATCGCCGGGTTCGCCGAAGACGGCTGGTGCACCGAGGGCATGGGCTACTGGAACTACGGCTTCGGAGCCCATCTGCTCGGAGGCCTAGCGATACGCGCGGCGACGAGCGGCAAGGTGGATCTTTTCGCCTCGCCAAAGACAGCAAAGGTGATAGAGGCCGGCTTCACCATGCAGCTCGCCCCGGAGACACCGCCGAACTTCTCGGATGGAGGCGCGACGAAGCCATCCGGTG
>Ga0310786_10010144_pt1 | contig 11870 bp, 10 predicted proteins | sample AusTroGonzalo_MG_FD_203881 | JGI IMG/M metagenome (GOLD analysis project Ga0310786, IMG submission 203881) | Bovine rumen microbial communities from tropical cattle in Woodstock, Queensland, Australia - Gonzalo_03 (v2) (version 2) | ecosystem: Host-associated > Mammals > Digestive system >... | reverse complement strand
GGGGTGGTATTTCCTCGGATGCATCCCCATCATCACCGGCAACCCCGACAAGCCGGGGGGCGTAAGGTTCTTCACGGACACCGTCACGCTCGAGAACAACATCAAGATGCTCGCGAACAAGGCCCGAGAGGAAAAGGCCACGAACGTCGCGAACCTGACCTCGCGCGTCCGCGACGACCTGGCGATAGGGCTTTTCATCTTCGGACGCAAGCAGGTGTTCACGTCGGCGGTGATAACGAAGTAGCGGACGGGAAAGAGACGACTTGGAATGAGAATCAGAAAGTCAGTAGAAGAGCTTGAACCGTATGTCCCCGGCGAACAGCCGAAGGACAGGACGGTGATCAAGCTCAACACGAACGAGAACCCGTATCAGCCCTCGCCGCTTGTCAAGAAGGCGCTTGAGTCGTTCGACCCCGAGTTCCTCCGCAAGTACCCCGACCCGGTGTTCACGGACCTTAGGGTGCGCATAGCGGAGATCCACGGCACGGTTCCGGAGCGCGTGTTCATCGGAAACGGGTCGGACGAAGTCCTCTCCCTCGCATGCCGCGCGTTCGTTGAGAACGACGAGGCGATCGGGTCGTTCCACCCGAGCTATTCGCTGTACAGGACGCTCGCCGCGATACGCGGAGTTTCGTTCGTGCCTTCGCCGCTTGCGCCGGACTTCGAGTGGGCCGAACCCGTGGTGAAGGGGGCGGACGGCAAGGACGTTGCGCTCTTTCTGCTTACGAACCCCAACGCCCCCACGTCAGTGCAGTATCCGAAGGAGAAGATCGTCGAGTTTGCGTCAAACTATCGGGGCGTGCTTCTCATCGACGAGGCATACGGCGACTTCGCGCCCTACAGCTGCACGGACCTTGCGGCTGCGTCCGGAAACTGCAACGTCATAGTGATGCGGACTCTTTCGAAGAGCTTTTCGCTTGCGGGACTCAGGTTCGGCTACTGCATAGGCCCGGCGGACCTCGTCGAGGCGCTCTACAAGGTGAAGGACTCCTACAACGTGGATGCCGTGGCGCAGGCGGTCGCGCTCGCCGCCCTCCACGACCTCAAGTGGATGCGCGGCAATGCCGCGAAGATCTGCCGCACGCGCGACATGTTCTCGGAACAGCTGCGCAAGCGCGGCTGGGACGTTCCCGAATCGGCCTCCAACTTCGTCTTTGCGCGGCCGCCGGCCAAATCCGGCGCCGATATCCACAGCCGCGCCAGGGAGATATTCGAACGGCTGAAAGGCCGGCATATATACGTGCGGTACTTTAAGGGCCCGGAGACGGGAGACCGGCTCCGGGTGACTATAGGTACCTCGTCCGACATGGACGCGCTCTTGTGCGCCCTGGACGAAATAGTGGGAGAGCTTGATTCCTGAACGGAGGCCTCCCGGAAACGCGAATGCCAAACCAACGACAACTTCAACACAATGAACACAATCTCAGAAAAAGACTTCATGCCAGTCGACGAGCTGCGGGCGATGCAGCTCGCCAAGCTCCAGAAACTCATTCCGTACGAATACGAGAACGTCCCGCTGTTCCGCAGGCGGTGCGACGAGAAGGGCGTAAAGCCACGCGACCTCGTCGAGCTCAAGGACCTCGCGAAGTTCCCGTTCATGAAGAAGACGGACCTTCGCGACGAGTACCCGCTGGGGCTCACAGCCGCGCCGATGCGCGACATCGTGCGCTTCCACTGCTCGTCCGGCACGACCGGCAAGCCAATCTGCATCCCCAGCACCCAGAACGACCTCGACATCTGGTCCGAGGGCGCGGCGCGCTGCCTTGCGATGTACGGGATAACGAAGGACGACGTGGTCCAGGTCTCGTACGGCTACGGCCTCTTCACCGGCGGGCTCGGCGCGCACTACGGTGCGGAGCGCATCGGCTGCGCGGTGCTGCCGACCGGCGCGGGCAACACCGAGAAGCAGATCATGCTGATGAAGGACCTCGGCGTCACCGTGATCTGCTGCACCCCTAGCTACTTCCTCCACCTAGCGACCGTGGCCGAGAAGATGGGCGTGGACTTCCGCCGCGACACCAAGCTCAAGCACGGCGTGTTCGGAGCGGAGCCCTGGACCGACGAGATCCGCGAGAGGATCGAGCAGATATCGGGCATCACGGCGCACGACATCTACGGCCTCACCGAAATCGCGGGACCCGGCGTTGCTGGCAACTGCGAGCACTGCCACGGGCTGCACGTGTGGGAGGACCACTTCTACCCCGAGATCATCGACCCCGACACGCTCGAGGTCCTGCCGGACGGCGAGCAGGGAGAGCTCGTGTTCACCACGCTCGACCGCTTCGGGACGCCTATGATCCGCTATCGCACGCGCGACATCTCGCGTCTCCAGACGGGCCAGTGCAAGTGCGGACGCACGATGCGCGTGATGGACCGCGTCCACGCGCGTTCGGACGACATGCTCATCATCCACGGCGTGAACGTGTTTCCGAGCCAGATCGAGGCGTGCCTCATGAAGGTGCCGGAAGTCGCTCCGCACTACCAGATACACCTCGCGTCCACCGACACGATGGACATATTCGAAATCAAGGTCGAGGTCACGCCGGAGGCGTTTTCGGACAACGTCCGCGCCATGGAGGACCTCCGCAGGCGCGTGCTGGACGCGGTCAAGCAGGTCGTCGGGCTGAGCCCGAAGATCTACCTCGTGGGCCCGGCCACCCTGCCGCGCAGCGAAGGCAAGATCAAGCGCGTGATCGACGACCGCAAGAAGGGTTGATCCACGGTACGGCAAGGCAGAAAGGAGAACGGAAATGAAGATCAAGCAGATAAGCATCTTTCTCGAAAACAAGCCCGGGCAGCTGGCGGCGATCTGCCGTGCACTCGCCGAGGCGGACGTCAACATGGCCGCGCTTTCGCTCGCCGACACGACCGACTTCGGAATCGTGCGAATGATCGCCGACGACCACGAGAAGGGCTGCGCGGCGCTTGCCGCCGCCGGGTTCGCCGTGCGCCAGACGGAGGTCGTGATGGTTTCGGTCCCGGACACGCCCGGCGGCATGGCGGACTTCATCGCGAAGCTCGACGACGCCGGGATCAACATCGAGTACTCCTATGCCTACGGTCTTGGCCATGGCGAGAGGGCGGTGCTCATCTTCCGGTTCAGCGACAACGAGAGGGCGTGCGAGGTCCTCGGGGAAAAGGCGGGACAGTGACGATGGACGAGACGGCAGAAAACACGGAACGTCCCGATTTCTCGAACTCGGCGTACCTCTTCCCGCCCATCCACCCGGAGGGGAAGAAGTTCGGCTTTGCCGCGCTCGCTCTTGCAAGCGCGCTTGCGGTCGGGTCGGCATGGTGCCACGCGCTGTGGCTCCTCGTCGGCCCGGCGTTCCTCCTCGCCTACGGGGTGTTCCTCTTCTTCCGCAACCCGAAGCGCTATCCGCCGGAAGACCCGGCGGCACTGCTTTCGCCTGCGGACGGAAGGGTCTGCCTCATAGAGGAAGTTCCGCTTCCAGAGGAACTGTACGCCGACGGAGGAACCAGGCCATCGCTCCAGCAGGACGAGAAGGTCTGGCGCGTGAGCGTGTTCATGAGCGTGTTCAACGTCCACGTGAACCGCATGCCGTTCGCTGGGACTGTTCTTCGCAAGGCGTACGTGCCGGGCAAGTTTCTCAACGCCTCGCTCGACAAGGCGTCGAAGGACAACGAGCGCTGCGCGTACCTCGTGAAGACTGAGTCCGGCACGGAGTACGGAGTTGTGCAGATCGCCGGCCTTGTGGCGCGCCGCATAGTGCCGCTCGTGAAGGAAGGGGAGTCGCGCGCAAGGGCCGAGGTGTTCGGCCTCATACGATTCGGGTCGCGTCTGGACGTCTACCTGCCCAAGGGCGTAAAGCCGCTTGTGCAAATCGGGCAGATAATGGTGTCGGGCGAGACGGTACTTGGAAAGGTGTTGGTTTAACGGTAGGGCGGGCGCGCAGCGCACGCCGAAATGAAAGGAAGCAGTAGTTATGGAAGAACAGAACAAGGAAAAGGCAAAACCTGGAATCGGCAGGAAGATACTCAAGGCATTCTTGTGGCTATTGGCCATCGGACTGGTGGTAGTCGTGGTGGCGCTGGCATCTTCTCCGCTATGGCTCGGTCCGCTTGCGAAGAACATCGCCAACGACGCCGTCCCGAAGGTTACCGGCTGCGAGTTTACGCTCGACGAGCTTTCGATCAATCCGTTCACGGGGCGAGTCTTCATTCGCGAGTGCCATCTCAAGAACCCGAAGGGGTACAAGGCCGAGGAGGCGTTCTCCGTGTCGACGGTCGTGGTCGATGTCGCGGTGTGCTCGCTTCTGTCCGACGAGATACACGTTGAGACCATCGAGATCCGCAAGCTGTACGCAAGCTACCTGAGCGACTCCAAGGGAATCAACAACTTCGACCGCATTGTCGCAGTGGCCTCCGGTAGGGATCCCGAGGCGAAGCTGACCGATGAGGAGATTGCAGCCAAGAAGGCGGAGAAGGCTGCGGCCGAGGCGGAAAAGAAGGCCAAGGAGGAGAGCGGCGAAACGGGTCCGAAGGTCGTGATAGACCATTTCGAGCTTACGGACTCCGAAGTGTCCTATGGCGTCATCCGCGGCACGCCTCCAATCACGCTTCCGCTTCCCTCTGTCAAGCTGGACAACATAGGCAAGGAGAAGGAAGGGGGCTTTACGCTTGCCGAGGCGGGGAATACCATCTGGCAGGCGTGTCTCCAGGTAGCCGGTTCGGCGGGAGAGCAGGTCAGGAAGCTTGGAAACGCAGTTGGAGCCGCTGCCGGAGCCGCGGCTGATGCAGTTGGCAACGTTGCCGGCGCGGCAGCTGGTGCGGTAGGCGATGTCGCTGGCGCGGTGGGCGATGCCGCCGGTGCGGCGGCGGGCGTTGTCGGTGACGCCGCTGGCGCGGCGGTGGGTGCAGTCGGCAATGCGGCCGGTGCGGTAGGAGATGCCGTTGGCAATGCAGCCGGCAAGGCCGCGGATGCGGCTGGCAAGGCCATGAAGTCGATTGGCGGGCTCTTTTCGGGCGATGCCAAGGACAAGGGCAAGGACGACAGCAAGTAGGAGGCTGGAATGGAGCGCGTCGCATATCTCGCAAGACGTCTTCTGCTCGTGATTCCGACGTTTCTCGGAATTACAATTGCGTGCTTCACTCTGACGCGCTTCCTTCCGGGCGGCCCAGTGGAGGCGCGGCTTATCCGCCTCAGGGCGGCCAGCGACTCGCACGCAAACGTTGCCGCAACCCAGGTGACTGAGACGTACAAGAAGGAGCTTGAGAAGGCGTTCGGCTTCGACAAGCCGATTCCCGTGCAGTACTGGGACTGGCTTGTGACGAACAGGATGGGTCTTAAGATCAAGTCGTACGACAGCCCCGACAAGACGGCTTGGGAGCTGATCCGCTCGCGCCTTCCCGTGTCCATCGGGTTCGGCCTTGCCGCGTTTGTGGCGATGTACCTCGTGTGCGTGCCTCTCGGCATAGCGAAGGCGTTGCGGCACGGCGGCACCTTCGACGCTGCGAGCTCGGTGGTCGTGTTCGTTGCGTATGCGGTTCCCAGCTTTGCGCTCGCGATGATGCTGAAGATGTGCTTCTGCGGTACGGTGGACAATCTCTGGAACATCTTCCCGCTCGGCGGCCTTGCGAGCGACTTCGACGGTCCCGTGTCGTGGTGGACTGTAGTCTGCGACCGCATCTGGCACATGGCTCTTCCCGTCCTCTGCTACGTTGCGGGATCTTTCGCCATGCTCACGCTGCTGATGAAGAACTCGCTTCTCGACCAGGTGTCGTCCGACTATGTGCGCACCGTGATTGCGAAGGGCGCTTCGCGTAGTCGTGCCGTTTGGTGCCATGCGCTTCGCAATGCGCTAATACCGATAGCCACGGGCTTCGGCCCGATGATCGGGCTTCTCTTCGCCGGTTCGATCATCATCGAGACGATCTTCGAGATTCCCGGGATGGGACGCCTTTCGTGGGACGCTCTCAATGGGCGCGACTACGCGGTGTTCCTCGCGCTTCTTGCGCTTACCGCGCTCATGGGACTCATCGGAAACCTGATCTCGGACTTCCTGTACATGGTCATCGATCCTCGCGTCGATTTCTCCAAGCGCTAACGCTCTTCAATATTCATGTAAGCGGCGCCCTCGCCGCTTCGTTGTGGCACCCATGCCATTGTAGCAAGGTCGAAGTGGCCTTGCTACACTTAATTCCCAATTGGTGTTTGAGCGGCGGCAGGTAAATTTGGTATACTTCGCCGCGTGAAAAATTTGTTCGCAGAGAGGGGGAACGTCCTGTTCATGGCGGCGGTGTCGCTGGTTGCCGGCGAGGCTGCCGCTTTTGCCGTCCCCGCTGTAGGCGGCCTGTGGTGGATGCTTCTTCTTGCCGCCGCCACCGCCGCCGCAGTGGCATACGGATGGAGGGTATTCGGAATGTGGCCCGCAGTCGTGGCACTGGTAGGTGCGTCGCTTGCGGCGCGTACCGACTGCGACCTCACCGCCCTCACGGCGCTTCCGTCCGAAGGTCCGGCCCGCGAGCGGACGCTTGACCTTGTGGTCGAAGAGACGTATCCGCCTTCAGAGAGGCGAGTGGCATCCGATGCCGGCGAGCGCAGGTCGTTTCGAGCCTCTGCCCACGGCGTGCCGATCACTGCGGTAGTCACGGTGCCGGATGGCGGAGAGCCGCCGTCCCCCGGAGAGACGTGGCGCTGCAGGGGATGGCTTTCAGCGCCTCGCGCTGGACGCTCAAGGTTCGGGATGTACCGCCTGTGGGCGCACCGCCCGGGCGCGGCCGAGCGCGTTGCGCCGGCGCCGCGGATGTCGGCGGACGGGATCCTTCGGACGGTTTCGGACGACCTTTCGCGGCGTGTGGGCATAGGCCTTGAATCCGACCCGCTTGTTGCGGACCTGCACCGCGCGATGATTCTCGGACGGCGCGCGTCTCTGCCTAGGGACGTGCGTAGCATGTTCGTCGACGCGGGAACGGTACACGTGTTCGCCATATCGGGCCTCCACGTGATGATCATCGCGCGCGTACTCCTCTTCCTCGCTTGTTGCTGCTGCCTTGACGTGCGTCGCCAAGGGCTCGCCGTTATTCCGCTTGTAGTCGCATACGCGCTGATAACGGGGGCGCGTCCTTCGGCCGTGCGCGCTGCGGCGATGGCGGCGATATGCCTTGCGGCGCCGGCTTTTGGACGCAAGGGCGACACGATTGCCGCGTGGTCGCTTACCGCCATTGCCGTCTACGCGCTTTCGCCGGAGAGGCTGTTCGACGTAGGCTGCACGCTTTCGTTCACCGTAATGCTTGGGATCGCGCTCTGGATGGGAATAGCGGACAAGGCTCCTGCGGGACCGCTGCGGATAGAGGAGCGTGGCAAGCTCGCGCGTGACACCGGACATCCCGTCCGCGCCAGGGCGATGTTCCTCATGGGCGCTTTCGCGCGGAAGTTCAGGGGAGGGCTTGCGGTGTCGTTCGCTGCATGGGCGGCGGGCGTGCCCATTGCGGCGCACGTGTTCGGCAGGTTCACGCCTGGCGGGCTTCTCGCGAACATCGTGGTCTTGCCGCTTGCGGGCGTGTCCGTCGCCACGGGGATGGCGGGGCTTGTGCTGAGCTATGTGTGGACGCCGCTCGCCGTTGCGGCGAACAACGCAGCCGCGCTTTCCACGCGGCTCATGGTGTGGTGCTCGTCCGGCGTGTCCGCGATACCGGGCGCATCGACGGAGATCGTCCCGTGGCCCGTCTCCTGGTGCGTGGCTTGGTACGCATGCTGCATTGCGGTGCTTGTTGCCGCCTCGCGCCTCGCATCCAGGCGGAAAACGGCTTGGATGGAGTAGCGCCTTAAACTTTCCGGTGGAGCGCGGGGCGCGTTTGCGGTATAATACGCGCCCGTCGGAAACGTTTTTGAAAACAAGGAAGGAAGCGACAATGTCTCTGTCAGTGGGAATCGTAGGTCTGCCGAATGTCGGAAAGTCGACTTTGTTCAACGCGCTCACGAAGCGCCAGCAGGCTGCGGCCGAAAACTACCCGTTCTGCACGATCGAGCCGAACTCGGCGATAGTCGAGGTCTCCGACCCTAGGCTGGAGAAGCTGGCGGAGATGGTCCATCCCGAGCAGATCATCCGCGCCACGGTCGAGTTCACCGACATCGCCGGCCTCGTGAAGGGCGCTTCCAAGGGCGAAGGGCTGGGGAACAAGTTCCTGGCGAACATCCGCGAGTGCGACGCGATCCTGCACGTGGTGCGCTGCTTCGAGAACGACGACATCATCCACGTACAGGAAGGCGGAAACAAGTCCGCGCCCATCGACCCCAAGGGCGACGCCGAGGTCATCGAGACCGAGCTCATACTTGCCGACATGGAGCAGCTCCAGAAGCGCCACGACAAGACGAAGAAGGAGGCTCAGAGCGATCCTAAGAAGCGTCCCGAGTTCGACGCGATGACTGCGCTGCTCGCCCACCTCGGCGAAGGCAAGCCGGTGCGTACGTTCCCGCGCGCGGAAGGCGACCCGATTCTCCCCGTGCTGCGCGACCTCCATTTCCTCACGGACAAGAAGGTCATCTACTGCGCGAACGTGGCGGAAGACGACCTTGGCGACCCCATGGCGAACCCCCACGTCCAGGCGCTGAAGGCGTACGCCGAGGGCCAGGGGTGCGAGATGGTGGCGATCTGCGCGCAGATGGAGGCCGACCTGGCTGGGCTTTCCGACGACGAGGCGAAGGAGTTCCTCTCCAGCTACGGGCTTTCCGAAAGTTCGCTCGACCGCACGATCAAGCTTGCCTACCACACGCTTGGACTTGCGAGCTTCCTGACCGCCGGGCCGAAGGAGGTCCGCGCCTGGACGTTCCGCCGCGGCTGGAAGGCTCCGCGATGCGCAGGCGTAATCCACACCGACTTCGAGAAGGGGTTCATCCGCGCCCAGGTGATCGCGTACGAAGACTACGTGAAGCACGGAGGCGAGGCCGGGGCGCGCGCCGCTGGCGTGCTGAGACCGGAAGGCAAGGAATACGAGATGCAGGACGGCGACGTGGTCGAGTTCATGTTCAACTAAACTCGGTCAAACTCAGCATTGCCATTTCCAGCGGTTTTTGATATACTATTCAAACTTTTCACCACATAGTGTACCTATGGGGTGCTGGGTAGCGTGAACGCAAGGATGTCCGCATCAGGAGAGAAACGCGACGATGGCCGACCTGGAAAAGCTGTTTTTGGGCATAGACATAGGTTCGACGACCTATAAGGCCGTGATAATGTCCTATGCCGGCAAAGTCCTGCACTGGACATACCAGCGTACCCAGCCTGTTGATTCCGGGCGCCTCGCCTGCACCGGCCGGTGCAGCGGCTGCGGAAACTGCAGCATGGGCGCGGTCAAGAAGACCACGGACGAGTTCATGAGGCAGGCTGGCTTCACGTTTGCCGCAATGGCGGCCGTAGTGGTCACGGGAAGCCAGATAGTCGAGGACACCAAGCGCTTCATACCGTTCGACTTCCAGGTGAGCGAGGTTTCGGCGCATGTCGCCGGTGCGAAGCACTTCTATCCGGACGTCGACGCGATCATAGACTGCGGCGGGCAGGACTCCAAGTGCATGGTCTACAACCACGAGATGGGCCTTTGGACCTCGATGATGTCGGGCGTCTGCGCCGCCGGAACGGGCAGCTACCTTGACAGCGTGGCCGCAAAGCTCGGCATTCCCGTGGAGGAGATATCCGAGAAGGTCAACTACGATTCCGACACCGAGTTCAGCTCCGTGTGCGCGGTGCTTTCCGCTACGTCGATCAACAAGTTCAAGAACAGGATTCCGCTTGGCGACCTCCTTGCGGGCGCATGCCGCGCACAGGCGCGCACGATCCTAAACAGCGTGGGGCAGCTCCTCCTGAGCCGTCCGGGGCGCAAGATACTCTTCCAGGGCGGCGTGGCCTCGAACGCGGCCGTGGCGCACTACCTGCGCGAGCTCACCGGCAGCGAGATCATCATTCCCGAGTACCACCAGGTGATGGGAGCGCTCGGGGCGGCCTGCCTTGCGCGCGAGTACGCGGACCTCAAGGGCAGGGGGACGATCGAGAAGATACAGTACGAGCCAACGCGCCAGAAGTCCACAGTGATGCGCATCAAGGCCACGCAGCGCGACTTCTTCTCGCGCGACAAGTCGAAGCCGCTCGTGTACAGGAACCTGTTCTTCCCGTCGGAAATACTGAACGCTTTCGGCTGCCGCATCCGCACCCTCGAGACTTACGCCGCCCTCTTCGGGAGACGCCAGCAGCGCGTCAAGGAGGCGCTTGGAAAGGCGGCGCAGAAGGGTTTCGACCAGCAGACCTGCTCCTTCCTCCGCATTCTCGAGGGCGTGGACCTTGAGAAGCCGGACTTCGTGGTCTCCACGAGCCAGCCATGCCAGCAGGCGGAGCGCATTTTCGAGGACTTCGTCGACGAAAAGGGCATTCCGGACAGGCTTTTCTCGCTCCACACGCCGATCAACAAGCGAACTCCCAATGCGATCGAGGTCATAGCGGAGGGGCTTTCCGAGTCGATCTACCTCATGGAGAAGGCCTTTGGACGCAAGCTCGACATGGGACGCCTCGAGGAGGCGTGCGTCCTTTCAAACCAGGCCGCGGAATACGGAAGGCAGAGCCAGCACCTCCGCTGGACTTCGCCGCCTCTCGTGCGGGGCAGCGAGGCGATATACAACGCCGTTGTGTTCTCGCAGCTCTGGGGCACTCCCGAACTCGTGGACATCCAGCGCGAGTACCTCGAAGAGCTCAAGATGAAGAAGGAATGGGCGGAGAAGCGCTATTCGATCGACGACACCCACCGCCTGCTCTGGCTTCACCTGCCGCCTTTCTACGACACGCGGCACCTCGACTTCATCGAGGACACCTGCAACGCGCCGATCGTGTTCGAGGAGACGAACTTCATCGGGTGGAATGACCTCGACCCGAAGGACCCGCTGCGCTCGCTGGCCGACAAGCTTCTGACCACCGGGTTCCTCGACCCCTCGATGCGCGTGAACTACGTGAAGGAGGCCGTCGCCGCGGCGAAGTTCAGCGGATGCATCCTCTACACGCACGGTTTCGGACGCTGCTCTCTCGCGGACCGTCCGTTCTCCAAGCGCCTAAGGAACACGCTTGAGTCGATAGGCATTCCGCTGCTCACGCTTGAGGGCGACTGCATGGACGTCTCGATAGACCCGTGCTCTACCGTGACGAAGATAGCGGCGTTCGTGGAGGCGCTCAACCTCAAGCGCTACGGCAACCTCTTCGGGGTGCGCGGAATCGGCAAGGCCTAGGCTGGCAGGCCCTGTTGCGGCTAGTCCTCGTATGTGACCGTGACCTCGCGTACGGTGTACTTGGTCATGTCGATCTTGTTGAGGTTCAGCTGGAGGATATAGAACGCCTCCTCCTTCGTGCTGCAGAGCGTCCCGAACTGCTCGGAGCCGATCTTGTGCACGCACCACTTGCGGCATGTTTTCTTTTCGGATTTCATCGTCTCTATTTTACATCAACCCGCGCCTTTGCGCAAGCATTCAAACGACGGATTACCACGGCATCGGATTTTTGCTATACTATTGCGTGAAAAAACGGTAGATGGAGCAAGTGCGATGAAAAGAATAGTCCTGTTTCTCCTTACGAACGCGGCCGTGCTGCTGGTTCTGGCCGTAGTGCTGCACCTTGTGTTCGCATTGTTTGGCGTTGACCTTTCGCAGGCTGTCGGCGAAAACCGCGACTTCTACGTCCAGATACTTGTCGCCTCGCTTGCGTTCGGCATGGTCGGCTCGCTCATCTCGCTGCTGATGAGCAAGTCAATGGCCAAGGCGAGCGTCCGCGCGAAGACAATCACCGGAAACGAGGGCGAAGCCGAGGCATGGCTGGTGCGCACGGTCGAGGACCTTGCCCGGAGGGCAAACCTCAAGACGCCCGAGGTCGCGATAT
>Ga0310786_10010141_pt1 | contig 11872 bp, 5 predicted proteins | sample AusTroGonzalo_MG_FD_203881 | JGI IMG/M metagenome (GOLD analysis project Ga0310786, IMG submission 203881) | Bovine rumen microbial communities from tropical cattle in Woodstock, Queensland, Australia - Gonzalo_03 (v2) (version 2) | ecosystem: Host-associated > Mammals > Digestive system >... | reverse complement strand
TATGAGCAGGCAGATATGAAAAATATTCTGTCTGTTGCAACCATCGAGGGGCTTTTGACAGCGCAGAATTTCTCTATGCCTGCCGGCTATGTAACAGAAGAGGGAGCCTCCTATCTGGTTCGTGTCGGAGATAAGCCTTCGTCGGTGGAAGAGATGGAAAAGCTTCCGCTGATCGATCTGCATATGGATGGTGTGGATATTATAAGGCTTGAGGATGTAGCCGACGTATTTTACACAGATAATTCCGATGCGATCTATACCAACGTTAACGGCTCCGGCGGTGTGATCCTTTCCTTGCAAAAACAAACTGGTTATTCAACGGGAGATGTTTCTGACCGTGTCAAGAAACGTTTCGGAGAGTTGATGGAAGAAACGCCGGATCTGAAGATTATTACTTTGATGGATCAGGGCGTTTATATCGATCTTGTCATGGATTCTATTGGGAAGAATATCTTATTCGGAGCTGCGCTTTCCATCCTGATCCTCTTGCTTTTCCTGAAGGATTTCAGACCTACGCTTATCGTTGCATTGTCGATCCCAATCAGCATTGTGACAGCTGTGGTTTGTATGTATTTTTCCGGTGTTACGATGAATGTGATCTCGCTGTCGGGACTTGCATTGGGAATTGGTATGCTGGTGGATAATTCCATCGTCGTGATAGAGAATATTTATCGATTGCGAGTCGAAGGCGCTTCCATGAAAGATGCGGCAATAGCAGGCGCAAAGGAAGTTGCGGGCGCAATCGTTGCATCGACATTGACCACTGTCTGTGTATTCCTTCCCATCGTATTCACGGAAGGTATCACTAGACAATTATTTGTGGATATGGGTTTGACAATTGCATATTCTTTATTCGCCAGTCTCGCAGTTGCGTTGACGGTTGTTCCTGCCATGGCATCGAAGATCCTGACAGGAGCGGAAGTGAAGAAAGAAGGACGTTTTTTCACCTTCCTAACGAAGGGATACAGTGCTTTGCTCCGTATTTCGCTGCGCGCAAAGGTAGTGGTGTTTACGCTTGTGGTTGCACTGCTTGGAATCAGTGTGGTTGCTGCGTTGTCGAGGGGAACGGCATTTATGCCTGAGATGGACTCAACGCAGATGACAGTAAATGTAAAACTGGATAAGGACGCGACGTTGGCTGAAACTGCAGATGTGACAAATCAAATCATGCAGGAGATTTTAAAGATTGAAGATGTTGAGGATGCAGGGGCAATGCTCAGTTCCGGCATATCACTTCTAGGGAATTTCGGCGGGGGAACCAGTACAAATGCGACATCTATCTACGTTGTTACGAAAGAAAAGAAAAAGATGAACAACGAGGAGATTGCCGCGGATATCATGGAACGTGTAAAGGATCTTCCTGCGACAGTAACGGTGGATACATCCACTATGGATATGAGCGCACTTGGGGGCAGTGGTATTACGGTACAGGTGCGGGGCCGTGACTTGGACACGCTTAGAAAGATTGCAGGTGAAGTCGCTGCAATTGTGAAGGAGGTAGAGGGGACTGCCAATGTTTCGGATGGATTGGCAGAAACCGGCGCAGAATTCAGGATTCATGTGAATAAAGAAGAAGCTGTAAAGTATGGATTGACCGTAGCGCAGGTATTTGCGCAGACAGCGGAGCGAGTTGCAACTGCTAACTCTTCTACCGTATTATCGGGTAACGATCAGGATTATAGTGTATATGTTACAAATGACAGCGATACAGAGCTTACCAGGAAGTTATTGGAAGAAATAGAGATCAAAGGAACGGATGAGAACAAAGCACAGGTGAAAGTGCCGCTCAGAGATATTGCAACGTTTGAAGATACGAAGTCGTTGAATTCTATCAACAGAATTGACCAATCCAGATATATTTCGGTCAGTGCTGAAATAGCAGAAGGCTATAATGTGGGTTTGGTTGCTGCAGAGCTTGAAAAGAAGATGGAAAGCTATCAGGTGCCTGCCGGGTATCGTCTGGTATATTCCGGTGAGAATGAGACGATCAATGATGCGATGGAACAGCTTGTTTTAATGCTCCTTTTGGCAATCGTTTTTATGAAATTGATCATGGTAGCCCAGTTCCAGTCCTTGCTGTCACCCTTTATCATTATGTTTACGATCCCGCTTGCTTTTACCGGGGGCTTCTTAGGATTATATGTGTCACGAAGCGAATTGAGTGTCATCGCAATGATCGGTTTTGTCATGTTGTCAGGTGTTATTGTTAACAACGGTATTGTATTGATCGATTACATTAACCAATTGATAGAAGGTGGAATGGAACGTGTCGAAGCGATCACGACTGCCGGACGGACGAGACTCAGACCGGTGCTTATGACTGCACTTACCACGATCCTGGCGCTTTCCACGATGGCCTTTTCGGATGATATGGGCGCAGCTATGTCGAAGCCCATGGCAGTGGTTACGATCGGAGGACTTCTGTATGGTACTTTGCTGACGCTGATCGTGATCCCGTGCGTTTATGATGTGTTTGCAAAAGGGCGCGAGAAGAGAGCGAAAAAAAGAGCCAAAAAGATACAAAATTGAGCTTTGAGTATTGACAGAACGATAAACATTTGTTAAGATGGTACACGGTGATTGCGTAAGCAAGCCGTGATGCTGCTGTGGCTCAGTCGGTAGAGCGTCACATTGGTAATGTGGAGGTCACCGGTTCGATTCCGGTCAGCAGCTCTGAAAAAACCTTTCCGAATGCGGAAAGGTTTTTTTGGTGGCGTTTTTCGGTAGCGCATGTATTGGAAAACAGCATTGTTTTATCTCAGTAGCAAATCAATAATAGAATTTCCAGTAAAGCGCTCCCCACAAATTGGAGGCGAAACAGAAGATGAAGCCGGCGATCATCCACCAACGGAGTTTGGTTTTACCTAACCCCAGACACATTAACAACCATAGGTAAGGTGTGAAATCAAGCGAGTAGCGCATGCCAAACTGTCCCATGCCGTTTCCGTAATTCATCATAAACGGGATCGCAGTAGCTATGGCACTGATCCAGAGTGCAATCACAATCCCTTTTTTTTGACGGGCCGTCACAGCTAAATAAAGCATGGGAGATGTAAATGTAATTGCAACTCCGGTGAGTTCCGGGATCAGATAAGGGAAATCATGGGAAAAGGTTGGTGCCATCATAAGGATGGAATAAAGATTGTAGCTTACAAACTTGAGCTGTAAGGGTCCGCCGCATTCCTTTTTATATGCCTTAAAAAGGCGCCTTTGTTCGGAAAGTGGGGCATTTTGCAATTGATTATAGACTTCACGATGATAATCTTTGAGATATGTCAGAGAATACCCTTCGTCCATAATCGTGCCGAAACGGACGAAATTGTAGAGCATATAGAGGCTTCCGAAAATCGCTGCGCCGCAGCAGAAAGACAAATATGCCTTGATGTCAAAACGGTAAATCGTATAAATATAATAAAGGATAAATACGGCGCCGAGGAGCGCAGATAAGCGACAGCAGACTGCCAAACCAAAAAATAAACCGCATAAGAAGATGCGCAGATATCCTTTCGGTGTGTCGGCGGATTTGACCGAAAAAAGGAAGTTCCAGGAGAGCAATAAAAAGAACATAGTGGAAATGTGGCCAAGCTGCCAGGACCCGCCGAGCGAAGAACAATAAAAGTGTACGGTTCCAATGGTAAGCATAAGCGTCAGAACAATACGGCTGCGGATTGATTTGCCCAGTTTTAATTGTTCCAAAGCAAGATAGGCAAGCGCTGAATCTACAGCGCCTAAAAACAGGGTCAGATAAGCACAATTGAATCCTTCGATTCCAAACAAAGCAACAAAAGGAAGGGAGATCCAGGCGCCTCCGGGAGCAAAGTGCATATAAGTATGACCACGAAATGCAACGGATTCCAAATAGTCAGGAATATTCGGAACATCGATATGACCATGGAGCAGTGCATCAGCCAGATAAGAATAATTGTTATACCAGTTGAATTCGCGCTTACTGCAGAGCAGGTAGATTACGCCTGAAAGAAGAAACAATAAAAAAGCGATCACACGGGGATCCGATAAAATACTTATTTTTTTGGTAGTATCCGGTGCATCTTTGGGAGTGGGGGTTGTTGTCATGGTTATATCCTTTCCTTGCTGAAGTATTGATATACGAATGATCAGGTACGGATGCAAAAAATAGCGGTATGTTTGCAAAATCGATCCGTATCTAGTACATCGGATTCTAAATAACTATACCATTCACGAAGAATGTTTTTTCGAGAGCACCGTTCAAGAAACGTAGGCGTAGCGGGCTACGCTGAGGATTTTTGAGCAGTGCTATCGGAAAAAGAGGCAAGTGATATGGTGTAGTTAATTAAAATCCGATGTACTAGTATCATGTTTTAAGGATCTTGGGATGCAATGCGCAAAAGGATCAGAAGCATCACCGTGAATCCGATACATCTAAACAAGATGATAACAAATTTGGGAGTGTTCGTAAAGAGTTCAGAGAAGAACATGAGGAGAAAGTATATGGTTCAGGGACGGAAACTGGAGATAATAGGTTATATTCACACAGATTTCCCGGAAAAATTCGGGATTCCCAGACAGAGCGGGTTGGTGCAGGAATTGATGGGAGAAATATTTCTCGAACCAGATTATCGCAGACCTGAGATCCTTATGGGGATCGAGGAGTACTCACATCTTTGGCTGATCTGGGATTTTTCCATGGTAAATCAGGAAAAAGCATCGCTGACTGTATGCCCGCCGAGACTGAGCGGAAAGGAGCGCAGAGGGGTTTTTGCGACAAGATCTCCTTTTCGACCCAATCCAATCGGATTATCCTGTGTAAGATTCGAGAAAATTATTACGGACGGCAGTAAAGCGCCATCTATATTGGTTTCCGGAGTTGATCTGATGGATGGTACGCCAATCTATGACATCAAGCCCTATCTGCCTTACGCGGACTGTATATCCGATGCAAGAGGCGGATTCGGAGAGAAACACAAAAATGACCATATTGAAGTGGTTTTCCCGAAAGAACTTCTGCAAAGGCTTCCTATGGAAAAACAAAGCGCGGTGATCAGAGTGCTGGAACAGGACCCGAGGGCAGCATACAACAAAAAACCGGATTATATCTATGGCATGGCATTTGCACAATGGGATGTCCGTTTTACCGTGAAGAATGGAGTTTTGTATGTAACGGATGTTGTTATGCAAAGTGAAAAGCCGGTAAAATGACCGCTTGTCGGTGAAAACATTGACACAAGAGTGAGAATTGCATATAATAAATACTGAAATGTTTGTGAATTTTCAATGAGATAGGAGATTAGGGGTCTGCTTCAACGGAGGAGGGCTCCTATTTTGCTATGATGGGAATAAGAATTTTCACAGACATAAAAAGGAAGGAGTAAGAAAATGAAAAAAAAGCTATTGTGTATGCTGCTTGCTGCAGCAATGACAACAAGTCTGTGTGCATGTCAAACAGGCAACCAACCGACGGACGATACACAGACCGGGGCAATTGAGCAAAGCGGCGAGGTTACGGATACGAGTGGCGAAAACCAGCCGAGTTCGGTAGAAATGAAGAATGTTCCATGGGCAGATATGGATTATGATGAGGCATCGCAATTTGTTTATGATGCTGCGCTGGGAGATTATTACAAGATTTATGCGGAAGCGGCGGACGCAAAGAGTATTTCCGAAAGTTATGCAAAACAGGCTGTAGCGGAGGCAAAGCTTCTGGAGTCAGGTGTAATGCTTCCCACGACTTCCAGTGGCGGAAATTATGCGATTTCAAAAATAGCGCCTTATACGGTCAGTAATGTTCTTTGGGGAAATGATAACAAGCGTTACCGCCGGATTATTGTGTGCGAAGAATTCATTCTTCCTGAGGATCGGGAAGCTATGAAGACGAAATATAACGAATTGAAAGGGACCGGAACCTACGAACAGTGGGCGAAGGAGTTTCTGGTAGAGAAGGGCTATACGCTTAAGGATACCTATTCGCTTACGAACACTTCCGATCCTATTACATGGGATGTGATAGCAACTTCTCAGGCGACTGATTCCGAGAAGATCGTGCAGACCTATGATGGACTTGTTGAATATGATCCTGAAGGGGTATTGCAACCGGGACTTGCAGAAAGCTGGGAAGTATCCGATGACGGTCTGACATATACCTTCCATTTGCGGGATACCGTGTGGGTTGATTCGCAGGGACGTAAAGTGGCAAATGTCGTTGCAGATGATTTTGTAGCCGGATTTCAGCATATGCTGGATTGCGAAGATGCACCATGGTATCTTGTAGAGGGACTTGTAAAAGGGGTTGATGAGTATATAGCCGGCGAAATTACTGATTTCGCAGAAGTTGGTGTAAGCGCACCGGATGAGCATACGGTAGTATATCAGCTGCAAACACCTGCAAGTTATTTTATGACGATGCTTGGATATGGAGCCTTCGCTCCCATGAGCAGAAAATATTATACTTCCCAGGGCGGAAAGTTCGGTGCAGAGTATGATCCTTCTGCTGATAGTTATAAATATGGTACGACGAAGGATAATATTGCATACTGCGGTCCTTATCTTGTAACCAATGCGACAGAGAAGAATATCATTAAATTCGAAGCCAATCCTTCCTATTGGGACAAGGAAAATATCAATATTAAGGTTCAAAACTGGCTTTACAATGACGGAAGCGATGCTTTAAAGGCATATAATGATACACTTGCCGGGACAATTGACGGATGCGGGTTAAATTCTTCAGCCCTTGAGGTCGCAAAAAATGATGGCAATTTTGATAAGTATCATTATGTAAGTGCCTGTGATGCTACTTCATACTCGATATATATTAATTTAAATCGTGGTATTTTCCATAACTTCAATGATGAGAAGGCGGCTGTATCCGTTCAGTCAGAGGAAGATGCCATGAGAACAAAATGGGCTGTTAATAATGTTCATTTCCGTCGGGCAATTTGTTTTGCGGCAGACAGAGGGACTTACAATGCGCAGTCTGTAGGTGATGAGTTAAAGCTTACTTCGCTCAGAAATACTTATACACCCGGAAATTTTGTATTTCTTTCGGAGGATGTTACCATAGATATTAACGGTAAAGCAACCACGTTTAAGAAGGGAACTTATTTTGGTGCAATTGTTCAGGCACAGCTTGATGCTGATGGCGTGAAGATCAAAGCATGGGATCCTACGCTGGAAGGCGGGGCAGGTTCATCTGATGCATTTGACGGTTGGTATAATCCTACAAATGCGAAGGAAGAACTTCAAAGTGCGATTGAGGAACTAAAGGCACAAGGGGTTGAAATCAGCGCTGATAAGCCAATCTATTTGGATCTTCCTTATTTTTCCGGTAGCACAGTTAACACGAGCGGAGCGAATGTTTTGAAACAGTCCATTGAAAAGGTATTGGACAACTGCGTAGTCGTGAATTTAGTTGAATGTAAAGAAGCAGAAGACTATTATTATGCAGCATATTATCCGGCATCCGGCGATCAAAGTAACTTTGATTTGAATCCTCTGTCCGGCTGGGGCCCTGATTATGGAGACCCCAAGACCTATCTGGATACTTTCTTACCGGAAGGCAGCGGATATATGACCAAGAATCTGGGTATTTATTAAATTGTATTTCGGTTAGCATAATGTGCTAAAAATTGTGATGCAGGAGAGTGGCTTTTTTCCATTCTCCTGTAATCGTGTAAAGAGTGGGAAATAATATGGCGAAATATTTATTCAATCGAATTCTTTACGGAGTTTTTTCACTGATAGTGGTAGTAGCGATCGTAATGATCATTATTTACTCTATGTTGAACCGTGATCTTGTTTTTGCGGGAGATTCTAATTACGTAAAACAAAGCGGGAACCAAAAAGAAACCTATGTATATACCAAATGGGAACAGTTTGGGTATGTGGATTATGTGCCTTATACGGATTATCTCAGGGAACTTGCGCATGATGGTATGATTGATGAGGAGACGCAAAGTGCTGCAGCGGCCATAGGTCGTAAAGCGGATAAGGATCCTGAAATTGTAGCAAAATATGTAGCTGAATTTACAAAGAAGTATGAAGCCGCCGGATATACGGTGGTACGTCTTGATGCAAAACTAAATGGCAAGAAGGTTGCAAACGGTGGTCAACAGCAGCTTTTTGCTTATAAAGATATCCCGATCGGGAAGCGAGTGCTGAACTATTTTACAGGTTTATTCAGCATAGATAATATTCATAAAGAAGATCATATTGTAGGGGAAAGAGGACTGACCTTTACGTTACACGACCCTGTATACGGGGGCAATAAATTCGCACCTGCTATTATCGGCAATGGTACTTTTCATAAGTATCTTCTCTATTGCGATGACAGGTTTCCTTTTATTCACCAGCAAATGCTGACACTAAATCTCGGAACTTCATATACGGTGAACCAGGGGATTGATGTTTTTCAAACCATGACGGAACCACAAGGATCCTATGTAAAAAGCCTGATCACATACCCAACCGGACTGACTGAGAACAGTGCGGATGATCTCCATACCGCGACTTATCTGGAGGGATCTAGAGAGGCGAATCTGGTAAACCATGAAAGATTTCAGGATGATTATACAAATGTTACAACAAAGAAGGCAGGTCTTTCGAAGGTCGGTTATTCCTTTACCATAGGTGTAATTGCGACGATCCTTTCGTATTTGATTGGAATTCCGCTTGGTATATTGATGGCAAGGCAAAAGGACAAGCTGGCTGATAAGATCGGAACGATCTATATCATTTTTGTGATTGCGGTTCCGTCCCTGGCATATATCTTTTTGTTTAAGGCAATCGGCGGGAAAATGGGATTGCCGACCACCTTTGATATGGAAGCTTCGACAAAGCTGATGTACGTATTACCCATTGTATCACTGACATTACCGGCGGTCGGCGGACTGATGAAATGGATGCGGCGTTATATGATTGACCAAATGAATGCAGACTATGTAAAGTTTGCAAGGTCAGGAGGGCTTTCTGAAGGAGAGATCTTTGTAAAGCATGTATTGAAGAACGCAGCGATTCCCATTGTGCATGGGATTCCGGGGGCTGTGCTTGGGGCGCTGGTCGGTGCGATCATTACGGAACGCGTTTATGTAGTGCCGGGTGCAGGTAATCTGCTGACCATTGCGATCAATAAATATGATAATGGTGTGATCGTCGGAGTTGCACTTTTCTATGCGGCGTTGTCCATAGTTTCACTGATTCTCGGTGATGTCTTGATGTCGATCATAGATCCCCGGATCTCATTTACAACGAAGGACAGGTAAATAAGTATGGCAGATAAAATCGTGATTCAAGAAAAGGAATATACGCAGGAAGAGTTATTTTCCATGATTGAACAGGATAGCTTAAGTGCGGAGAAGATTACGGCACCACGGTATTCTTATTGGCATTCCGTATTCAAAGTCTTCTTTCGTAAAAAAGTGAACATATTCATCCTGAGTCTGTTGGCGTTTGTGATCGTTTTCACATATCTCTATCCTGCATTAGTGCATTACGATCCGTTTGAAAGATTGATGGATTCTTCAGCCAAGCATTTGATGCCGGCTGCTGCCGTGAAAAAATTCGGATTGAGTATCCACAGCATTTTGGGAACCGGCGCTTCCGGAGAGTTTACTTTTGATGCAATATGGTTTGGTTCCAGAGTATCATTGTCACTGGCATTTATCTGTGCTGCGATCAATATGACGATCGGCGTACTGTTGGGAGCTATTTGGGGATTTTCCAAGAAGGTCGATTTTGTGATGGTGCAGGTTTTTAATATTATAGCGAATGTGCCTTATATTCTGATCATTTCCGTTTTGATCATGCTGATCGGTGCTTCCTTCTGGAGTATGGTGATTGGAATGACGATAACCGGTTGGCTTGGTATTGCATATTTTATTCGCACGCAGGTTGTTATCATCAGAGACCGGGAGTATAATCTCGCATCAAGATGTCTGGGGACATCAACATTTAAGATTGCCATGAAAAATATTCTGCCATTTATGACATCCGTGATCGTAACGGTACTCGCAACGGAAATTCCAAGCTATATCAGCTATGAAGTATTTTTATCCTATATCGGAATGGGACTGTCCGACCGGTCACTCGGACGGATCATTTATGAGGCTGAGCCGGCGATGCTGACTCCCGGATGGCAATTTGAATTCTGGTGTCCTGTAGCGCTTTCTGCGATCATCTCTGTGGTTCTTTATGTGGCAGGACAGAATCTGGGCGATGCATCCGATCCCAGAACGCATATGTGATGAAGAATGGAGATTTCATGATGGAAGATAAGAAGGTTATATTATCGGTGAAAGATCTCATAGTCAGATTCCGAGTGCGTGGAAGAGTATTGACGGCCATCCGGAATGTTTCGCTTGATATCTATGAAAATGAAGCCATAGCGATCGTAGGAGAATCCGGATCAGGAAAGTCCGTGTTTACCAAAACTTTTGCCGGGATGCTGGACAGTAACGGATATATTGATCAGGGAAATATCATTTTTGATGATGCGGAGTTATCGGATACGAGTGTGAAACTCACAGCCGGGGTGCTCCGTACAATCGAATCTTGCGAGAAAAAGCTGAATGAGTTTTCCGTATTGGAATTTGGGTGCACTATTTTTAGAGAGATGGAACGCATGAAGACGGAAAAGAAGGCAAAGGAATCTGTTGATGCGTTGGAACGTAAGAAATATGAAAACAAGATTGCTGATCTGATCGCTCAAAAAACGAAAGATTATAATTTGTGTCAGACACTGGACATGAAAAAAGAACGAGAACAGATCAAACAAATTAACAAGCGGATCAAGGCACTTGATCAAGAGGCAGAAAGCCTGAAAAAAGAACTTGAACAAAAGGAAAGAGATTTGGTCAGGCAGGTGAAGGAAGACACTGCATATATGAGTGTATTCAACAAAAGGATCGCTGAGCTGAAAGAAAAATATGAAAAGCAGATCTGCGGCGAGATTACGGATCAGACAAAGCAAAGGAATGCGATCCTTGCAAAAGAGATCTATTTATCGGTGGCGCGTTATCCCTATCTGAAACGTATGAAGCTGATAGAGCAATTGTGCAAAGAATTGCGTAGTGCCATGCAACAGGGTTTGGATCTTTCGGACGACGAGATACGCAATGCTATTTTTGATAAGGTAGCATTTCGAGTAAAATACTTAGATGAAACGAAAGAGTCACTTCATGGAAAATGTGTCATGAATCTTGCTAAGATCAAATTGGCCAAAGATTGGGGCAAAATCAGAGGTCGAAAGATTGCAACGGTTTTTCAGGATCCGATGACCAGTCTGAATCCAATCCTGACGATCGGAAAACAGATTACCTCTGTGATCATGAAACATCAAAAATGCTCAGAGGCGGCGGCGAGAGAAAAGGCATTGGATCTGATGAATAAAGTAGGGATACCGAATGCAGAAAAAAGATTTGATGACTATCCTTTTCAGTATTCCGGTGGAATGCGCCAAAGAATTGTAATAGCGATCGCACTGTCCTGTCAGCCTAAGATTTTGATCTGTGATGAGCCGACAACGGCACTGGATGTTACGATTCAGGCACAGATACTAAGGCTGATCAAAGATTTGCAAAAAGAATTTCACTATACGATCGTATTTATTACGCATGATCTCGGAGTAGTCGCGAATATTGCGGACAGGGTTGCTGTTTTATATGCCGGACAGATTGTGGAACTTGGAACGGTTGAGGATATTTTTTATGACCCGAAACATCCGTACACATGGGCGCTTTTATCTTCGCTGCCACAGTTGGCGCAGAAAAATACAGAATTGTATTCGATTAAAGGCACACCGCCATCACTTTATAATACGATCACCGGAGATGCGTTTGCACCAAGGAACCCGTATTGCATGAAGATTGATACATTGCAGGAGCCGCCCATGTTTCGGGTATCG
>Ga0310786_10010138_pt1 | contig 11873 bp, 21 predicted proteins | sample AusTroGonzalo_MG_FD_203881 | JGI IMG/M metagenome (GOLD analysis project Ga0310786, IMG submission 203881) | Bovine rumen microbial communities from tropical cattle in Woodstock, Queensland, Australia - Gonzalo_03 (v2) (version 2) | ecosystem: Host-associated > Mammals > Digestive system >... | reverse complement strand
GTCTCCGAGGGGTTCTCCCAAGAGCGAAAATAGGGGCTACCCCCGGTGCTACAATTTTTTCACGAGGAAACCATTCGCATCGAACTCCAGACCGTCCATGGATTCTTGTGCCTTCCTTCCGGCACCATGCTCCCCTCGGTGTTCCTCGAAGTGACAGTCACGACACAGGCTTACCAGGTTGTCCATGTTGAGTGAGATGCTTGGGTCATTGATGTTGTCCGGTGTCAGGTGTATCTTGTGGTGGACTTCTGTCGCAGGCTTGCCACAGTTCTGGCAGAGATAGAAGTCACGAAGCAATACGGAATTGCGGACCATATTCCATTCTGCAGAATTATAAAAACTCTTGCTAAAGTTTCTTGCCATGTCATCACCACAGGAAGGAGTAAGGGAACGCTCGGCACGCCCCCTACTCATTTAGGAGGAATCCCAGAATTAGTTCCGGAGATTCTTCTTGATCAGGCTGCTGACCGTTCGGCAGATTAGTCAGCAAACAAAAAGAGACCACCGAAGCAGTCTCTCTTTAACAAATTTAATATGTACCATACTTTGCTTTGTACCTTGCAGATAAGGTTTTGCCTATTGCAGCCATTAGCCTATCTGCGTGTTTATCAAGGTATGATGTCTTGATTCTGATTATCTCCCAGTCTGGACCCAATTCTTTTTTAAGGAAATAATCTCGAACCTCGTCCTTTTCTTTCCTGCTTTTATGTAGTTCTCCATCTATTTCAAGAGCAACACACATATCAGGAAGAACAAAATCAACTTCAACATCCTTGACCATAAAATGAACATTTGTTTTAACTTCATTATGAATCAGGATAATTGCTGTTATTATTTCGTATTTACTGTCGAACTTATCCAAATTTTCAAGGTTGTATTGCTCGACAGTATCTATTGCTTCTTTGTACTTCCAAAGTAAAAGGCTTTGCTTTTCCAAGGTTTCAACGGCCGATTCAAACATTATCTTCTTTTTCAGAATATTGTATGTTTTTTTGTCCGTTTCAAGTTCCGACATCTTCTTGTCGTAACATTCCTGGCAATAACATCGATAATGTCGGTTCGGTTCCGTAGTGGTTATACGACTTCCGAATTCTAACAATTCTCTTTCAACTCTGCCTTTTGTAATTGTGGCTGTTTTACCACAGGTCCAACACTTAACATTCATAACGAATTACCTCGTCCTTTCTGCGAAATCATTACCGACCTCTTGAGCCTTTGGCTCAATTTAACAATATCAATTTTTTTTGTGTGTTTCAAGGTGACATCGTATGACATTTTTATAATTTTCCAAGTTTTTCATACTGGATGTTCAGGCCCTCGGATTCCAAGAAGTGAATACACTCTGCCGTCCATGAACCCTTCTGCACTCCACATGGTTGGAATGTGCGATAACCCCAGTCAATAATATACCAACCGGAATTGATGTAATAATCATAACCCTTGCTGTCCTGATCTAATTCTATCGTCCAAGGGTCGCAGTCTCTGGAAACCACATCCATCAGTTTGTCTTTCTGCCAAAGACCACACATCAAGCTGACCTCATAAGCTGCACCGTGTTTGCGCTTCTTCCATCCTGGGATAGCTGTCGGTTCGTCCCGATCGTCCCAAGACAATTCGAAATTCATGCAGGCAATATTGCCGGATATTTCGGCCTCTGCTTCCTCGATGCGTGCTGTGTCCACAGGTCTGCGGATAAAACAGTCATCGATCATGAGAAGGACTTTATCATCGTCTATCTGCCGAAGGAACTCCCGAAGCCCTGTCGTCCAATGGTTCAAATCATGCGGAATGGCAATGGTTCTGTAATATGGGTTGATAATTCCGTCGGTGTAATAAATGACCTCTGGATGCGATGGCCAATATTTTTCCATGCAATGATGAAACGGCTCGAAAAGAACCCAATTTTGGGAGCAACTCATAACAATTATTTTCATTCTTGCCACTCTCCCAAACCTCGACTAATAATAACCATCGCTCGTTCCCTGCGCATTTGCACCACATCTCCTGGTATGAGATTACGACCAAGTTCAAGATCGCCGTAGCCTTCGATGACCTTAACGGTAACAATGTCGGACTTCATACGATAGCTTCTGGTCGGCGTTGTGTTACCGAGGTATTTTTTCCACTTCTTTTTGATGTTCTCGTTTTTGCACGGTACCGGAACGAACTTCGGAATGTCCTCGTAAATCTTCTCCACATCGATGTCCTTCATGTCAAAAGGCAAGGTGTAACCATTTTTTCCTTCGACAAATCCGATTTCCGGAAGCACCGCCAACGGAGTGGTCAGAACAGGCACGCCCATTTGAAGAGCTTCTGCCAAGGTGTAGCAAAACGACTCGATGTCGGAAAGCTGCACGATGTAATCCGCTTTTTCGAAGTACGAAGTCACATTCAAGGTTGGCGGACATTGAACGATGCCTGGAATGACCCTTTTAAGTGGTTGGTTGGAGAAAACAAGCCAAACGAATGGGATATTCTTGTTCCGTAGAGCTTCGGCGAGTTGGTACATCCGTTCTTCGCCCTTTTCCCAAGTGAGCCGACAGGCTGATACCAGCAGTAGTGCTTTTTTCGGAAGTTGTGAGTCCGTAAAATTCGGAATGATGTCGTATTTCAAATTCTGATCTGCGAATGAATCGGCAGCAGCCTTGGAGACGAAGATCAGATCGTCATAATTCTTTTTGATTTCCCAATGCCACTTTCCGGAAGGTGCGAGCTGGCAAGTATGCGACATTTGAATTCGCTTTTTATACTTCACATTGCTTGGAACCTCGTCCGTCAGACGGATGTTTACCACCACATTGCATTGTATGAGCTTTCCTGCATTGCGCTGAACTCGGACAAACTCGGACAAGCGCAGAATCTGTTTCGGGTCCATGTGTTCGGAGTACAAAACCAAAATGTCGTATAAATCGCACATTTCCTTGCAGAAGTTGTAAACAAAAGTCTCGATTCCGCCAATGGTCGCCATATTTCCGCAGTAAAGAACCACCTGTGTCACGATGTCGGGCTTTCGGAACTCGCCGTTTTTGGCTCGGTCGGTGAGAGAGCCTTTTCTGCCAGAGCGGTAAATGTAAATAGGCTTTTCGATGTAAGTCTTGGATGCAGGTGTCGGCAGATGGTTCAAGAAGTCGTCATCCTCTGCTACCTGCATTTCCTCGTTGAATTTTAAGCCCTTGATGTAAGTCTTTTTGAACACACGGTTCCAGACACATCGGTTGTAAGGGTTAAACTCGTCATTCGGGCCTTTGATAATCTTCCCGATCGGACCGGACAAGTGCTTCCAAGAGATGTACACGGTGTCCGGCTCTGGTTCTATGGCCTTAAATACCTGTGCGATGTAATCATCAGACACCAGGTCGTCAGAATCGATAAAAACGATGTACTGACCTTTGGCAACCTTCAACCCACGATTTCTGGCAGAAGAAACTCCCTTGTTGGTCTGCCTGATGACCTTGATGGAAGGGTAAGGCGGAAGGAACGGAAAGTCTGAACCATCGTCCACCACGATCACCTCGGTTTCGTCCGTAAGCTGCGGAGCCAGAGCCTTGAGAAGTTGGTCGATGTACGGCTCCGTGTTGTACATTGGGATTATTATGGATAGTTTAATCATTCTTCTTCCTCGCTTTCATTTCTGCTTATCCGTTTGTAAAAACTTAAATAAACAAGTTAAATGTGAAATTGAATTTTAGTTTTTGTTTTTGAAATGTTTAATTTCTCATTCTTGCTCCGCAATTCGGGCAATAATTGTTATGTTTATCTGCTCTATCTTTACAAATTCCACACCATATATTTCCAAAACAATCTGTGACAAATTCTGCCGTAGGTCTTTCTTCCAACGCCTTAACTGCCTTGTCCAGAGCCTCGATAAATTCCTCTCCTTCGGTCTTGTCGCAAATATTCTCCCGAAGCAACCGCTCCCAATGAACCTTGTGTGAATTAAGCACGGCTATCGTCTTTTCGTTGTCCATACTTTACCTCCCTAATCTCGTAATACTCGTTATGGTCCGGATTTTCCAACCACTCGTCCACTTCCTTGGATGTGCCGACAAACAATACACGGTAGGTGACGGCATCAAGGATTTCGTATAATTTGGCGTTCTTACTCTCCATACTTCCCCTCCAACTCTTCCAAATGCTCGTTGATGATGTCGAGTGCCGTGTTGCATCCACAGGCCTTCTTGATGTCAGCAATGATTTTGTCGTAAATCTGCAACGAATCCTGTGCCATGTGTAGCGCAGCGTTGATTTTCTCCATGCTGTTGCACTCCGGCCATTCCTTACACTCTTGACAGTCACTCGTCAGACAATGTATCGCTTCTTTCCTCTCCATTTTTCTTCTCCCTTCTCTCTGATACCACCCTGACCATCGCAATGGTAAAGATAACCACGATGTCAAACAACGCAACGGCCAAAACTCCTAAAAGGATAAATCCGGCAATTTTCAGTATGTGCAACATTACTTCTCCCCCTTCCAAACCTTCTGCAACGACTCTTTGAAGCCTTTCGGCTTGCCGGAGAAGAACATCTGGTTGATATAATAAGTGATTTCGTTCCTGCGGACACCGTTGTACTTCTTCTGCAAGGGCGAGTTCCAACTGAACTGCCACTCTCCGTCTATAAGCTCACAATGCGGAAACTTGATGGTATAGCGAACCACTCTGCGGTCATCGTTATACAGCCTGTTGTCCCACGAAATCAAAATGCCGTATTCCTTCCAGTAATAATCCATCTTCTGCTCAACTGTCTTTGGTGCTGCCATATTCACTCCCCCTTTGCGCTATTTAACCAATTCACTAACTCTTCTCGGTTTAACTTCTTCGTTGCGAGAACATTTTCCATCTCTTCGATTTCCCTCTGGAGTCGTAAAGCCTCGTCCTCAACAAGGATAAGAACAGACTCTGGAGTCTTAACTTTCTTTGGCTGCCTTTGTGCTACTAAACTTTCCCCGAACATTTTTTTCCCAGGGTCTTCAATGGTTATAGTTCCACCAGCCATCTGAAGTTCTTCCTTCAACTCATCCTGTGGCGTTTCTTTCGCCTTTGCCGTAAATCTGTTTCCAGTCTTTGGAACTTCGCAACCGTGAGACTGTAAAATCTCTCTGATAGTCGCCCTCGGACATCCGTTTAACTCCGCAAGAATAGTGATCTGCGCTCTTTTCTTATCTGCTGCTTTATATCTTCTAACAATTTCCTGTTCTGTCATTTCCATTGTTTTCTTCCTCCTTTTCCTGTTCATTCATTCCTGCTGCCGTACAAAATCCCATGAAATAACCAAGTATCAACGCCACGAAGGCCAAAACGATCATTCCCACAATTCTATCTATCGCCATGACTCATCACCTCCGCAAACATAGACACGCCGTTCTTCTTTAACCGAAGGCAATGTCTGATAGTAAATCCAAGGCCATCGGCAATATCACGAATGCTCGACTGTCCGATGTAGTATTCCTTCAACACGGTTCGTTCCTTCGTCTTGTCCATCCGGTTCAATGCCTCGTCTATCTCGATGACGGCTTGCGCTCGCTTGTTGTATTCTTCTCCAAGCTCTCGTTCGTACTCGTCTATTCTGGAGAACAACTCCGACATCGAATCCTGTGGCGAAGTCTGAACTCGGTCTTTGTCGTACCGTATCGCACCGGGCATCAGGTTGTACCGCAACGACTCAATGGTTCGCTCCAGCCTCTTGATCTTGTTGTCGTAACCTCGGATTTGACCGAGGAAAACATAAGCCTCTCTGTCTGTCACGGAATCACCCCCTCACAAAGTCTTCGAACTCCATGATTATCATGTCTCGTTCCTCTGCAATGCCTTCTTCCACTCCGCAGCCATGCGACCGCTCGTGACCTGGAAGCAAAAGCAGCACTTCACAAGTTCGAAGGAATTCCTTGCAAATGTTCAGGATTTCTGCGTAGCTGAACTTTTCGGTGTTGCATACTTTGCCAAGTTCTGCCGGGTTGACTATGTCCTCATAACCGAGCGACTCCAAAATCCTCTGTGCTTCCGCAAAATTCCGTCTGTAATTCGGGCAGTCCGTGATCGGACCTGAAATGTATATTCGCATGATCTAATTTCTCCTTCCTGTTAAAATGGTATTTCCTCTGTATTGGCATCGATAAATTCGTACAAGTCCTCTTTTTGCCAGTTGTAATTCTTCTTGAAAAAATCGTTCGTGTTTTCTGCAATGCGTTTGCTGCCGTTGTCGTACACAAGCCGAATGCCTTTTTTGTCTATTGCCAGAACTCCGGTTAAGCGGTTTTTCAATACTTCAAGCCTTCGAACATCGTCGCCTTCCGGTTCTTCGCCCTTCTTTGGTGGTATTCTGCCGTAAGTCATCACGAGATCGGCACGGTCCGTAATGTTACTGGAACCGGACACATCATCGTTTGCCAGGTTGCCTGACTGTTTTCTCGGATGAGCCACCAAAAGAATGAATACCAGGTACTTCTTCGCCATAGCTGCGAGCTTGCCGACAAACTCGCTCTGCGCTCTGTAAAGGTCCGTTTGCATATCCACTTCAAGGGCCGTCATCAGATTATCGACTAATATAAACCGACAACCCTTCTGGATAATGGCTGTCTCGATCGTGGACAACAGACTGTTCACTTCGTCTTCAATGTCCGTTCGCTCGTAAATGAATGCCCTGTCTCCGTAGTAAAAGTCCAAACTGTCTTGATCTGCTTTGCTCGTGATTTCCTTTTTCTTCGTGATCTGACGGTCCATCCAATTTCGGAAGTAAAAGTCTGGAAGCTCGCCGGAGTAAAAGAAGCACGAATAATTCTGCGCTAAAGCCTCACAGCCCCACATACTCGCCACCGTTGATTTACCGTCTCCACGTTTTCCGGTGAGGATGGCCAACTGACCAAACCTGAAACCGCCGTCCAGAACTTTGTCCAGACTTTCCATTCCTGTGGACATATACTCCATTTTCATGATGTCCACCTGCTCAACCTTCGACATTTCCTTAATACTCGGAAACTCCGGTGCAACCGCATTGTTTACCGCATTGATGACGGCCTCTTTTCCGTACTTCTGCAAAAGCTCGTTTGCATCCTTGCAGTTTTTGTAATCTTCAGCCCTGACAACGCTGGTCTTGCTTGCCCATCTCTGTCTGATCTGTTCGGAAAGTGTAATGCTTCCATTCTCGCAGTCACCAAAGACAATGATTTTTTCGAACTTCTCCATCCAGTCCCAGCAATAGGGAATCCAGGTAAACCCATTCTTTCCAGACGGAACGGAAACGGCATTTTTGATACCTGCCTCTGTAACGGACAAGCTGTCGATTTGCCCCTCGGTGATTACAAGTGTAGTGAAGTCCTCGCATTGGCTCATCCCAAACAGAATCGGCTTGCATTGTGACTCGCAAAATTCCTTTGACTGTCCCTTTTGCGGTTTAAGGTTCCTGTATTTGATGTATGTTATTTCTCCGTTCTGATCACGGAACGGAAAAGCCATAATATGTTTTTCTTCGTTCGACATGGTGATTTCATACTTCCGAACCACCTCTTCTGATATTCCTCTGCTGCCAAGATATTTGATTGCCTCGTCTTTTACTTCGATGTGCTTATTCCTAAACTCCCGGTACTGCTTCTTTGAATACTCGACCGTGTTATAATAAGCATCCGCATCTCGTCCCAGGCTAAAATCAAAATCTCTGGACAATGTGATCATGTTCCCCTTGGCACCGCAGGAACCTCTTTTACACTCGAACTGACCTGTAATCAAACTGATTGAAAAGGTTTCCTTATCTTTCGCTCTGCAATATGGACAATTCAGCAATACCAATTCCGAGCCACGCTTCCGAAATTTTCCATGCTCTCTGGCAAACCGGACCGCATCTTCTTCTTTGAATTGATAAATCCCCATTATTCTTCCTCTTTCTGTCCGATTAAAGCTCTGTGCCAGCAGCCCTCATCATCCAACCAAAACTCGTACTCTCCCTCGATGTGCCACCTCGGTCTGTCCGAGTAGAAGGATGAAGGCGCAGCCTTTTTTCTTTTCTTACTTGTATTACTTGTATTACCTTTATTTAGTCGTCGGTCGTCTGTTAGGTCGTTTGTTCGGTCGTCTGTTGGGTCGTCTGATAGGTCACCTGTTCGGTCATTTGTTGTGCCTTTTGTTCTCCCTTTTGTTTGCCCCAAATCTTGGAAATCGCCATAATTTACAATGGTTACAGTAGTGCCATGTGTTGTGCTATCTGTATGTACCATTCCAAGGTCAGACAATAGGGACAAATATCTCTTCGTTTTCTTCTCCGACCATCCCCACCTAATGGACAACCCCTTTATGCTCGTATGGAACTGCCCTCTTTTAATCGTTTTTTTGGTTCCTCCACGAAGAATCAATTCCTTTTCCGTGTAATTTGCCATGAAAAGCATATCTATAAATGCGCTTCTTCTATCAAATGCTGAATGTTCAAGCCACAACGGATTATCTTGTATGCTGCGGTACAAATATATGTACCCTTTTTCCTTGTTAGCCATAATCTCCCCTCTCTAACCTTTCCTTTAATTCTCGGTACAGAATCTGATGTATCATTTTCCCGGATGTCTCACTTTTGCAGAATATGATCTTAATTCCGTACCTCGCCATGAAGGCGGTAACGCTTGCAAAGAAAGACTTGGAGTTAAACTTGGTCTTGTACCTGCCGTTGATCAAGTTTTCCCATGTGGCATTTTCCGTAAGCAGATATATGGCAGAACCGTTTTCCTTCGCTCTGATCATTTCGGCCTCGAATCGTTTCCGTTCGTGAGTCAGGCAGGTGGAAAGTTCTTCCAGACCCATTTTTCTTTCGATGACCGCCGGGCCTTTTACCCGAACACCTTCTGGAAAGACTTCTCGACCATCCAGAACGAAGGAATAAGTGTAATCTCCATAATCCAAAGTCTGCCTCCGGTATGGACAAGGGAAGTCAGCGTATCTGCGTTTTGCTCGATCAGAAGGCTGCTCCCTTGTATCGACCAGAATTATCATGCTTCGCAAGCATTCTTCAATTTGGAATGGTTCCATCAGAAGGGAAGCTCTTCAGCTTGTCCGGCAGGAATAGTCATGAACTTGTCATCCGCAGGTTTACTTGCAGAAGCGGTTCCGTTGTAACCGTCACGAGCTTTGAACTTTGCAGAAGGTGCTTTACCGGAACGGACAACATCGGCAGCAACCGCAAATCTCGCCTCGGTGTAGACAATGTCCTTGCCTTCAATGTTTGTGCCTGTCTCGCCGAACACGATGCCAACGAGCTTGTTCTTCCACTTGTTCTCGTCCCAGTCCCACTTGTAACCGCTGTTTGACTTCTCGAAAGAGTCCGTCCAGCTTGCAAACGACTTCTTGGTATAAGAGTCCTTCTCGGAGCCGTCGTCCTTCGGAACGAAGATGTTTGTCTTGCCCTTCCACTTCTTGTCTTCGGAAGTGTTGGCCTCGAACTGCTTCTGGAAGAAATCTTTGTATTCTCCCTCGGCAATGTCGAACGCCAGGACAATTCTGTCGCCGTAGTCGGTTGTCTCGTATCTGACATCCTTGATTTTGCAGACATACGCTCCTGCCGGGAGCTTTGTCATTGCAGAAGCCTGCGCTTCCTTCTTCGCTTTGTCGTAATCGTTGAAACTCTTCATTTTTTTAATCCTCCTTTTCTTCTGCACTTAAATGCCAATAGTTACGAATTGCGGTATCTACCGCCTTGAGGTCGTTCGGGATTTTCAGATCAGGAAACATACCTTCCGGAGATTTCGCTGTCGTGTAGCCGTCCGACTGTGTAATGAACCAATGGTCCGGGCCTTCCACGGAAGTCAGCAGGACGATGTCAAAGCATCCTTCCACGGTGAGCTGTTGGTCGAGCATTTTGCCGATGGTCTTCGCCTTGATCTTTCCGGTGTTGCTGTCCGTTTCGGTGTGGTGGAGAAAATACACGACCACATCGTCCGGCACCTGATGGTTGATAATGTGGATGAGGTCTCTAAAATGCAGAGCCATATCCGTGAATTTGTTGTACCCGGCATCCTTAGCCTTGTCGAACATCTCGTTGACCAGAAGGTACTGCGAGTCGTCAATGACATAGGCTTTCAGCTTCGGGTCCTTCAATGCCTGGCAAATCAACTGATATGTTGCGTTCTTTGCCACCTTGAAGTTCTTCTGGAACGGAAGTCTGCCCTTTTCCACGGAGAAGATGCCGACTTCGCTCTCGTCAAATTTCTTGATCGAGTAAGTTTTACCGCTTCCGGTTTCGCCTAAAACTAATACAGGTACGCCCATTTTGATTCCTCCTTACTTAATCTGAATGTTTGTCTTTTCCACCAGCTCGACACCTTCGATCACATGACCTTCTTCGATGGCCTTTTTGATTTCGGCCTTCTTCGGCTCGATCGTGATTTTCTGGTATTCGTCCGGAAGTTCTGCATAATCGAAGTCGTCATAGAAAACGACCGACTTGGATGTGCGGTAAGAGATAGCCACGGCACCGTCTTTGTACTTCTCGCCGTCTAATGCGAACGCAAGGTACTTCTTCAAAGACTCGGCCTTGTTTTCGCAGACCTGCTGACGATGTGCCAGCTTCTGCTTTTCTGCCTTAATGGCTTCTGCTTCTGCCGTCAGTTCTTTATACCAGCACGCCACATTGTGGATTTTGCGGTCACGCTCCATTTGGAGTGCTGAAAGTTTTTCCAGATCGATTACTTCGCCTGTCTCCATGTCGATGCAGGATAAGATTTCCTGGTCAATGTCAAAGATCGTCATTCTTTCACCCCCTTAATCGCAGCTTTCTCTCTTTGTTTGTCATTTCTTTGCTCCTTCCTCAAAACTCATGCTCAAAACTCAGGCCATTGAAAAATCAAATCTTTCGGCGCAATGGTCCGTTTTGTACATGATTTTGTTAAATACTTTTTTAATGAATATTGACATCTGCCGATTTCTGGCAATGTCGTAGGTGGCGCAGAATTATCTTTCAAATAGTTTCTATATGCTATAATTGGATAATCTTCAGGACCGTTACCCATTCCGGTGCAGAGAACCTCATAAAACTGCATAATATCTTCAATTTGAACACCTGCCATGTATGCCATAAATAGTGCTAAATGGACAACCGCAAGCGAAATCTTTGGAACTGTTCCTTGCGGAATATTAAGGAAAAATCCATCAAGCGTATCTTTGTTTTTATCTGTAAAATCAATTATTTCTTTTGCTGTAACAGGTCTTCTGTCTGTGTGTGCGATAAGAACTCTTGCAATGCTTACATATCGTGTATTTCTGTAAACAGGTTCGAAATCACTTCGCATTATTGTGATTTGGTCGCTTGTACTTCTTTTTCTGTTGTTATCGTAAATTCCATCTTCTGAAACACATCTGCAAACCCACATATGCAATGAAACTCCTGCATTCACGATTGCAGTCAAACGATGCTGTCCATCTCTCAATCTTCCTGACTCGTCAAGTGAAATACTTGCTCCTGTGTTCTCGTCCCAATTCCCTGCAAGCATATCGCTCATATAAGCGGTTACTGCACCATGACTGATTTTTCTGTTTACATCGTTGTTTTCAAGTAAATCAGATGCAATTTCAGGGGTTATCAGTTCATAATTCATAGTCATTTTTGTGTTTGTCATGTTCTCACCTCCTTAATCACAACTGTCGCCACGATAATACTCAACGTAATACTTGCCGTCTTCTTCCCGGACTCTCTCGCCGTAAACTCCGTAACCACACACTTCCGACTGGGAGAAAATATTGCTCCAGTCATTCTCGTGGATTACCTTTTCTGCCTGCTCCTTGGTAATCTCTCTTTTGATAGGTACCATATTCCCAAACTCCTTCCTGATAATGTCCAGCAAAGCTCTTGCCAGACCGTCAATGTTACTCTTCGTCTTCGTCATCCTTTTTGTCCTCTGCCAT
>Ga0310786_10010137_pt1 | contig 11873 bp, 6 predicted proteins | sample AusTroGonzalo_MG_FD_203881 | JGI IMG/M metagenome (GOLD analysis project Ga0310786, IMG submission 203881) | Bovine rumen microbial communities from tropical cattle in Woodstock, Queensland, Australia - Gonzalo_03 (v2) (version 2) | ecosystem: Host-associated > Mammals > Digestive system >... | reverse complement strand
ATGATAGCGGCGACGAAAAAGTCTTCCCGCTTTTTTTGTCCAAGGGGGGAATCAAAATCTCCTTGCAAACATTGGTCCAAACGGAAATCCGGGATAGTTTATCCCGAATTTTCCGGGATAAGTGTCGCGGCGTTGTTGCGTTGCATGGGGGGCGGGTTGGTGTATGCTTCTTTCTTTCCGCCATGACCGAAAGCCGTCCCAATCCGCCGCGCCTGGATTCGACCGCCCAGATGGGCCGGTCGCCCGTCGGCCGCCTGATGGTCCAGTTCTCCCTGCCCCCCATCATCGGAATGCTCGTCAATGCCTTCTACAACGTCGTGGACCGCATTTTCGTCGGCCAGGGCATCGGCGAAATGGGCATCGCGGGCGTCACCATCAGCTTCCCCATCGTGATGACGATGGTCTCCTTCTCCATCCTCGTGGGCGTCGGGGCGAACACGCTCTTCGCCATCCGCATGGGCGAAGGCAAGCGCGACGAGGCGGAGCGCATTCTGGGAAATGCCCTCGCGTTCCTTTTCGGTTTTCCGCTGCTCGCATCGGTCGCGGGGCTGGTGTGGCTGGAGCCGCTGCTGCGCCTGCTGGGGTGCTCGACGGAGCTGATGGCATACGCCAAGCCCTACGCGCGCATCATCCTTTTCGGCATCGCGGTCAACACGACGGGCCACGGCCTCACGCACTTCATCCGCTCGGACGGGCACCCGCGGCTTTCGATGGTCTCGCAGCTGATCGGAGGGGTGGCGAACACGCTGCTCGACCCGCTTTTCATCTTCGTGTTCCGCTGGGGGACGGCGGGCGCGGCGTGGGCGACGGTGATCGCGCAGGCGCTCTCGTTCGTCTGGTGCGTGGCGTACTTCGTCTCGCCCCACGCGACCACGCGCATCCACCGGCGGAACCTCCGCCCGGCGTGGCGGCAAATCGTCTTCCCGTTCCTCGCCATCGGTTTTTCGCCGTTCGTGATGAGCCTCTGCAACAGCCTGCTCAACGCGATATTGAACCGGAGCCTCCAGCACCACGGCGGCGACCGCGCGGTGGCGGTGATGGGGATCATATCGGCGTTCATGAGCATCGTGTTCATGCCGGTGTTCGGGATGACGCAGGGGGTGCAGCCGCTCATGGGCTACAACTACGGCGCGCGGAAATTCGCCCGCGTGCGGAAATTCTTCTGGCTTTCGCTCGCGTCGGCGACGGCGGTGCTGTCGGCGGGGTGCCTTGCGGCCCAGCTGTTCCCGGCGGCGATCGTGCGGATGTTCGCGCGGGGCGACGGGAGCCTGGTGGCGGACGGCGTGCATGCGCTGCACGTGTTCACGGCGCTGTTCCCGACGATCGGGGTTCCGATTGTCGTCGGTACGCTGTTCCAAGCGCTGGGCAAGGCGGTACGCGCGGGGGTGCTCGCGCTTTCGCGGCAGCTTTTGTTCTTCATCCCGCTGATCTTGATCTTCGGGCGGCTGTGGGGGCTGACGGGCGTGTACGCCGCGGCCCCGGCGTCGGACTTTTTGGCTTTCGCGCTGGCGCTGGTCCTCATCCGGCAGTTCTTCGGCCAGTTCAGGAAAGAAGAAACCGCCGCGCGCGGCTGAGGCACTTGTGATTGCAGGTGCCGTGGCCGTCCCCGGTGCCGGAGGAAGAATGGCTCTGCAAACGGGGATGGTTTGGGCCGCCTTGTCGCCGTGGACGGCGTTGCCCGCGGCGCTTTTTGAAAAATGCATGATGTCGGATTGACGGAGCATAACGGCGTTGCGGGACGAAAGGCGGGATGGCAGGATGGCGGCATGGAACCGACGGAAAAAGCCGGAGACCTCCTGCCCGTGCGGTGGCAGGTTTTCCTGAATGTCGCGGGGTTTTGCGCCTCGGCGGCGGTCGGCACGGCCCTCTTTTGCGTCCTCGCCGCGACGGTATTGGGCGATCGTTGCTCCTTTTGGGCGTCGCTTCCCTTCGTCGCCCTGGCTCCCCTCCTCGCCTTTTTCCTGGGTCCCCCGTTCGACGGCGGACCGGCGGAAACCTTGTTCTGGACCCTTTGGGACGCATTCCTCCTTCTCGCGTTTCTTCCCCAGTTTTTCCGCCGTACGAAGCGCCGCGTCTTCGTGGCCGTCGCGGCGATGGCGCTCTGGTGGCTGGGCGGTGCCGCATGCGCCATTGCCCTCCTCGCTACCGCCGCTGCATGCTGAACCCGTTTCGCGCGTCCTCAATCAGTTTTGCCAAGGGTCGGCAAACGGGACGGGATTTCGCCAAGGCTTGGCAAACGGGCACCGGGGAAGGTGCCCCTCCCTTGGGGAAAGCTGAGCGTTTTGCGGAATCGCGGCCGGGACGGAGCCCGGCCCTCCCGTTGGCGGGAGCGGCGTGTTTTTGGAAAACGCTCAGTCGAGGGGACGGGTGGTGAGGCCGACGGGGGAGAGGGCGAGGGTGAGGGAGGGGGCGTCGGTGGCGGGGGGGGCGGAGGGGGTGCCGAGGGCGAGGACGCAGTCGCCGAGTCCGCTGCCGGAGATTTTCGCGGCGAGGATGCCAGGGGTGGCGCGGAGGGCGGCGAGGAGTTCGCGGAGGCGGGCGTCGGCGACGCCGTAGTCTTCCATGACGCGCTGGTTGCGTTCCATGCAGGTGGCGAAGAGGGGCCAGTCGGAGGCGGAGGCGGCGGAAAATGCGCGGCGGGCGAGGTCGCCGGCGAGGTCGTCGAGGGCGGCAAGGCGGGCGGGGGCGTCGGCGAAGCGGGCTTCGACGCGGGCGATGACTTCGGGGGTGGGGGTTTTGTAGCCGGCGTAGAGGAGGGTGAGGGGGGGGCAATCGGCGGCGGGGATGCGGCGGAATTCGGCGTCCGGGGCGGTTTTGTCAAGCATTGGCAAGTGCCGGAGGCACTTTGTTTGCAGGGCCTCCACTGCGTGTGGCCCTGCTTCGGCGTCCGAACAGTTTTTGCCAATGTTTGGCAAATTTTCGCCATTTTTGCCAAGGGTTGGCAAATCGGGTTTTAGGGTTTTGCCAAGGTTTGGCAAAATTTCGCTGTTTTTGCCAATGCTTGGCAAAAGGGGGCGGTAAAGGAGGAGTCCGCCGTGGGCGGAGGCGTAGACGTCGGCGCCGGAGCCGCGGCCGCCTTGGACGGCGAGCACGAGGGCGCGGGCTTGGGCGGCGAGGCGGGTGGGGTCGGGGGGCGGGGCGCCGGGGAGGGCGGCATCGAGGACGGCGAGGGTGGCGAGGGTGACGGCGGCGGAGGTGCCGAGGCCCATCACGGAGGACATGGGGGTTTCGATTTCAAGGTCGAATCCGGCGCCGGGGGGGAGGTGCGGGAGGCGGACGCGCACGGCGGCGAGGAGGAAGCGTACGTGTTTGGGGGCGTCCGCGGGGGCGGGGAGGGAGGCGAGGGGGGCGGAAAAAACGCCGAGGGCGGAGCGTACGCGGAGGGCGGCGCCGGGGGCGGGGCGGAGGGTGGCGCGGAGGCGGCGGTCGATGGCGCAGACGCAGGCGGGGCGGCCGCGGACGACGGCGTGTTCGCCCAGCAGCATGAGGGAACCGGGCGCTTCGGCTTGGGCGGGGCGGAGCGGCATGGTCAGACGATGCGGACGCCCATGGGGTCGGGCCGGATCGTGAGGGATTCGCATCCGTAGGCGGCGCAGAGGGCGGGGTCGGGGCGGCGCCCGGCCACGAGGAGCATGCCGCCGGCATCGCCGGAAACGGCGCCCGCGCCGCAGATCTTGGCGGCGCCGCCGGATTTTTCGATTTCGGCGACGAATTCCGCGACGCGGTCCGGGACGACGCCGATGTCCCGGAGGAGGCGGTGGTTGGTGCGGACGGCGGAGAGGAAGGCGGGGCCGTCGGCATTGGAAAGGGCGGTTTCGAAGGCGTTGGTGGTGCGTTCGAATTCGTCCCAGATGCGGGATTTCGGGCCGACGGCGGCGGCGACGGCGGCGACGGCTTCGCCGGTGGTGGAGGCGGGGGTGCCGGTGTTGACGACGTAGAGGGGGAGTCGCGGGAGGGGGAGGGAGCGGGCTTCGCCCTGGCGGAAGCGGACGCAGCCGCCGTGCATGGAGACGTAGGTGTCGAGGCCCGAGGCGTGGCCGTGCTGGAGGTTTTCGGCTTCGAGGGAATATTTGTAGTACCAGTCGGGGCGGAACTCGATGCGGAAGTAGTGGCCCAGGCCGCGGAGGACGCTCATCACCGTCGCCGCGCTCGACCCCATGCCGCAGCCGATGGGGATGTTCGAGTGGAGGCGGATGTTCACGCCCGGGCCGAGCTTGAGGTGGAGGCCGTCGAGGACGTTGACGAAGGCGAATTCGAACAGTTCGATGGGTTTGTGCAGCACGTCGCGGATGCCGAGGCGTCCTTCGAGGAACGCACGGTAGTTTTCGCGCGTGCGGCGGTGCATTTCGCGCAGGGCCCGGAGGGTGAAGGACCCTTTTTCGCCCGTCAGGTCGGCGAGGTCGAAGGACACCGTGCCGTCCGCGCCGTCTTCGAGGACGAAGGCCTGGGCGTGGCGGTTGACCGCCATGGCCAGCGCGGGGCGGCCATAGACGACGGCGTGTTCGCCGGAAAGGATGAGTTTGCCGGGGGCAATCGCTTTCATGGCGCCGCGCATCATGGCATGCCGCCGCGCCTTGTAAAGCCGGAAGTGCCGCCCGGCGCCTTCCGGCGGATGGCGTTTTGGATTGGCGGCGGGGGCGGGGAAGGCTAGAGTCGGGGCACGATGTACGGTTTGCTCCGCTTTTTGCTTTGGTACGTTTCGCTCGGCTCGCTGCGGCGGCTGGAACGGATGGCGCGCGCGTGGGGTTGGGTGCTGTCCTGCGTCCTGCGCGTGCGGCACGGTGTGGTGGCCGAGGCGCTGGAACGCTCGTTCCCCGACTGGACTCCGGCGCAACGGGAGGCGGTTTACCGCGAAATGTGGTTCCACCAGGCGATGAACACGCTGGAGGTTTTCCGTTTCTGCGGGCCGAAGGGGGAGGAGGAGTTCGCGGACCGGTTCATCGTGCCGGAAGACGGGCGGGAACGGGTCGTGCAGGCGCGGGCCGGGGGAAAGGGCGTGCTGATCCTGATCGCGCACATCGGCAACTACGACCTGCTGGGGATGGCGACGCCGACGCTGTTCCGTTTCCCGCTGTACGTCATTTCCAAGGCGTTGCGGAACAAGGGGCTGAACCGTTTCTGGCAGGAACACCGGGAACGGATGGGCGTCAAGATCATCCTCGCGCACCAGGCCTACCGCCCGGCGGTGCGGGCGCTGAAGGAAAACGCTCTGGTGGGCTTCATGCTGGACCAGAACCGGCCGGGGCACGAAGGCGTATTCGTTCCGTTTTTCGGGAAAACGGCGTCGACGACGCCGGGGCTGGCGTTCATGTCGGCGCACACGAAGGCGCCCGTCGTGCCGATTTTCATCCGGCGGGAACCGGACGGGCGGCACCGGCTGGACATCGGCGCGGTCATCGAGCCGCCGCCGGACAGGAAGGAAGAGACCCTGCTGGCCTACACGGCGCGCTACACGAAAATCATCGAAGATGCCGTCCGCGAAGCCCCGGCGCAGTGGCTCTGGTTGCACAAGCGCTGGAAGACGCGCCCGGCTTCGTCCGCGTCCTGAACGTTCCGTTGCCGCATCCAAGGAGGGGGTTAGAGCAGCTTTCAAAACATGCCACTTCCGCCAGCGGGCGGTTCCTGGCCATTCGCAACGCCTAGATCGACCGGGACCGGACGTCCAAATCCGTTTTCAGGACCCGGAGGGCGGCGGAAGCCAGATCGCCGGTTTTGGCGAGGACAGCGTTGGCGCCCTTGAGGAGGGAATGGGCGGCGTAGAGGTCGAACATTCCGCGGTCGGAGAAGAAGATTTTCCAGAAATAGGCGTAGTTCTGCCGGGCGAATTCCTTTTCGGGCGGATAGGGGCCCGCCGTGCGGCGGTCGAAGAAGAGGACGGGCAGGAAGTCCCGGCCGACCGCCCAATGCGGATTGTAGCGGAAATCCGAGGCGTTTTCCGCCGTTTCCCAGCACACGACATCCGCGTCGGCCGCGAGGTCCGGCCATTGCCCGACGGCGTCGGGCTCGATGCGGACGAAGTCCTTTCCGCCATGTTTCGCGAGCAGCGCGGCGCGGGCTTCCCGCATTGCGGAGAAACGCGGCGCGGGCGAGGCCAGTCGGAAATCCGGGACGACCGCGGCGACCGGACGGAACGCGGCGTCGCGGCGGACGGCTTCCAGCAAACCGCCGCCGTGGAACGGCTCCGCCGACGCCGTCAGGAACAGCAGGCGGAGGGGTTGTCCCGCTCCGCAGGCATTCCGGAGGCGCGTCCTCGTGCGTTCCAGCGATTCGCCGTGGCGTTTGCGCGCCAGAAGGACGGCGGAATCCGCCAAGCCTGCGCTCTTCCGCTCGAAGCTGGTCGCCGGCGGCGGGGGTGGAAGGAGCGCGGCCAGCGCGGGATTGTTTTTCCGGACGATGTCCACGGCTCCGGCCAGGTTTTCGAGGGATTCCCCTTTCAGCGTCTTGGTCTTGAACAGCGGCATCCGGTATTCCGAAAGCAGGGTCAGGGGGAATTTGATGGGCGGGGCGCGGCGCTCCAGCGAGAAACGGGGCGGAACCAGGGTGTCGAAGCGGTGTCCGGCGGCCCGGAGGACCGTCGAAATCCACGTTTCGCAGAAATACACGACCTGGCCGCGTTCCCGGCAGGTTTCCATCCGCTCGAAAAAACGAGCCAGGGCTGGCTCTTCCAGCACGGCTTTCCCGAAGACGTAAAAATACGATTGGACATGGGGGCGGCCGAACAGGTGGTGGGCGGTCATGCCCCAGAAATCGAACTTCGCGCCGTTTGCGGCCCCGCGGTTGCGGCGTTCCATTTCGGCAAACGTTTCCGCGAACGGGAACACGGGGCCGTAGCAGGAGTCGTTGCAGACGACGAGTTCGTCGCAGACGTCCGGTTCGAGCAGGCCCAGCGCCTTCGCTTCGTTCCACCCGATTTTGTAGGAACCGAAATCGTAGCATCCGTGGTGCCGGAAGACGGCAAGCCGGACAAGGCCTTCCAGTTTGCGGACTTCGTCCGGGAAAACGGGATTGTCGGCGACGAACACGATGTTGTCGGCGACTTCGCGGAGTCCGCGGAGGTAGAACAGGACGCTGTCCTTGATCCGCCCGTCGGCGGAGAAGGATGCGAAAACGGCGGTCCGGCGGTGGAGGACGGGCGAGGCAGGAAATTCGCGGCGGAGTTCCTTTGCCCCGTCCGGGAACGGTTCCGCGCGGTTTTCCAGCTCGGAAACGGCGCGGCCCTCGCGCATGCCGTCATGGGCGTAATGGAGGGCCCAGGGGATGCCGCTCGCCTTCACGTCGTAGTTCACCGCGGCGTATTCCGCCGGGACGAAGTCGGGATTCGGCATCCGGAGCTGCGGGTGCGGCGGGCGCAGGAAATCCTGCACGGGGTCGGCGGCAGAGGCGGCCACGTCGGGATATTCCCGGCGGTACCAGTCTCCGTCCACCAGACCGGAGGCCCGGAGGATGCGTTCGTCGCGTTTTTGCGCCCGCCGCCGCCGGAGCATGGTCCCGAGCGACGCCAGTCCGCCGCGGCGGAAAACGGAACGGAGGACGGAAAGAACGGCGCGGAGAGGAGGAGGGTTCATCGCGGCGGCTCCAATCCCAGCGCCCGCTTGATCGAGGCCAGCGCGGCATCGGCCGCATGGGGGTAGTTGACCATGACGGTCTTGCGGAAGGCGTCGCGGGCGGCCGCCTTCGGGTCGTTTCCGCCTTCGACGACATCGCGGAGGAAGGCCTCGATGGCCGCTTCGTCATAGGCGAGATGGCAGTGGGAGAGGCATTCCTTGCCGAGCGGGGAGAATTTGGCGTCGATGTCGGACGGGAATTTGAGCATGTAGCAACAGGGCTTGCCGGTGTAGAACCATTCGACGAGGTAGGAGCCGCAGTCCTGCACGATGGCGTCGCACGAGGCGAAGGCGGGGAAGTAGTCCCCTTCGCCGCTCCAGCGGACGTTCGGGTGGGCCTTCATGCGGGTGATCCAGTCGTCGACCTTGGCCTGCCCCCACTTCGACGGATGCGAGAGCACCGTGAAGAGGAAGGGGTGCGGGCGGAAGACGAAGTCGAGTTCCGGGTGCTTTTCCGGCAGGGAAAGAAAGTAGTCCGCGTAGCGCTGGAAATTCGAGAGGGAAAGCGAGTCGTTCGCGCCGCCTTCGACGGAGTGGTGCGGCGCGATCAGCACGCGCTTGCGGCCGCCGTTGCGCGGCCAGGGTTCCGCCGACGCGAGCGCGTCCATCTTGACGTAGCCGACGACGTCCGCGTTGGCGCCCTTCAGGATGGAATGCGCGGCGTACTCCTTCGCGGTCGCTTCGCATTCGAAAAACGCTTTCCAGAAATAGGCGTAGTTCTGGCGGGCCATGATGTCGCGGTCGTAGAGGGAACGGTAGAAGCCGTAGTTCACGTGGATCGGCAGGAAGTCGCGGCCGACGGCCCAGTGGGGATTGAAACGGAAGCAGGAAAGGTCGTAGGGGGATGGATAGCAGACGATGTCCGCGCCGAAGGAGCCGATGGCATCCTGCCAGCCGCCCAGTTCGTCGGGGAGCGCGTCGACAAACGCTTCGGCGGGGTAGGGGAGTTCGGCACGGCATTTCGCCATGTCCGGCACGGGATCCCGGACGAGTCCGCGCAGGTCGGGAACCACGAGGATGCGGGCGTCGAAGGCCGGGTCGGCGAGCATGGCGTCGAAGAGCGGCCGCGCCGGGAACATGGAGGCTTTCGAGACGGGGAAGAGGACGCGGACGGCTTCGCCGCGCGCGGCCTTTGCGGCGATTCGCGCGATTTTCCCGGCGAAGGAGGCCTGATGCGATTCGCGCAGCTGCCGCGGGAGGTTTTCATCCGGCGGGGGAGGGGGCGGCGGAATGGCGTCCGCGAGGGCCGGGTTGGACTTGCGGATGAAATCCATGACTTCCGCGCGGTCTTCCCGCATGTCGCCGGCGAGCGCCTTGGCCTTGACGAGGGGAACGCCGAATTTGCGCATCAGGACAAGCGGATGCTTGGTCGGCGCCCAGCCGTGCCTGGCCGAAAAACCGAGCGGCACGAGCGAATCCCAGACGTATCCCGCGGCGGAGAGCGCGGCCGTGAGGCCCGCTTCGCATTCGAGGATGACGTTCCAGCGGTTGCCGCCGCCGCCAATGCCGCCGAGGAACCGTTCCAGGGCGCCGCCTTCCAGGATGCGGCGGCGGAACACGAGGAAAAAAGACTGGATGTGGTCGATTCCCGTGAAGGCGTTGTTCGCCGTGAGGCCCCAGAAGTCGCATTTGCGGTTTTCCATCGCCGCGAACACCTTCGCGAACGGGAAGACCGGACCGTAGCAGGAATCGTTCGCGAACACGAGTTCGTCCAAACCGCTTTTCCCCGGAAGGCCGAGTTCCTTTGCCTTGGAGAAGGCGATTTTCCAGGACATGAAATCATAGCCGCCGTGGTGCCGGAAGACGGCGTGATCCACGAGGCCTTCCAGTTTTCCGGCTTCGCCCGGCAGGATCGGCGCGTCCATGACGAATACGATCGCATCGCAGACTTCGCGGAGTCCGCGCAGGTAGATCAGGGTCGTTTCGGGGATGCGCCCGGAAGCGGAATACGCGGCGAAGAGGACAATCCGGCCGTGGCGCCGGACCGGAGCGGCATCCGCCATGAACGAGACTTCCGCTTCTTCGGCGCCTTCGGGGAACGACGAGGAGGGAAGCTGCAGGAACGAAACCGGACGGTGTTCGGAACGACCGTGCAGTTCGTAATGCGCGAGCGGATTCGCACCGGCGAAGGCGACATCGTAGTGCAGGGCGAGATATTCGTCCCCGGCGAAATCCGGCGACGGGTTGCAGTCGTGGCTGCGGCTGCCGAAGGTCGCGTAGTGGACGGCGGGGTCGATGCCCTGCCTTGCGACGTCGGGCCTTTCGCGCAGGTACCAAGCCGCGTCGAAGAAGGGCGAGCGGCGGATGGCCTTGATTTCCGCGGAGGCGGGGCCGTGGCGGTTCCTTGCCGCCGCACAGGCCTTGAGGCATTCGGTCATCGAGGCCGACAGGCGTTCCGCGCCGGGGTCGCGGCCATCCGGGCGGTTGTCGTAGAGCAGGACCACGTGCGGGACGAAAACCGCCGGCGGGGCGGAGAGCATCCGTGCCGCAAGCCGGGCTTCGGCGTTGGAGAGCCGACGCAGTCCGAGCGGGAGGCCCGACGTGCCGCCGGTGCGGCGGAAGGCGAAGGTGCCGACGCAGGCGAACGGTCCCGGCGGCGCGCCGGGGGCGGTTTCACTCGTTCCGCCGACGTTGCGGCGGTCCGCCATCGTTCTCGCAATCGCGTGGAAACCGTTGGCGTCCGGCTGGAGGACGATCCGCGAGGCGAAGGTTTTCAGGGCGTCGGGCCGGAGGATGTCGCCGGAAAGGACGGGGACCGCCCAGTCGGCTCCGGCGGCCGCGATGCCCGCCTCCAGCGCGCCGCCGGCGGCGGTGCCGGCCGGGGCCGCGATCCGGCGGATTTTCCCCGAAAGGGGGCCTTCGGCGTTCCAGTCGCGTCGGTCGCCGAGGGATGCGCGCTCGCTTTTCGGTGCCGAAACAAGGACGATTTCGAAGTTGCCGTAGGTCTGGAGGGCCAGCGACTCCAGCGTCGCGTCGTCGAGGTCGGGGCGCACCGTTTCCGCCATGACGACGGAAAGTCGAGGCTGGGCCGTTTCGACGCCTTCCACGGACAGTTTCCCGTTTTCGCACGCGACGCGGTCTTCCGGACGGAGGAAAGGCAGGAGCTGGTTGGCCAGCGCCGGGTGTTTCCGGACGAGGAACGTGTCCATGCGCGACTTGAGTTCGTAGAGGTCGACGATCGGGTCGGCCTTCGTGTCGCGCATGAGGTAGGAATCCTTGTGGAGGCGCCATTTGGTGAGAGGTTCGTGGACGCACCAGATGTCGTTGTCGAAGCAGATTTGGCGCCAGAGCCACCAGTCGAGGTTGGAGGGGCGCGGAACGGACAGCATGTCGCATCCGAGCAGGACGGAGCGGCGCACCATGCAGATCGAAAACGTGCAGACCCAGTTGTGTTCCCGGAACACGGCGGGGGATATGCGGTTGCGGACGTTCGCCAGCTTCGGCGCGCGCATTTCCGTCCATGCGGCGACTGCCTTGCAGCGCTCTTCGTTCCCGAACGTTTCGAAATCGTTGATTATGAAATTCGGTGCGCCCCAGTGGTCCCGGAGCAGTTCGATTTTCTTTTCGAGGTGGTCGGGTGTCCAGATGTCGTCCGATTCGCAGAACGCGACGAATTCTCCCGTGGCCGCTTCGGCTGCGAGTTTCACGGTGGCGGGAAGTCCCTTGTTGACGCCGCCTTCGTGATGCAGCAGGGAAAAACGGGGGTCTTTCGCGGCGTATTCCCGGATGATGGCCACGCTGCCGTCCGTCGAACCGTCGTCCACGGCCAGCACTTCGAAATTCCGGTAGGTTTGGGCCAGCAGGGCGTCCAGCGTTTCGCGCAGGACGTGCGCATAGTTGTAGCTCGCGACGACGACGCTCACCTTCGGGGTGTAATCCCGCAGGATCCGGCGGCTCCGCTCCCGTTCCTCGGGCGTTGGCTCCGGCGGCACGTCCTCCCACCGGGATGTGCGCGCTTGCAGAACCGCCGCCGCCATGCCCGTTTTCCTTTGGAACAGCCAGCGCCACGAGTCGGGGGTGAAGGCGTGGTGGGCGCACTTCCCGAAAAACGCGAGGCCGTCGCGGCGCAGGAGGCGGACGAGGGTGGAAAGAAAGACAGGCGGAAACTCCATGGAACGCGAATGTACCAAAACGGCGTTTCCCCGCAAGCAAGAGCCATGATGGACACTTATCCCGGAAAATTCGGGATAAACTATCCCGGATTTCCGTTTGGACCAATGTTTGCAAGGAGATTTTGATTCCCCCCTTGGACAAAAAAAGCGGGAAGAC
>Ga0310786_10010136_pt1 | contig 11876 bp, 8 predicted proteins | sample AusTroGonzalo_MG_FD_203881 | JGI IMG/M metagenome (GOLD analysis project Ga0310786, IMG submission 203881) | Bovine rumen microbial communities from tropical cattle in Woodstock, Queensland, Australia - Gonzalo_03 (v2) (version 2) | ecosystem: Host-associated > Mammals > Digestive system >... | reverse complement strand
ATGGGCGGCAACGTGCCGACCGTGGAAGAAATCGTGAACCGCACGCTCGACGCGGTCAAAGGAGGAAAGTGATCATGAGCGAGAAAATCAAACTCGGCCGTCCCGCGGGATTCTTCGACGTCTTCGAACGCCGCCCCGGCGCCATCAAGAAAAATATGCACTACTGCCCCGGCTGCGGCCACGGCGTCCTCCACAAACTCATCGCGGAAGCCATCGCCGACCTCGGCATAACGCACCGCGTGGTCCTGGCAGCGCCCGTCGGCTGCGCCGTTTTCGCCTACTACTATTTCAAATGCCGCTCCATCCAGTGCGCCCACGGACGCGCTCCGGCGGTCGCCACCGGCCTCACCCGCTCCAATCCGGACGATGTCATCATCTCCTACCAGGGCGACGGCGACCTGGCGTCCATCGGCTTCAACCACATCCTCCAGGCGGCCAACCGCGGCGAGAACATGACCGTGTTCTTCGTGAACAACGCGATCTACGGCATGACCGGCGGCCAGATGGCCCCGACCACCCTGCCCGGCCAGAAGACACAGACCACCCCGCTCGGACGCGACGTGCTGGAGACCGGCTATCCGATCCGCGTGTGCGAGATGATCTCGCAGTTCGACGCGCCCGTCTATGTGGAACGCTGCGCCCTGACCAGCTTCAAGAACATCATGGCTGCCCGCCGCGCCGTCCGCAAGGCCCTGCAGAACAGCATGGACAAGAAGGGCTTCTCCCTCGTCGAATTCCTCTCCGGTTGCCCGGTCAATCTGAAGATGAGCGCCCATGACATGAGTGAGTTCATCGAAACGAAGATGACGAAGTTCTTCCCGCTGGGCGTCTATCTGGACCGCGCCGCGGAACGCGAACCGATCGTCCGCGCCGAAATGAACTACGACTCCGACAAGATCAAGAGCCTGCTCTATCCCGAGGAGCTCAAGAGCGAGATCGGCGACTACAGCTGCACCTCGCCCGTCTTCGACAAGGAATGCCGCGTGAAGATCAGCGGATTCGGCGGACAGGGCGTGCTCTCGCTCGGCTACATCCTGGCCATCCTCGGCAAGCAGCGCAACTTCAACGTCTCGTGGCTGCCGTCCTACGGCCCGGAAATGCGCGGCGGCACCGCAAACTGCTCCGTCGTCTTCTCCAAGTCGCACATCGGCTCGCCCGAAGCCGCGGAAAACTGCGACATGCTCGTCTGCATGAACCAGCCTTCCGTCGAGAAGTTCCTGCCCATTCTGAAGCCCGGCGGAGTCCTCGTCTACGACTCCTCCACCGTGAAGCTCCCCGAGGGCGCGGCAAAAGACCATTACGTCTACGGACTGCCCGCGTCCGACCTAGCGAACCACCTCGGCGACCTGCGCGCTGCCAACACGGTCATGCTCGGCGCCATCGCGGCCGTCATGGCGGACAACTTCCTGAACGACGCCGACAAGGCAAACCTTGATACGGCCATGATCGAGGCCGTCCGCGAGATGTTCGCCAAGAAGGCGAAAGCCGCCGACCTCAACATCGAGGCGTACAGGACCGGCAAGGAAAAGATCGAATTCAAGTCGGTTCCGCAAGCCTGACCCGGCCACCACTTCCCGGACACGATCCAACGAGACGAAAACGAGGCGACCATGAACAGAATCTACTACTTTTCATCGACCGGCAACACCCTGGCGGCCGCACGCGAGTTCGCGGAAAAGCTCGGCAACACGGAACTGCTCTCCATCGCCGACCTCGACCGCGCAGGCGAAGTCGACCTTTCCGAAGCGGACACCGTGGGAATCTTCTTCCCCGTGTACTGCTTCGGGCTGCCGGGCATCGTCCAGAAATTCATCTCCCGGATCGTGAAGGGAAGCGGCAAATACGTCTATTCCCTCTGCACTTGCGGAGGCATGAAGGGGTCCGCGGCGTACATCCTCGAGGCCCTGCTGAAGGAACGCGGCGTGAAACTGGCCATCTCGTTCAGCCTGACCATGCCGTCCAACTACATACCCCGCTCCATCCCGCCCACCGAAAACCGCATGGAGAAGCTTTTCGCGAAGGCGTCCCGCGACATCGTGTACGCCGTGCGCGCCGTGAAAAAACGCAAGACCGAAGAGCTCCTCCACGTCTTCCCGTTCGACGTCTTCGGCGACGCCGTGGCGCAGAAGGCGGTCGCGTTCCTCTCGAACTACGACCGGTATTTCTGGGTCACCGACAAATGCGACTCCTGCGGCCTCTGCGAGAAGATCTGTCCCGACTCGAACATTATCATGATGAACGGCATCCCCACCTGGCACGGGCACTGCGAACACTGCCTCGGCTGCCTCCAGTGGTGCCCGAAGGAAGCCATCCAATTCCGCAAGGTCAGCGTGAAACGCAAACGCTACCACCACCCCGCAATCACGGCCGACGATATGATCCTGAAGATCTGCCGCTGAAACGGAGATGATGAACGGCACGATGGAAAACGCCCTTCTCCGGACCATCATGACGCGCTGCAGTGTGCGCGCGTTCCTCGACAAGACTGTCCCCGAAGAGACTGTCGAACTGCTCCTGAAGGCCGCCATGGCGGCTCCCTCGGCAAAGAATTCCCAGCCCTGGGCGTTCGTCGTCATCAAAGACCGCGAACTCCTCAACAAACTCGACGCAAGCCTGCCGAATGCGAAAATAACCGCCACCGCCCCTGCCGCCGTCGTGATCTGCGGCACGCTCGACAAGGCGCTCCCCGGCGAAGAACGCGAATACTGGATCCAGGACGCGGCCGCCGCGACCGAAAACTTCCTGCTGGCAGTCCACGCACTCGGACTCGGCGCGGTCTGGACCGGCGTGCACCCCATCTCCGAACGCATCAGGATCATCAAGGATGCGCTCCGCCTGCCGGATAACGTCGAACCGTTCTGCCTGATCCCGTTCGGCTGGCCTGCCGAACCGGGTACAATAAAAGACAAGTGGGATCCCGCCATCATCCACCAGGACACCTGGTGATCTCCGGCTTCGTTTCCCGCCTGCAAACGGCACTCCTCGTCCGCTTTTTGCCAGATGCGCGCTCCTCCTGCATGCTCTCCTTCTGAACGCATGGTTCCTCGCATCGCCATATCCGTTCATCCCCCCGATTGAACACTCCCCGCATTTTGAATGAAAAAGCTGGCTCCAAAAGCAGTTGAAACACATCCGAACGAAATCATTAATCTAAAATATCTCAAAAATAAAATAACTTTCTATCATTTTTAACAAATAACCATCCCGGCGAAGTTGATTTACAAGATAGACTCCATCTATCTTTGCGCAACCATTTATTTCTGCAAGACATTTCCTGCTATTTATGTCAAGTTATTTTGCAAATAATCTATGCAATCCATCAAAAAATACATTTTCATTTTTTAGATAGCACTGTATATTAATGATGCAATTGCAATAATCAACGACATCAACGTCTCCAAACTTATTATTTTTGTCGGCCGCGCCATGAAAGAAGGCTTCAGATCCTTCCGAATCGGCGGGACCTTCAAAGCTGAAGGAAGTCTCATGAAACAACAATTTTTAGCAGTCACATCGAGCCGCAAACTTCTGTTCATCGCAGACCGCATCCGCAGTACTTCGAACGGTGTATTCGGGCTTGACGGCGATTATTCCTTCGCGCAATTCCCCATTGTAAAATATTTCATGGAAAATCCGGATTCCATGCCCCAGATCAAACGCCTTTCGGATTATGCCGGATTGAGCTCCGGCGCGATGTCGCAGGCAGTCGACCTGTACGTCGAAAGCGGAATCCTGGAACGCAAGCCCATTCCCAGAAACCGCAGAAGCACGGGCGTCATGTTGTCGGAGAAAGGCAAGGCCATGCGTGCCCGGACCATGGAAATACTTGAAACGCGGTTCGCCGCCTTCGAGGCCTCGCTGGACCGGGACAAGGCCGCAAAATTCCGCGCGGCCCTCTGCTTCATGTTCAAAAACAGATCCGGGACCGAGCATCTCGCCGCGAAACACAGCGGCGACCTCTGCAAACTCCCGTCCACAGAACTGAAACTTCTCCCCGGCGAGACGGATCCCGCCGATCTTCCCTCCTGGGTCCTCCTGCTTCACTTCGCGGACGCGCTCCGGTTCCCGGTCATGCATTTCCACTATGCTTCGCGCTCGGGACGCACGACGCTGGGCAAGCTCAAGATCATGAACTACCTGTTCTCGATCCACGGACGCAAGAACCTGCCGATGATCAAGGATTTCGCGGAGCGCTTCCATCTCCCCTCCGCCGCGGTCACGCAGACTCTGAACGCGCTGTATGCCGACGGCCTGGTCAACCGGATCCCGGGACCGAAGGACCGCCGCGTCACGCTGATCAGCCTTACGCCGCAGGGCGAGCATCTTTACCGCGTCTGCTCCAGCGCATACGTGAAGTTCATGAAGGCCGTGTTCGAGGCAGTCCCGCAGGAACAGGTCGAGGCGTTCGTCTCCGTCCTGGAAGACATGGCGCAGTACCTCGCAAAGGAACGCGTTCCCGCGGAAAAAGCCTCCTGAAAAGAGTAACGGATTTCGGAAACGGCAGGCCTCCTGCCCGCCATTTCTTACGTTCTGCCCGGATTCAAGTCATTCCTCTGATCCGGGCTTTTTTCTGCCCGAATTTCCGCGCCGGCCTCAGCAGGTGATCCGCAGGAACTCCGTCCGGGCATGCAGGCGGATGTCAGTCGTGCCGGCGGGGACAAACACGCAGTCCCCCTTGAAGAACCGAAGCATGGACTCGCCGCAGAACATCATGCCGCAGCCGTTGAGAAACAAGAATATTTCGAACGACTCGATGGACGCATGGAACACTGCCTCGCTGCGCCGTTCCTCGGTGTTCACCAGCACGCGTTCCACCCGGAAATAGCGGCAGCGGCAGAGCAGTTCGGATGCGCTTCCGCCGGAATACCGCAGCAGGCGCATCGGCTGGCGCGGTTCGGGCATGGCTTCCAGGTTCGCGACGGCCAGCCCCTTCTCCAGGTGCAGCGGCCGTTTGTTCCCGTTCCGGTCGGTACGGTCGTAGTCGTACAGGCGGTAGGTCAGGTTGGAGTTCTGCTGGATTTCCGCGATCAGGCACCCGGCGCCGATGGCGTGGATGGTGCCCGGCGGGATGTAGAAGAGGTCGTTTTTGCGAACGGGGACCATTTGAAGGTATTTTTCCACCGTGCCCTCCCCGATCGCCTTCAGGAAGCTATCCCTGTCGACCGTGTGGTGCAGGCCGTACGCGATGCGGGATCCGGGATCGGCGTCCATCACATACCACATCTCCGTCTTGCCGTTCTGGCCGTTCTCCCGGACGCGGGCGAACTCGTCGTCAGGATGCACCTGCACGGAGAGCTTTTCCTTTGCGTCGATGAATTTCACGAGCACAGGAAGTTCCGTGGCGCCGCGGGCGTGTTCCCCCAGATACTCAGGATGCTTCATCAGGATTTCGGTCAGGGGCGTCCCTGTCCACTCTCCGCTGGCAGCGATGCTCACGCCGTCGGGATGCGTGGAGCATTCCCACGTTTCGGCGAGCGAATCGGTCGGGACATGCTTGGAGAAGTCGTCGTTAAGGCGCGTGCCTCCCCACAGGTAGTCCTTGGCGGCCGGGTGCAGCAGAAATGGACAGGAGCGGGACAACTCGGACCTCACTGTTGCGGCAGCTTGTATTTCTTCTTATCGAGCTTGGAGATCTCCTGCCCGACCTGGACTTCGATCAGCTTCAGCGCGGTGTCGGCGAAGACCGTGTGGCGGCAGCCCGCCTCGATCGTGACCACATCACCTGCGCGGATCTTCTGCTCCATACCGTCGACGAGCGTGCGCCCCTCGCCGCTGATGACGGTCCAGATCTCGTCACGTTTCTCGTGGCTGTGGTAGTTCATGGACTGTCCGGGGTTCAGGTCGATCTTGATGGTCAGGCTGCCCTCCTCCACGTTCAGGATCTGGAACGTGCCCCACGATTTTTCCGCGAACATGATCTGGTTTTCGAACTTGTCGACGATGCTCTTGATGCGCGCCGAACGGTCCTTGTCCGACACCAGGATCCCCTCGGGCGACGCCGCGATCACCACGTTGTGGACGCCCATCGCCAGGACCGGCATCGAAAGCTCGTTCAGCACATGCACGTTGCTGCACTGGTCGTCGATCACCGCCTCGCCGAGCGTGTTGCCCGGCATGACTTCCGTGAGCGTGTTCCAGGTGCCGATATCCCGCCATTCGCCGGAGAACCGCATCACCTGGATGTCCGGCTCCTTCTCAACCACGGCATAATCGAAGCTGATCTTCGGCAGTTCGGCGTACTGCTGGAACAGGTCATGGTAGTCCGTGTACGAAATCATCTCGTGCGCCTTTTTCAGCACGTACCCGATCTTGTATGCGAACACGCCGCCGTTCCACAGCGCCCCCTGCGCCATGTACTTCAGCGCGGTCTCCATGTCCGGCTTTTCCTTGAACTCCCGCACACGGCTGACTTCCGCTTTCTCCTCCGGGATGATATAGCCGTATTTCTCGCTCGGATGAAGCGGCTGGATGCCCATCAGAGTCAAGTTCGCCTCACCCTTCGCAGCCTGTCCGCAGAGGCATTTCAGGAACTCGAAGTAGTCGTCGTTTACGTACGGGTCGACCGGGCAAACCACCACGGCTTCGTCGCCGGATACCCCCAGCACCGTGTGCAGGTACTCCGTGGCGAGAACGATGGCGGGGAATGTGTCGCGCCGGCACGGTTCAACGGAGATGCCGATGTCGTCGCCGAGCTGGTTGAGGAGTGCGGAGACCTGCGTTTTCGAGGTCGCCACCGTCACGGTCGAGTCCGGGTCCGCCGCCTTGATCTGCCGGTATACGCGCTGGACCATGGATTCCGGCGTGCCGTCCGGCCTGCGGAAAAACTTGATGAACTGTTTCGACCGCACGTCGTTGGACAGCGGCCAGAGCCGCTTTCCCGATCCGCCTGAAAGTAGGATGATGTTCATGTCTTCTGTGCCGATTCTTATGGGTTAAGGGTCTTCTTTCTGTCTTAATATACCGCCCGTCAAACAAAAAACAAGCCCCGGCGGCGATTTTTGCGGATTTCTCCCGGCCGAGATGCGCCGCATTTCCCGCTTCCGCGCGCGAATCCGCCAGACGAAATCATCAAATAATCCATCCCGCCGCTTGACATTCGCACAGTTGTGCGGTATAATACAGTACAGCGAAGAACAATACATCGTCCCGCGGGACGGCGTATCGTTCTCCGGCATAGTCTCACGCTCAAATCACCTGAAACCATAACAAAAGGCATCAACACCATGAAACACCTCAAAATCCTCGCCTGCGCGGCTTCGCTCGCCATGCTCTGCGGCTGCATCTGGGGCGGCGTGAATCCCGCGCCCGAGGCTCCCGGTCCCTCCACCAGGACTTCCTTCCCCGACAACGCGTTCAAGGAGATCCCGCAGGAATACTTCAACGTCTGCGACAAGGGCGGCACGATCAAGACCTTCAAGTACAAGACGCGCGACAACCAGACCCCCGGCAGCCCCGAGTTCGAGAAATCCGCTCTCGTCTATCTGCCCTACGGCTACGACGAGAAGGACACCTCCAAACGCTACGACGTGCTGTACCTGATGCACGGCGGCGGAGACTCCCCGGCGTGGTACTTCGGCGGCGAAGGACAGAACACACGCCTCAAGAACGTGATCGACCACCTGATCGCCAACGGCGAAGCGAAGCCGGTCATCATCTGCGCCCTTTCCTACTACACCGAGTACAGCAACGACGCCACCAAGAACTGCATCGACTACCATTTCGAGCTCGACAAGGACGTCATCCCCGTCTTCGAAAAGCAGTACCACACCTACGCTAAGGACGTCTCCCAGGATTCCCTCGACGCCTCCAGATGGCACCGCGCGTTCGGCGGTTTCTCCATGGGCGCATGCGCGACCTGGTCCGTCTTCGAATTCTGCCTCGGAGAAATGGGCTACTTCATCCCGATGAGCGGCGACTGCTGGGCCATCGGACGCGGCAAGTCCGTCGAATCCGCCAAGCACCTCGCCGACGCGGTCGTCAGGAACGGCAAGACCGCCGAGGACTTCTACATCTACTCCGGCTGCGGACGCAACGACGTCGCCGAACCGAACCTGACCCCGATGGTCAACGAGATGAAGAAGTACCCCGAGATCTTCAAGTATTGCGACAACTTCAAGGATGGAAACCTCTACCAGTGCATCTACGAGCGCGGCGGACACGACATCAACTCCGTCATGCGCGTCATGTACAACGGCCTGCCGAAAATGTTCGACTGATAACGCATGAAAGGATCATTCCGCGTTTAACGTCGAACGACTCGAAAAGGCCGACTGACCCGTTCCCTCAATCCCGGCGTCTCCAGCTCCGGCGTTTTTTCGCGCGGCCGCGCCGGGCGCAAATTGAAACCACCTGCCGGATTCCGTTTTCAAGCGGAATCCGGCTTCCTTTTTGATCGCCATTTTTTTCTTTTTCATGCTTGATTTCTCATATTCCGGTATTATAGTTATGGATGAAATAAAAAAATAAGTTTTTTGAACGGAAAGGGTTGAAATATGGCATACATCATCTCCAGCGGCGAATCCAGCGATGGCATAATCCTTACAAATAATTTCATGTCCGTTCTGAATGGCGGGACCGCGACAAACACCACCGTCAACTCCTACGGCTATCTCTACGTCTCCAGCGGCGGCACGGCGAACAGCACTACCGTCGTCTCCTACGGCGGGCTCTACATCTACAGCGGCGGTACGGCGAACAGCACTACAGTCAACTCCCATGGCAATATGTACGTCTACAGCGGAGGCACGGCTACGGATATTGTCTGGACTCCGTGCGAGGGGAATGTCCAAATCTACGACGGTGCCGTCGCCACCTTCGCCCGCAAGTATTCCGGGGTCTATTACGGTGAAAACGATCAACTGCTGTCCCAGGCCGTAACGATGGACGGCAAGGTAGTCGGCAGCAATGGTAAAATGTATGTGATGACCGGCGGCACTGCGGACAACACAATCGTCAACAGCGGTATGATGAATGTCTACAGCGGCGGCACCGCGAACAGCACTACCGTCTCCAGCGGCGAGCTCTACGTCTCCAGCGGCGGCACCGCGAACAGCACTACCGTCTCCAGCGGCGGGCTCTACGTCTCCAGCGGCGGCACCGCAAACAGCACCACCGTCAACTACTACGGCAGAATGTACGTCTCCAGCGGCGGTACAGCAAACAGCACCACCGTTAATTCCAGCAGCTATCTCTACATCTCCAGCGGCGGTACCGCCACGGACATTGTCTGGACTCCGTGCGAGGGGAATGTCCAAATCTACGACGGCGCCGTCGCGACCTTCACCAGCAAGTATTCCGGGGTCTATTACGGGGAAAACGATCAACTGCTGTCCCAGGCCGTAACGATGGACGGCAAAATAGTCGGCAGCAAGGGTAAAATGTATGTGATGTCCGACGGCACTGCGGACAACACGATCGTCAACAGCGGTATGATGAATGTCTACAGCGGCGGCACCGCGAACAGTACCACCGTCTCCGGCGGCTACAGCTACACGTACATCTCCGACATTGGTTATTCCTTTGGTTATCACGCCTGCGGTTATCTCTTCGTCTCCAGCAGCGGTACGGCGAACAACACCACCGTCAACTCCGACGGCTATCTCTACGTCTCCAGCGGCGGTACGGCGAACAGCACCACCGTCAACTCCTACGGCAGAATGTACGTCAACAGCGGCGGGACGGCGAACAATACCACTGTCTCCTCCGGCGGTTATTTCTATGTCTCAAGCGGTGGAACCGGTGCAAACATTGTCGCAGCGAACGGGGCTCGCCTCTGCTTCTGCGTTGCATCCGACACATACGTTCAGGGAACCTCCGGAGGCAGCGCTTTCGAAATGAAAGACGCTTCCATTTCGAACTATGTCGTCAACTCCTACGGCGTGCTCTACGTCTACAGCGGCGGCACCGCAAACAGCACCACCGTCAACTCCAGCGGCGGGCTCTACGTCTACAGCGGCGGGACGGCGAACAGCATTACCGTCGTCTCCTACGGCGGGCTCTACATCTACAGCGGCGGGACGGCGAACAGCACCACCGTCAATTCCGGCGGCTGGCTCGACGTCTCCAGCGGCGGTACCGCGAACAGCACTACCGTCTCCAGCGGCGGGCTCTACGTCTACAGCGGCGGAACCGCCACGGACATTGTCTGGACTCCGTGCGAGGGGAATGTCCAAATCAACGACGGCGCCGTCGTGACCTTCGCCAGCAAGTATTCCGGGGTCTATTACGGTGAAAACGATCAACTGCTGTCCCAGGCCGTAACAATGGACGGCAAGGTAGTCGGCGGCAATGGTAAAATGTATGTGATGTCCGACGGCACTGCGGACAACACGATCGTCAACAGCGGTATGATGAATGTCTACAGTGGCGGCACTGCGAACAGCACCACCGTCGTCTCCTACGGCGGGCTCACCGTCTCCAGTGGCGGCACTGCAAACAGCACCACCGTCAACTCCGACGGCAGAATGTACGTCAACAGCGGCGGCACGGCGAACAGCACCACCGTCGTCTCCTACGGCGGGCTCACCGTCTCCAGTGGCGGCACTGCAAACAGCACCATCGTTAATTCCGGCGGCTGGCTCTACGTCTACAGCGGCGGTACGGCAAACAGCACCACCGTCAACTCCGGCAGCTATCTCTACATCTCCAGCGGCGGTACAGCGAACAGCACCACCGTCAACTCCGGCGGCTATCTCTATGTCTCCAGCGGCGGCACGGCCACGGACATTGTCTGGACTCCGTGCGAGGGGAATGTCCAAATCTACGACGGTGCCGTCGCGACCTTCGCCAGCAAGTATTCCGGGGTCTATTACGGGGAAAACGATCAACTGCTGTCCCAGGCCGTAACAATGGACGGCAAGGTAGTCGGCGGCAATGGTAAAATGTATGTGATGTCCGGCGGCACCGCGAACAGCACCACTGTCAACACCTATGGCAGTCTCACCGTCTCCAGCGGCGGCACGGCGAACAGCACCACTGTCAACACCTATGGCAGTCTCACCGTCTCCAGTGGCGGCACTGCAAACAGCACCATCGTTAATTCCAGCGGCTATCTCTACATCTTCAGCGGCGGAACAGCGAACAGCACCATCGTCAACGCCTACGGCAGTCTCACCGTCTCCAGCGGCGGAACGGCGAACAGCACCACCGTTAATTCCAGCAGCTATCTCTACATCTACAGCGGCGGCACGGCCACGGACATTGTCTGGACTCCGTGCGAGGGGAATGTCCAAATCTACGACGGCGCCGTCGCGACCTTCGCCAGCATGTATTCCGGGGTCTATTACGGTGAAAACGATCAACTGCTGTCCCATGCAGCAACGATGGACGGCAAGGTAGTCGGCGGCAATGGTAAAATGTATGTGATGTCCGGCGGCACCGCGAACAGCACCACTGTCAACACCTATGGCAGTCTCACCGTCTCCAGCGGCGGAACGGCGAACAGCACCACCGTCAACTCCGACGGCAGAATGTACGTCAACAGCGGTGGTACAGCATCCATCGTCTTCAATCCATTCGGCGGACAGATCACGTCAAGTGCAGGAGCTGTTGTTACCTATCTTGAACGGGATGCAAATGTTTATTATGGAAACGGGACATCCGGGACAGTCAGTTCCGCCAACACCATGACGGAACTTGCCGTCCAGTCAGGATTCCGCGCATTCGTATATCAGGATGGGAATCTGGACAATACCACCGTCAACGCCAGCGGCTACCTCACCGTCTCCAGCGGCGGTACGGCGAACAGCACCACAGTCAACTCCTACGGCTATCTCTACGTCTCCAGCGGCGGGACGGCGAACAGCACCACCGTCAACTCCTACGGCTATCTCTACGTCTCCAGCGGCGGTACGGCGAACAGCACCACAGTCAACTCC
>Ga0310786_10010134_pt1 | contig 11877 bp, 5 predicted proteins | sample AusTroGonzalo_MG_FD_203881 | JGI IMG/M metagenome (GOLD analysis project Ga0310786, IMG submission 203881) | Bovine rumen microbial communities from tropical cattle in Woodstock, Queensland, Australia - Gonzalo_03 (v2) (version 2) | ecosystem: Host-associated > Mammals > Digestive system >... | reverse complement strand
AATCCAGAACTTGATATTTTAGTTGAAAATTGCAAGAATTTGGTGCCAAAAATGATAGAACTTGCAAGTTTGGAGAAAACTTGTCAAATCTTATCTCTTGAAATTGAAAGGGTGAAACGTAGAGTTAATGCACTTGAATTTGTCATGATCCCACAACTTGAAGAAACAATAAAATATATTTCAATGAAGATTGAAGAAAATGATAGAGCATCAAGAATAAGACTTATCAAAGTTAAGTCTATCATAAACAATAGATGACAAGTTTTTGTTTAAAATACAGATAAAAAATTTTTTCAAAACTCATAGTAAAGAATTTAAAAAACAGCCTTATATTTTACTCGGTTGTTTTTTTATTTTATAAATTTCAATGCGGTATTCAGGGTTTTTTGAATTTTTACATTTCGTTTAAAATATTTTGTGTGCAATAATGTTTGTTTTTTGTTTTGATTATTTTTGACAATTAATTTTCTTTTTAATTTGGTTGCAAAAAATGTTTAAAAAGTTGACTTAAATATATACTATATATATACTATATTACATAGTGTACTAGATTGATTGTTTTTGCTTTAAAAACAAATGTTGGTCTTTATATTTGTACTAAGCAAGTTGTATGCCAAAAGTTCTTGTAAATATGTGATGAGATTAATAATATCACTACAGTTAAGATAGAGTTTCAATTAAAAATATACAAAAGAGGGGATATGAAGAAAACAAAAATTAGGCTAATTAACAATTATTTTGCAAAACTTGTTTTTTTGCCTTTTTTTTGTTGTGCTTTATGTTTGCTTTCGGTGTTGTTTGCTTTTAATATTTCTCCAAAAACTATTATTTCAAATGCTAATAGTGGTGAAAGTGAGAGCACAGAAAAACCTTTTTCTCAAGCATATCTTGACTATTTGGCACTTGATCCTGAGGAAAAATCGTCTTTGGGATATGTGCCTGATATGTATGACGTTAATACAGATGTGCTTTATACGTTTGATACATATTTGCAAAGTGATGCTATTCCAACTGAATATATCTCTTACAAAAACAAAAATGGATTATTGAATACTTTTTATAATAACTTTCAAGATGGACAGCACGGTGAATTGCCTTATCATATTGGGAGTCAAAACGGAGTTGGAATATGTTGGGCTTTTTCCGCACTTACTTGTTTTGAAAACACGTTATACGCAACTGGTACTGCAAATTTAGATGAAAATTTGAATTTTTCGGAACTTAACCTTGCATATATAAGCCAAGTTCAAAATTACAGTTCAATTTATACAAATGTTGCAGGTGCAAATTTTAATTTTGCTTATGAGGTCATTTCAACGGAACAATGTCCAGCAATAGAAGAGGCGGAAGAAACTTATAATTTTGACTATAACTGGGCTAACGAAACAAATGCCACAAACTATTATAGAAATAATTTTTATGGTAGTTATACAAAATCAATTTATACTGCATATGAGGCTTACAACTATCCAGCAAGAAGCAGTTTTTCAACGGATAGTGAAAAGTTGGAGTTGAGAAATGCAATCAAAAATCATATTTACAAATATGGTAGCGTTTCGGCATCAATTTATTATGGCAATGGTGGTGCACTTGCATATAATGCTTTTTATTGCTATACAGATAGTCAAAAACCTGACCACGCAATAACTCTTGTAGGTTGGGATGACAATATTACATATCCTGGCTCTAGCATTACGGGTGCGTATATTGCACAAAACTCTCATGGATCAAATAGAGGCCAAAATGGGTTTTTCTATATCATGTATGATGACAAATATGTTGAAGAAAATGTTGCTGGATTTGTAAGAGTTGGCAAGAAAATTACAGGTAATGAATCAACTACAACATATTTTAATTTGGAAAATAATGAACTTAAAAACCAACTATATTTGGACAAATACGGCAACTATTATTTTAAGTACAGCACCCCAAATAGATATATAACAAATATTTTTCAAAAGACTGAAACGCAAAATCAATATTTGTCAAAGATAAAATTTCCAACTGTATCAAAAGTTCAGGACGAAAATGATAATATTTTGCAAAATGACACAACATTTTATGTTTATGTAATTGATGGAATTTCGTCTGCGTCATCTTTGGTAAACATTTCAAATCTATTGTCGAGTGCATACAATAATTCCTCAAGTTTTTCTAGCGTTGGAACTGTTGGTAGTACGGGACTGACTTTGTATAGGGTGAAGAACAAAAACTTTACGACAGGTGATGAGTATCTTTTTAAGACGGCGCAGACTGGATATTATACCATTGACATCGATAGTGACGATTATATAACTCTAAGTAGCAAATACTATGCAGTGGTCCTTCAATTTAATAATTGTGGAGTGTACGTTCAAGACAATTATAAGGAATTGCAACCAAGTCAATATTCCTTTGTATCCCTAAATGGTACTAGTTGGGATTATTATAAAAAAGGTTCAACACAAACTATTTTTCCTATGTATGTGCAAACAGGGTGTGATCTTGCCACAATCGATTGTGAAGTAACTGGAGTTAATGAAACTTATAGTGCAACATCATATTCAATAAGTGTAACTGTAGGTGGCGGACTTCAAGAGGGGCAATATACAATTTATTATCGTGCAAGTCTAAATGACAATTGGTCAAAAAATCAAATTTTGTATAAAAATGCAGGGACTTATATTATATATTACAAAATTGAGGCAAAATATTATGAAACTAGGGAAGGCAGTGCAACAATAAATATTGCAAAAAAAGATCTTGTAATTTTGCCTAATCCTGGCCAGTCAAAATATTATGGTGACAATGATGACCTGATTAGTTATGAACCCACTGGCAATTACGAGCAACCTGTTTTTAGTGGCAAATTGTCAAGAGTTGCAGGTGAGGATGTTGGTAATTATGAGATAACACTTGGCACACTTGCAATCGTTGATGCGACACAAAGTGTTAATGGGTTGTGGTTCTTAAAAGATAACTATAATCTTGTTTTGTCTGATGAATTAGTTTATTTTAACATTGTCAAAAGGCCGATCTATGTTGAAGCAAGTTATACTTCGAAAACATATGATGGTCAAGCAGGTTATGCAGGCATAATTTTGTATTCATATTCAAATGACTTAACAGATAGACAACAAGTACCTCTATTTCAAGGTCAGTTGCAAGTTGAGGGTGGCGCAACAAACGTTGGAAAATACAAAATTTTGCAAAATACACTTGAGTTAGTTGACAATCCAGATGATGAGTTTTTGGCGTCAAATTATGAGTTAGTTTATAATTTGCAGGACAATTTGGAAAAGTTTGAAATTTTAAAAAGAGATTTGATTATCACTCCTCATCAAAATCAAAGCAAAATTTATCTTCAGCCTGACCCATATTTTAGTTATTCTTACTCAAATAATGTTAGTGGAGAAATTCCATATTTTAGCGGATTATTGTCAAGACAAAGTGGCGATGACGCTGGAGATTATGTGATTCTTCTTGGCTCTTTGAGCCTTGTTGATAATGAACCATTTTTGTCTTCAAATTATCAGTTGCAATTATCACAAACACCGGTATATTTTACAATAACATATGGCACAATAACAGGTTGTGTCGTCGAAAATTTGACTTTTGAATATGACGGTGCATATCATCATTTAATTCCTTTGTGCGAGGACATAGATGGTACAGTTGTTTTGTCATCACTTTCTGGAGAAGAAGGCACATTTCAAAATTCTAATTTTGAGTATAAAAATGTTGGAACTTATGTTGTCTATTACAAGTTTGCAAAAAATAATTATGTTGATTCGGAAGTGATTTCTGCAACACTTAAGATAAACAAAAAAGATATTACAGTAACACCAAAAACAAATCAGTCAAAAATCTATGGCGAAGAAGATCCAGTACTGTTGTTTGATTTTTCTGGTAATGTTGCAAACGAATCTCCAGAATTTGCTGGTTATTTGACTAGAGAAAATGGAGAAAGTGCTAATAGTTATCTAATTAATAGTGGATCACTTGCTTTAAGTGACAACATCTCAAGTGGATTTTTGAGTGGCAACTACAATTTGATTTTCTCAAATCCAAATGAAACAAGTTTTGAAATAGAAGCACGTAACTTGATTGTTTTGCCATCATCAATGCAATCAAAAACTTATGGAAAAATTGATCCGGAGTTGACATTTGTTGTAGACAACTTGGCGTTTAACGATGTGCCAAGTTTTGAGGGTAGCCTTGAGAGAGAAAGTGGTGAGTCTGCAAACAATTACTTGATAGGTTTGGGCACACTTGAAATTGTAGACAAAGACAATTTTGTTGCAAGAAATTACAACTTAGTATTTTCAGACACACCTGTTTATTTTGTAATAAACAAGGCAAATATAACAATCACAGTTGATGACAAAGAATCTTTTTATGGAGATGAAATTGAAGATTTTTCTTGTGTTATATCTGGAGATTATGTCGAAGATGACGATTTGAACATTGCTTACTTTACAAATATTAGTCTTACAGGTGAGAACGAAAATATTATTGTTTCAAAAAAAGGAACTTATATCATAAGTGCTACAGCCTCAAATGACAACTATAATATTGAAATTGAAAATGGAAATTATTTGATAAAGTATAGGATTTATACTGTTAAATTTTTTGTTTTGGATAATACTAGCCCTATAAAGACTATTGAGGTTGAACATTTTTCACTTATTAACATTGACGATGTACCTGAAGTTAGCGAAAGGGGATATAACTTTAACTACTGGAAGACACTAAATGCAGATACAAGTTATAGCAAATTTGATATAAGAAGACAACAAATAATAAAGGACACAAATCTTGTTGCTGATATGGAACTTGTCGAATACATTGTAGCACTTAATCCAAATTACAGCGGTGCAAATATAATCAGCAAAAAGTATACAATTCATGATGATGACTTGCTTCTTGATGTTATAGATAGACGAGGATATGTGTTTTTGGGTTGGTATGAAAATTTGAGTGATGATGCACAAAAGGTCAGTGTAATTTCATCAGGTTCAACAGGAAATAGAACATTTTTTGCAAAGTGGCAAATTATTACTTATAGTATCACAATAAACAACAATGAGTTGGAATGCACAGTGCTTTTTGATGGTGAGGCAGAAAGAGATTTTGGATCATCATTTGAGTTTGAGGTAAGACTAAGTTTGGCGTACAACAAATCAACTGACATGAAAGTTTTTTATACAACCTCTCTTGATGGAAACGAAAAACACTACCTTACAAAACAAGGGAATGGAAACTTTTCATATAAAATTGATAGTGTTGAAGATGATCTAGAAATTAATTTTGAAGATATATTTATCAACAAATATCTCGTTTCGTTTTATGTAGACGGCAATCTTGTGTATGCAACAGAAAAAGAGTATGGCGAGAGTGTTGTTGTAGGTAATCTTAGTGACCTTCCACCTATTCCAGAAAAAGAGCATTATGTTAACGAGCCTGCGGTGTGGAGTGAGGACAGTATTGAAAATATTTCTCGTGACTATAGAATTGATGCAGTGTACACTCCAGATGAGTATGTTGTAAAATTTGTGCTTGAAGATGGTATGGTTATTGAAACATCTGTTTTGTATGGCGAAAAACTTGATCTATCAAAACTGCAAGATTATTGCGGACTTAACCTATTTGAATATTTTGTGTTTGATGATAGCATTGACAATGTTGGCGAAAACAAGATTATTAATGTTGAAGTTAAAAGCAATATATTTTATTTGTATTATGTTTTGGCATTTGTTGGAGTTTTGATTTTATGGCTTGTTATACATGTGATAGTCAAAAGTACAAGAAGACATAAGTTTAAATGGTGGCAATATACTGATGTTGACAAAAATGGCACAAAAAAATAAATAAAAATTTGATTTGGATTAAAAAACACACAAAACAAAAACTTCTAATTTGCATTGTTCAAAATACCAAATTTCATCATTTCTACACTCGTGTCGTTTTTATAGTCAAGATAAATACATGTTTAGTTTAAAAATAAAAAGCATAAAGATTAAAAATTTTCTTTATGCTTTTTTTTGTCGCCAAAATCAAAAATAACTATAAAACCTTATTAAACAATTTAATTTTACCAATTTGTCTTTTCAGACAATTCAAGATATTTTTTGTATCTATCCTCAGCAAATTTTTTGCTTTCAAGATAAAGTCCTTCTGCAAGTTGAGGTGCAATTTTTTGAAGAGCAGAATATCTTGCTTCGCCTTTTAAAAATTCTTCATAGTCTTTTGTTGGAGCACGGCTATCAAGTACAAATGGATTTTTGCCTTGTGCAATAAGTCTTGGGTCATATCTATACAAGTGCCAATAGCCACATTCAACGGCCTTCTTAATTTCTTCTTGAGCACCATTCATGTTAATACCATGATTTATACATGGAGCATAAGCAATAATAAGGCTTGGTCCATCAAAACTCTCTGCCTCAGATATTGCCTTGATTGCTTGATTCATATCTGCACCAAGTCCAATTTGTGCTACATAGCAGTTTTTATAACTCATGGCAATCATGCCAAGATCTTTTTTTGGAGTTCTTTTTCCAGCAGAAGCGAATTTTGCGGTTGCGCCAAGTGGGGTAGATTTTGACATTTGACCACCTGTATTTGAGTATACTTCAGTGTCAAGTACCAAAATGTTTACATTTTCGCCACTTGCAATAACTTGGTCAAGTCCGCTAAAGCCAATATCATATGCCCAGCCATCGCCACCAATTATCCAAACACTTTCTTTTGTTATAGAACTTTCTTGCCCTTCAAGGCTTGTTCCCTTGAAGAGTGGGGCAAGTTTCTTTGATAGTTCATATGTCTTTTCGCCATCGTCAAAATTTTCTAAGAGTTCAGTTAGCATCGCATTCATATTTGTATTTGTGCTTGTTTTTAAGAATTCTGTGACATCGTTCTTTAGTTTTTCTCTTGCAACATTTTTGGCTAACTTTATTCCAAATCCAAATTCTGCATTGTCTTCAAACAAACTACTAGCCCATGCTGGACCCCTGCCATCTTTGTTTTTTGCAAATGGAGTAGTAGGAGATGAGCCAGAATAAATACTGCTACAGCCTGTTGCATTTGCAATAACAAGTCTGTTGCCAAAAAGTTGAGATACAATCTTGATATATGGTGTTTCGCCACAACCTGCACAAGCACCAGAAAACTCAAAGTAAGGTTTTTTGAATTGGCTACCTTTTATTGTATTTGGCTTAAAGATAGTTTGGGGATTTTCAATATTTTTTGAAAATTCGTAGTTTTCCTTTTCTTTCTTTGCAAGACTTATTGCGTTTTGCATTGCGAGTGCTTTTTGTTTTGCAGGACATACCTTTACGCAATTTTCACAACCTGTGCAGTCTGCAACGTCAATTTGCATCCTAAAGTTGTAGTTTGGAACTCCAAGCGCTTTTGCTGTTTCAAATGATTTTGGAGCATTTTTTAGTTCGTCATCACTTACAAGAACAGGTCTTATTGCTGAGTGAGGGCATACCGTTGCACACATGTTGCATTGAATACAATTTTCTTTTATCCAACAAGGGCTATCGATTGCAATGCCACGTTTTTCAAATTTTGCTGTATCTGTTGGTACAACGCCTCTTGGATCAAATTTAGACACAGGAAGGCTGTCGCCTTTTTTTCTTTCAATAACTCTAATAAAGTTTTTTGCATAATCATCACTAATATCTTCTTCAACTTTGTTGTCAGTTGTAGGAATATTATTCAAGTCGACTTGAGTAAGATGTTTTGTTGCATCCTTTATTGCTTTTACGTTTGCGTCAACGATTGCTTGACCTTTTTTTGCATAAGTTTTTGTTGCTGCGTCAATAAGGAGTTGCTCAACTTTTTCGTACTCAATAATATTTGTAAGTTTGAAGAAACATGCTTGCATAACGACGTTAATTCTCTTGCCAAGACCAGCGTTTTCTGCGACTTTGTTTCCGTCAACAATAAACAACTTTGCATTTTTTGCCTTTATTGTTTCAAAAAATTTCTTTGGCAAAATATTTTTAAGTTCTTGTTCTTCAAAAGGGGAGTTGAGAAGGAAAACGCCATTTTCTTTTAGGTCATTTTCCATATCATACTTGCCAACAAAATTTATGTTGTGACAAGCAACAAAATTTGCTTTTGTAATAAGGTATGGAGCATTTGTGTGTTCTTTACCAAATCTTAGGTGTGATATTGTCGCACTGCCAGATTTTTTTGAATCATATTCAAAGTACCCTTGTGCGTTGAGGTCAGTGTATGAACCAATAATTTTGATAGAGTTTTTGTTTGCGCTAACTGTTCCATCACTGCCAAGCCCAAAGAATTTGCATGAGTAATTTGAGTCTTCAAAGTTAAAGTTTTCGTCAATAGGGAGTGACAAGTTTGTTACGTCATCGTTGATACCAACAGAAAAGTCATTTTGCATTTTGCCACTCATATTGTCAAAAACGGCTTTGACCATATTAGGCGTGAATTCTTTTCCGCCAAGGCCATATCTTCCGCCAACGACTTCGACATTTGCTATTTTTTGTTCGGCAAGAGCAGTTACTATATCTTTGTAAAGAGGTTCACCACCAGAGCCACACTCTTTTGTTCTGTCAAGAACAGTTATTTTTTTGACACTCTTTGGAAGTTTGTCTGCAAAAGATTTTGAACAGAATGGGCGATAAAGACGAACGTTTATGACGCCATATTTTTTGTTCATGTTTTTGTTTAAAAATTTTATTGTTTCAACTGCAGTTTGATATCCGCTACCCATGATGACAAGAATCTCTTCAGCGTCCTCTGCACCATAATAATCAAATAGGTCATAGTGCCTATGGGTAATGCTCTCGACGTCTTTTAATGCTTCTTTGACTGCGTCAACGGTGTTCAAATAATATTTGTTTGAAGCCTCTCTGTTTTGAAAATAAATATCAGGATTTTGAGCAGTGCCTTGTTGATGTGGGTGAGTACTTGATAATGCACGAGATTTAAAGAGAGCAATTTCTCTTTTTGGCAAGATTTTTAAGAGATCTTCATTTGCAACACCATCAATTTTTTGAATTTCATGTGATGTTCTAAATCCATCAAAAAAGTGCATAAAAGGTACAGAACTTTTAAGTGTTGCAATGTGAGCAACAATTGCCATATCAAGACATTCTTGAACAGAACTAGATGCAAGCATAGCAAATCCTGTTTGTCTGCAAGCCATAACGTCTGCGTGATCGCCAAAGATTGATAATGCATGAGTAGACAATGCTCTAGCACTTACGTGGAAAACGCAAGGCAAAAGTTCTCCTGCAATTTTGTACATGTTAGGGATCATAAGAAGAAGCCCTTGACTTGCTGTAAATGTGGTTGTAAGTGCTCCTGCGCTAAGGCTCCCATGCACAGCACCTGCAACACCTGCTTCGGATTGAAGTTGATTAACTTTGACTGTTGATCCAAAAAGGTTTTTTACACCTTTTGCTTGCCATTCATCAGCATTCTCTGCCATAGGGGATGATGGTGTAATTGGATAAATTGATGCAACTTCGCTAAATGCGTATGCAATTTGAGCGGTTGCTGTGTTTCCGTCAACTGTGATTTTCATTGTGTTATATCTTCCTTTTTTTTGATTACAAGTTGTAGTATATACCTGCAATTTTTCAAAGTCAATTTGGTTGCAAAAATTATTTTAAAAAACCAGAAGAAAATGTTTGTTTTTATAAAATATATGTGTTTAGACAATCAAAAACAAAGTGGCTTTTGTTAAAATGACTGGTTATAACAAAAGATATAATTTTGTGTTGAAAAGTTGTTGTTTTGTGATAAAATGTTTTTATGAAAAATATTTGTTTGATTTTAGAGTACGTTGGTACAAACTACCATGGTTTTCAAAAACAAAAGAATGGGATTTCGATACAAGAAGTTTTAGAAAATATCATTTTTGATGTAACGCATGAGAAGTCAAAGGTTACGCCAAGTGGAAGAACAGATATGGGTGTTCATGCACTAGGTCAAGTGGTAAATTTTTTGACTTCTTCTACAATTCCAGCAGAAAAATTTAAAACAGTTCTTAATCTCTATCTTCCAAAAGACATAAAAGTCAAAAAAAGTTTTGAGGTTGAAAGGAACTTTAACAGCAGAAAAAGTGCCAAGCAAAAAACTTATGAGTACAAAATTTTTTGTGGGGAAGAACTCAGTGCTTTTGATGAGGACAGATGCCTTCTGTGCAAATATCATCTTGATTTAAAAAAGATGAGTATTGCAAGTATGAAGTTTTTGGGCGAACATGACTTTTCGTCTTTTGTCGCGTCAAACTATACTTCAAAGACAACAGTGAGAACAATTTTTGACTCTCATTTTGAAGAAAGAGATGGTTATCTATATTATGTTGTGACAGGTAATGGTTTTTTGTATAATATGGTGCGCATTATTGTTGGCACATTACTTGAGGTTGGAAGGGGCAAAATGCCACTTTCTAAAATTGATGAACTACTTGAGGGTAACAAAAGGCAAGAAGCCGGAAAAACAGTTTCTCCAAGTGGACTATATTTAAAAGAAGTCAAATATTAACTTAAGTTTTATTTACTCTTATAAAAACATTGTTTTGTGTGATAATTTTTATTATTCGTTTAACGCAAGATATTCAAGTTTCATATTTGTCAAAATTATATAAGATTGCATACAAAAACTTCTTGACAAAGATAACAAAATAGTTTAATATTTTGTCTAGCAAAATAGATTTATGGATTAGCCCCTATAAATAGTGATGCTGAATTATGGCTTTTTGAGGAATGAAAAGGCCAGTTTAATTTTTTAAATAAGAAGTTTTTAAGGAGAAAATCAAATGAAAACATTTATGGCAAAACCTCAAGGTGTTGAGTCAAAATGGTATATAGTTGATGCAACAAACATGCCTCTTGGCAGACTTGCAAGTCAAGTTGCTTCAATATTAAAGGGCAAAAACAAACCAGAATACACACCACATGTTGATACAGGCGATCACGTTATCGTTATCAATAGTGACAAAGTTGTTCTAACAGGCAACAAATTAAGTGACAAAAAGCACTATCATCACACAGGATATATTGGTGGACTCAAAGAAGTTGGTTATGACGAACTTATGAGAACAAAATCCGATTTTGTAGTTTATGAGGCTGTTAAGGGTATGCTTCCAAAAAATAGCCTTGGAAGAGCAATGATCAAAAAACTTAAAGTTTATAAAGATGAAAATCAAAATCATGATGCTCAAAAACCAGAAAAGATTACATTAAAAGGAGTTAGGGCTTAATCATTATGGCAGAAGAAGTTAAAGTTGAAGTAAAAAAAGAAACAAAGAAAAAAGCACCTGCAACAGCAAAAAAGGAACTTGCTCCAAAGGCTGAAAAATCACCAAAAGCAGAAAAGGCTCCAAAAGTTGAGGTTGAAAAGAAAGAAGAAGTTGCAGTTGTAAAACCAGTTAAAAAGGCAAAGACATCAAAAAAAGGTATTCCTGGACAATATATCGCAACAGGTAGGAGAAAGGATGCTGTAGCGCGTGTTAGACTTATAGCAGGTGGCACAGGCAAAATCACAATCAACAAGAGAGATATTGATGACTATTTCAAACTTGAAACATTGAAACTTGTTGTTAGACAACCTCTCGCACTTACAGACACAGTCAAAAAGTATGATGTTATAGTCAACGTGTTCGGTGGCGGTTATACAGGCCAAACAGGTGCAATCCGTCAAGGTATCTCAAAGGCTCTTGTTAAAGAGAGTGAAACTTATAAGGCTGAACTTAAGAAAGCAGGTTTCTTGTCAAGAGATTCAAGAATGAAAGAAAGAAAGAAATACGGTCTTAAAAAAGCAAGAAAGGCTCCACAATTCTCAAAGAGATAATCGCTTTTCAAAAATATCTTGCAATTTACAAAAATACCAAGTCTTATGGCTTGGTATTTTTTG
>Ga0310786_10010133_pt1 | contig 11877 bp, 6 predicted proteins | sample AusTroGonzalo_MG_FD_203881 | JGI IMG/M metagenome (GOLD analysis project Ga0310786, IMG submission 203881) | Bovine rumen microbial communities from tropical cattle in Woodstock, Queensland, Australia - Gonzalo_03 (v2) (version 2) | ecosystem: Host-associated > Mammals > Digestive system >... | reverse complement strand
GCGCCAACTGGAAGTATTCCTTGGCAATCGTGTACAGCTGCTGCCAGTCAGAACGACGACCATAGCTGGCACCATTGGTCTCAGTTCCCCAGGTTTCGAAGGTGAGCACATTGCCGGCACCATCGACGTATTTCAAGTCGCCACGGCGGGTCTGGTAGCCACCCGCCTCCAGTGCCATTCGGCCAATCAGCCCGTCAACGTAGGTCTGCGACAAGTAGTTCTTCTTGGCATCCACAGGACGCATAATGGGCTCTACTTTCTTCAGCTGCGCGATGAGGACATCATAGATAGAGTCGCGGCACGAGAGTCCTGTTGCGGCCTCTCCCATTCTTGTCTGGAAGGGAACGTCACCATAGTACTTGATGAGTTCACGATAGGCCGTAGCTCGCAAGGCGACAGCCTCGCCATACAGTTGGCTCAAATCCGAAGGCGCCGACTGACGCATCATCTCCTCAAAGCCTTCAGTACTTTCGATGGCCGAAGTTATGGCGTTGCACTTTCCGATAACGGAGAACAGGACGCTATAGGGACTGTTGGGTGCTTCCTTTCCATAGGTCACCGGATCGTAAGTTGCAGCCTCTGTGCCATTCACATAGAATGCCTCCGGGATGTGACGGGCAGGCTGCGCATTGTACTTCTCCGGATGACGCATGATGTCTGAGCCTGCAATGTCGAGAGCATAGAACAATCCGTCGCCAAAGATTTGCGACGTTACGGCTCCATGCCACTCGCTGTAGGCACCGTCCATGGCTGCACGGGCCGTCGTCATGTTCGAGAAAACGAAGTCGGCATTGGCCTCGGAATAGGACTTTGTGTCGAGATAGTCGCCGCAAGCGGTGAGGGCCAGTGCTCCTGCTGCACAGAAAGCGATGGATAATATCTTGTTTCTCATTGTTATATTTCTTTTATGATGAATTAGAATGCAACATTAAGACCGAAAGTAAATGTGCGGGACTTCGGGTACGAGTGATAGTCGTATCCTGGAGTCGGGAAACCAGAATAAGAGCCGTCGGCAGAAGAATTGACGTTAACGTCCGGATCCAGGCCGCTGTACTTCTTCAGGCAGAACAGATTGCCAGCCGTGAAGTAAACGCGGGCTTTGCTGATACCAATCCGTTGCGTCCATATTTTGGGGAAGGTATAACCCACTGTCAGAGTCTGCAAGCGCAGGAAGGAGGCATCCTCAATGTAATCTGAGGAACAGATACCATATTCCGGCAGGAAGCCATACTTTGCATTCGCATTGAGCTTGCGGACGGCATCGGGGTCTGTGACATCAACGAGGTCACCCTTGGCATCTATATCGTAGAAACGCCAGGTATTGCTGACTTCTGCCAAACGGTTATAACCGAGGCTTTTGTCCTTGTCGCCCATCATGTCGGACATCACGTTGGCGTTATAGATATCACCACCGATCTGATAGGTGAAGTTGGCAGCAAAGTCGAGTCCCTTCCAGCGGCCGGAGAAGTTGAAGCCACCCGTATGCTTCGGCATGGTGTGACCAATGATTGTAGCATCGTTGGCATCAATAGTACCATTGCCGTCGGTGTCTGCATACTTCACCATACCCGGGAATGCCTTCTGGCCTTCAGGCAACTTGTAGGGACTGCTGTAGACTCCCATTCCTATTACATTGTCGGGAACTCCTGCCTTCAAGGTCCAAACGCCGTTTACCACGTCGAAATCATCGACAGAGTAGAAGCCGGCACTCTGCATACCCTGAATCAGGCCTACGGACTCACCCTCCATCACGATGTAGTCGTAGAACGGGACACGCATCGTGGAACCCCAACCTGTATGCGCACTTGCCCGGACACCTTCCTGCAACTTGTCAACCTTGTTCCGGTTGAAGTTGTAGATCATTCCGAAGCTGAGGTTCCAGTCCTTCTGACGGATAATCTCGTAAGTCAGAGCGAGCTCGATACCCCTGTTAGAGGTCTTCGCGATGTTCTGCATCTGGAAGCTGAAGCCTGAGGTCGGGTCGCAAGGAACCAGCATCAGCACATCCTTCGATGTATTCCAATAGCCGTCGATGCTACCACGCAGCTTGCCATTCCAGAAGCTGAAGTCGAGACCGAGATTACGGGAAATGGTAGTCTCCCACTTCAGGTCGGGATTACCCAGAATTGAGGCAGGCATGTAAGTGGTTACGCTTTCGCCATTGACAGTTGCTGTGCCTGTTGTCCACTGTGTCTCTGTCAGACCAGACGCAATGCGGTCGTTACCAGACGTACCAAACGAGAGGCGCAGTTTCAAGTTATCGAGCCACTGCTGACTCTTCAGGAATGGCTCGTCGCTGATGCGCCATGCCACAGCTCCTGCAGGGAAATAACCCCAGCGGTTGCCCTTGGTGAACTTGGAGCTTCCATCGGCACGCATCGTGGCAGTCAGCATATAGCGGCCCTGGAAAGAGTAGTTAGCACGACCAAACCACGACACCGAGTGAACAGGGTGACCGTCTGTATATGTATACGTGTCATTGGCCTTGTTCTTTGTGGCTCCGATGTTACCAAAAGCCCAGTTGAAGTCCCATTCCTCGGGATAGGTCGTACCATAAATCTGAGCAGAATTTGAGCGGCTTGACAACATTTCATTACCTGCCATCACGGTCAGCGAATGATCCTCACCCAGTCCCTGAACATCATAGCTCAGGGTGGTGTCCCAACGGGTGTTGTTTCCGTCACCTTCGTTCAGGGTTGCAGCATTATAATTCTGTCCGTTGGTCTTACCGCCCGCCCACTGCTGTGACTTGCTCCAGTTACGGCTCAGGTAAAGCTCGGTCTTGGCTGTGAGCCCTTTGATGATCTGCCAGGTCAGTCCTGTATTCAAACCGATTCGAAAGCGGTTGCGCAAATTCTCGTAGTCATTGATGATACTCACTGGATTGTAATCGTCCTGGGCACTGGCACTACCCATTCCCAGGTCCGAAGCTTCTCCCGAGCCCAGAGGATTGTCGATAGGCTTCCAGCGATATGCCTCCGTGGCGAACTCATAGCGATTGCCCTTGAACTGCATCTCGCTGTAACGAATATCGATGTCGAGCTTCAGGCTTTTGGCAAGGTCTTGAGCTAACTTCAGGTTGGCACCCAAGCGCTTGAAACCGGAATTTATCAGCACACCCTCGTGGTCGGAGTAGTTTATGGATGCATACACTTTGGTCGACTCGCTGCCGCCGCTCAGTGAAACATCATGGTTCCAGGCGTGAGTAGTACGCAGCACATCCTCCATATAATTATGTGAACTTTGACTCTTATACTCTTCCAAATGGTTGCCATAGGCACTGCCGAGACCATAGTACTTGGCGACACCGTCAGCATAAGTGTCACCCTGCGACTTGGCATAACTCCAGGTGTGATACACATGATCGTAGGCATCCATGACATCAAGCTGGCCGGGCTTGGCCTTGATTTGATAGTACATATTGTACTTCACTGTTACCCGGCCTTCATTGCCGCCTTTGGTCGTAATCAGGATTACACCGTTAGCACCGCGGGCACCGTAGATGGCCGTCGAGGCGGCGTCCTTCAGCACATCGATGCTCTCAATATTGTCGGCAGCAATATCGTCGATGCTGCTCACCTGTACGCCGTCGACCACGTAAAGAGGCTCGTTCGACTGGGTGATAGACCCACCGCCACGAACGCGGATAGACATCGAACCACCAGGACGACCGTCCTGAGAAATCACATTCACGCCGGGCAGCTGTCCCTGCAAGGCTTCTGCCACAGTAGCGACAGGATTCGCAGCCAGCTTTTCACCCGTGACAGAAGCGACAGCGCCTGTCAGGTCGCGGCGTTTCATCGTACCGTAGCCCACCACGACCACGTCTTCCAATGTGGTATGGTCTTCCTCCAGTGTAATGTTCATATTGCCAGAACCTTTCAGGGTCTGTGGCTTGAAGCCGATATACGAGAACCTCAGGGTTGTGCCTGCGGGAACATTGACACTGAAGTTTCCATTGATATCGGTCACCGTACCTTGTCCGCCGTCATACATGACATGAACTCCAATCAGGGGCTCACCGGAAATGTCCTTAACGGTACCCTTGACTGCATTCTGGGCAAAACTCGTTAGCCACGATGCGCACAGCAAAAGGGCCAGGAGCAGTCTTTTCTTCTGCATATATTATAAGGTGTTTTTAGTTTTTAAAGCAAATAGTTTCTCAATTCTGGTGCAAAATAAATGTTTTTTCATGAGATAAACAAATAAATGAGGAAAAAAGAAAGAAAGGCGTGTGAAGAATCCCTATAAAACGACAGAAGGAAGCCGATTGGCTTCCTTCCTTGCGGAGAGAGAGGGATTCAAACCCCCGGAACGGACAAGCCGTTCACCGGATTTCGAGTCCGGCCCAATCGGTCACTCTGGCATCTCTCCAAATAGTGCTTTCCGCTTTTGCGGGTGCAAAGGTAGGTAAAAAAGTGAAAAGTTGAAAGGGAAAAGGAAAAAAACTGTGGATAGTATCATGTTTTTGGGGGATTTTAGTGTCTTTTCCCAGCATTTTGCAGCTGAAAAGGCAGTTTGCAACTGAGTTGCACGAGGAATCCAGTACCTTTGCAGCCGAAAAAGAACAATAACACCATAATAGTATGATTACATTTCTCGAAAACTATTGGGACGCGCTCGTCATGATGACGGCGGAAATGGCTCCCTACCTGCTCTTGGGATTCCTGATTGCAGGCCTGTTGCGGACGTTTGTTCCGAAGAATCTTTATTCCAAGCACCTGGCACCGAACAATATGAAGAGTGTCGTGAAGGCTGCCGCAATCGGTGTACCGTTGCCACTATGTTCCTGTGGTGTGATACCTACAGCGGTGGGGCTGCGCAAGGAAGGTGCCAGTCACGGCGCTTGCACCAGTTTCCTCATCGCCACACCGCAAACGGGAGTTGACAGCATCGCCGCCACCTACTCACTAATGGGCCTGCCCTTCGCCATCGTGCGGCCAATAGCAGCACTGTTCACAGCATTGTTTGGAGGATGGCTAGTGAACAAAAGTGGGGAGGAAACATTCAACGAGAGCCATGAGGAGGAATATTGCAGTTGTCATCACGAGAATCATGAGACCCACGAGCATAAGCATGGCCACCACTCCCACGAACACTGCTGCCATCATGAGGGACACGAGGCCGAGGGCTTCTGGGGCAAGATTGAAGGGGCGCTCGACTACGCTTTCGTGGAGATGATGCAGGATGTGGGGAAATGGCTGATTGTGGGACTGCTGATTGCAGCGCTGATCACGGTGGCTGTGCCGAATGAGTGGCTGGCAGCACTGCACGAATACAAACTGCTGAATATGTTGATTGTATTGGCCATAGCTATTCCCATGTATGTCTGCGCCACAGGTTCTATTCCTATTGCCGTGTCGCTGATGGCAAAGGGCCTGACGCCTGGTGCTGCCCTGGTGCTGCTGATGGCTGGTCCGGCAGTGAACTCCGCTTCGATGCTGGTCATCGGCAAGGTCTTTGGCAAACGTACGCTGTGGATGTATCTGCTCTCAATCATCATCGGCGCTATCGTCTTCGGATTGGGAATCGACTATCTGTTGCCGCAGGAATGGTTCACCGTGCAGGCTGGTTTCGCCACAATGGGAGAAGAATGCGCACACGGACTGAGCGTGATGGAATGGGTGTGGATAGCCGTGCTGGTGGTGCTGCTGGTGAATGCTTTCTGGCAGGCTCATCACGGCCATGGATGTTGCTGCGAACATGAGGGGCACGGACACTGCTGTGAGCATGAGGGGCATGGAGACCACGAGGCTCATGAGTCCCATGAGCACCACCAGGTTAAATACTCTGTTCAGGGCATGTCGTGCAACCACTGTAAGGCAAACGTGGAACGAGCCATCCGCAGTGTAGAAGGTGTAGAGGATGTGGAAGTCAGTCTTGTCGACGGCGAAGCGATTGTCGTAGGCCCTCACGACACGGAAGAACTCATCAATCAATTGAAAAGTTACGGTTATGAAGCTTCAAGAATGAAATAATTTGTACTTTTTGAACGAGAATTCGCAAATAATGCCTACCTTTGTCGCCAAGAAACTCTAATTATTCGACAAATGAAGGCATTATTTGCATCTCTGCTGATGCTGGCAAGTGCCAGCCTGCAAGCTCAAGATTACAGAACGATCCGAACGACAGAGGCTGTGAAGGTGGAGGTTCCTGTGGGTACTGCGCCTCGCCTACCCTACCAGCTGTGGGTGACCTACAGCGACGGTACGAAGGAATACCGGCAGGTGCGATGGACCAACGCTGCACCCGCGACTGAGCAGGCACAGGCCGACGCCAGCCAGAATCCCGTGGGGAAGAGCTATGAGGTGAAAGGATATATCACCGGCGACAACACGACGACACAAGGATTCCCTGTGACGGCACAGGTGCAGGTGGTCAGTGCTGGTTATGCAACGCCCGCTGCCACCCCCATTGCCGAACCGCTGCCTCTGAATAAAGTGAGCATCCACGGGGATAATCGCCTGACGCATAACCGCGAGATGGACATCGACCAGCTGTTATCTTTGGATGTCAAGCAACAACTCTATAATTACCGCGATACCTACGGACTGCCGACGGACGGTTATCCTGTGGCCGACGGATGGGATTCTCCCACCACGAAGCTGAAGGGACACGGCAGCGGACATTATATGAGTGCGATGGCAATGGCCTACGCCTCTTGTACAGATCCAGCAAAGAAAGCACAACTGAAGGAGAATATCCGACTGATGGTGAACGAACTGCGCGCCTGTCAGGAGCGAACCTTCGTCTATGACAAGAACCTGGGACGCTACTGGGAAGCACGCGACTTCGCACCCGAAGCCGAGTTGCGCGAGATGAAAGGTACGTGGGCAGACTTCAACACCTATAAGCAGGACTACGCTCACTACGGCTACGGCTACCTCAACGCCATACCCGCACAGCACTGCGCCCTAATAGAGATGTATCGCGCCTACAACAACGAACAGTGGGTGTGGGCACCCTACTACAGCGTACACAAGCAGTTGGCAGGACTCATCGATATCGCCAACTACATCGAGGACAAGGAGATTGCAAAGAAAGCGTTGCTTATAGCTAAGGATATGGGACTATGGGTGTGGAACCGCCTGCACTACCGTACTTATGTGCAGAGCGAGGGTACCCAAGAAGAACGGCGCGCACGCCCCGGCAACCGCTATGAGATGTGGAATATGTACATCGCTGGCGAAGTGGGTGGAATGGCAGAAGCACTGGCACGCCTTTCAGAAATGGTAAGTAATAAAGAGGAACGCGCGCACCTGTTGGAAGCCGCTACATATTTTGACAGTCCTGCATTCTTCACGCCGCTGTCGAAGAACGTGGATGCCATCCGCACACGTCATGCTAACCAGCACATTCCTATGGTGACGGGAGCCCTGCGAGCTTATCGTGGCAACGCCAATCCCTACTATTACAACCTCGCCCAAAACTTCTGGACGATGATACTGGGACGCTACCGCTATGCGATGGGAGGCGTGGGCAACGGCGAGATGTTCCGCCAGCCCTACACCCAGATTCTCTCAATGTGTACTAACGTAGGTACCGACTGGCGCGACCGCTCTACCTATCCAGAGCCCACGCTGAACGAGACGTGCTGCGCCTATAATCTGGCGAAGCTGACGAAGGACCTCAACTGTTTCCAGCCAAACGATGCCCGTTACATGGACTACTACGAGCGAGTGCTCTACAACCAGCTCATCGGATCGCTGAACTACAACCGCTATGCCGTACTCTATCAGTACGCTGTGGGACTGAATGCATCGAAGCCTTGGGGCAACGAGACACCCCAGTCAACCTGCTGCGGCGGCACAGGAGTGGAGAATCACGTGAAATACCAGGAAGCAGCTTACTTCACGGGTGGCGACACGCTGTGGGTGGGACTCTACCTGCCGACGACGGCACGCTGGGATGCCAAGCAAGTGACCATAGAGCAGGAATGCGAGTGGCCTGCAGAACACAGCACCCTCACCTTCCCCGAAGCCAAGAAGCCCTTTGTGCTGAAGCTGCGCGTGCCTTACTGGGCAACGGAAGGATTCGACATCAAGGTAAACGGCGAGAGCGTGAGTCAACGCTACCAGCCGTGCAGCTATGTCACTCTGCCTCTGCGCCGATGGAAGAAAGATGATAAGGTGGAGATCATCATGCCCTACACCCGCCACATTGACTTCGGTCCCGATAAGATGGAGGTGGCTGCAACGGGTAAGAACGAGCCCAAGACACGCTTCAAGCCGGAATGGTGCGGCGCGCTGATGAACGGACCATTAGTGATGGCAGCACAAGGAATCAAGACGTGGGAAGAGGCAACCATTAATCTAAATGATAATTCAAATCTCAATTTCCAATTTATCCCTGACTATGCAGCCGACCGCCACGTCACACATTACTTCCGCATCCTGCTGCCAGGTGAACCGTTACCGGTAGAAGGCGAAGCAACGGAAGGCGGAGTGGACGACAGCCGACTGAAGGAAGCCATGCAGCTGGCACGCAGCCGTCGTGATGCCCAGAACAGATGGAATGAGATGGAAGTTAAAGTGCCTGAGTACGCCCCCTGGGCCAAGCACGGATTCGCCCGATTGATGGAACAGTTCGACCGTGCCCGCGCTCTTTATGACGACGCAGAACGCAGTCAGAGCCAGGAGGCCATAGACGCGATGACGACAGAGCTGAATGCTGCCCTCAACACCATGCGACCTGGCAACCTTCCAGAGTTGGAAGACCTTGATGAACTGCTGCCGCTGCTAACCACAGCACGCGATAAGACCAGCCCCAACGCTAAGCTGCGCGAGGCCATCGAATATGCAGAAATGGTGGTGAAATATGTTAGCGACGGCAGCGGCACCCAAGACATGATTGACCGTGCCGTCAGACAGCTGAAAGAGGTGCAGAAATAAGTGCCTCAGCAACAGCGAGGTCGAAAGGAGTCGTAATCTTTATGTTCTCGCGATTGCCCTCAACGAGGGTAATCGGATGACCAAGTGCCTCGACGACAGAAGCATCGTCGGTGAAGGCATCCCGATAAGGCTGCTCGTAAGCTCGCTGAAGGAGCTGAAGCTGGAATGTCTGCGGTGTCTGAACCAGACGATAGAGAGAACGGTCTACGGTCAACGACTCCGCCCCACCTTGTGTTTGAGGAACGAGCTGGCGCAAGGTTTCAACAACGGGAACGACGGGGACGGCGGCACCGTGGTCGTGGGCTGCATCAAAACAACGGCGAATGACATCAGCAGAGACAAAGGGGCGCACGCCATCGTGGACAGCAACCAAACTCTCCTCCCTTACAGAAGAGGAATCGGGCGAGATGCTGTTCAACCCATTCTTCACACTATGGAAACGAGTCTCGCCACCAGTAGCGATAGAATGAGGGAGGGTGAAGGAATGGCGAAGGCAAAGCTCACGCCAGAAATCCTGTTGGTCGGCAGGGAGTACCAGGATGATATGAATACCAGGAATGGCACGCTCGAAAGCTTCGAGCGTGCGCATCAATACGGGTTTTCCGTCGATAGGCAGGAACTGTTTGGGCAGGTCTGCACCCATGCGCAAACCCTTGCCTCCGGCGACAACAATAGCATATTTCATAAGCTATTGCATGCAGAGTTACTTTTCACTATACAGCATCCCCTGACTCAGGGCTTCGGCTGTAGCCTTATCCTTCATGTGGGCCACGATGGTATAGCCGAATTCAAAGACAGCGGCAGGACCTTTACCGGTGATGATCTGTCCGTCCTGTTCCACGAGAGCACCTGTACAAGTAGCACCCGTCAGTTCCCCTTCAAAACCGGGGTAACAGGTGGCGCGCTTTCCCTCGAGAAGGCCCAGACGACCGAGAACGAGAGGAGCAGCACAGATTGCAGCGATAGGACGACCGAGGAAAGCATGATCGCGGATGCGCTCACAGAGGTCTGCACAAGCGGCGAAGTTCGAAGCTCCTGGCATTCCACCGGGGAGGACGAGCAGGTCGGCATCGAAGAAGTCGATGTCATTGAGGAGTGCATCGGTCTCGACGCGAATGCCGTGAGCACCTGTTACGATGCGCTCACCAGTGATAGATACGATTTGCAGGTCAAGGCCTGCACGACGGATGATGTCAGCAGTTCCAAGAGCTTCCAGCTCTTCGGTGCCAGTGGCGAAAAATAGATAAACCATTATATTTTACGATTTGACAATTATACGGATTTAACGATTTGACAATTTCATGTTTTTACGGATTCTAGGCCAAGCAGGCGCGATATCGCTTAATGGTCTCTTCGAGTCCGAGGTAGAGGGCATCGCAGATGAGGGCGTGGCCAATGCTGACCTCATCGGTCCATGGAATCTGCTGATGGAAGAACGCGAGGTTCTCGAGGCTCAGGTCATGACCAGCGTTAAGACCTAGTCCGAAGGTACGGGCAGCATCAGCGGCACGTAAGAAGGGAGCAATGGCGGCATCGCGATCGGCCTCATAATCTGTTGCATAGGGTTCTGTATAGAGTTCCACGCGGTCGGCACCCGCACGGGCAGCGTAGTCCACCATCTCCGGGTCTGCATTCACGAAGATACTGACCCGAATACCAGCTTCGCGAAAGCGGGCGGTAACATCCGTGAGGAAGTTGAGGTGGGTCTTCGTATCCCAACCATGATTGGAGGTAATCTGGTCGTGTCCATCTGGAACGAGGGTGACCTGCGTAGGACGGTTTTCGAGGACAAGGGCAATGAACTCTGAGATGGGATTGCCCTCGATGTTGAACTCCGTTGTGAGTAGCGGCTTCAGGTCGCGAACATCCTGATAACGGATATGACGCTGGTCGGGACGCGGATGAACCGTGATACCCTGCGCACCAAAACGTTCACAGTCCAGTGCCACACGCAGTACATCGGGGTTATTGCCACCACGCGCATTGCGTATCGTGGCCACTTTATTGATATTTACACTAAGTTTTGTCATAAATTACAGGGTATTTTCATTGTTTCTGCTGCAAAAGTAGAAAAAATTCGAGAGAAATGCGTACTTTTGCGGCGAAAATAATACAAAAAACCATGCGCAAGTTACGTTTTGCCCTTTTCGGCAACGCTTTTCAGGCAAAGAAGTCTGCCTCTGTACAGAAATTATTCTGTCTTCTGGAGGAGTACGAAGCCGAATTACTCATTGACGAAGTATTCTTCCATTACCTCGTCGACGACCTTAAGATTGCCGTTCCCCAAAAGGCAACCCTCATCCGCGACGACCAGTTCGACGCCGACCTTGTTGTCTCAATGGGGGGCGACGGCACATTCCTTGAAGCAGCACGTCGTGTAGGCAACAAGGGAATCCCCATTTTGGGCGTCAATATGGGAAGGTTAGGATTCCTGGCAGACATCCTTCCTTCGGAGTTACCCAACACCATTGCTCAGATCTACGCTGACGACTACGCAGTTGAAGACCGCTGTGTGCTGCAACTGGAATACGACCACGGCCAGCCCGAAGGTTATCCCTTTGCACTCAACGAAGTAGCAGTACTGAAGCGCGAAGTATCCTCCATGATCAGCATCCGGGTCGATGTCAACGGCGAATATCTCACCACGTATCAGGCCGACGGACTGATCATCAACACCCCCACGGGCAGTACGGGTTATGCACTTTCTGTTGGAGGTTCAATCATGCAACCCGGTTGCCATACCATCGGATTGACACCAGTTGCACCCCACTCGTTGACGGTGCGTCCACTGACCCTGACCGACGATGCGGTCATCACTCTGTCCGTAGCCGCCCGCAACCACCGCTTCCTCGTTTCTCTGGACGGGCGAAGTGAGAAATGTACAGAAGACGTGCGCCTCATCATTCGCCGTGCGCCCTACAGCATCAAGGTTCTGAAACGTTCCAGCCAGAGCTTCTTCAGTACCCTCAGAGAGAAATTGATGTGG
>Ga0310786_10010130_pt1 | contig 11879 bp, 3 predicted proteins | sample AusTroGonzalo_MG_FD_203881 | JGI IMG/M metagenome (GOLD analysis project Ga0310786, IMG submission 203881) | Bovine rumen microbial communities from tropical cattle in Woodstock, Queensland, Australia - Gonzalo_03 (v2) (version 2) | ecosystem: Host-associated > Mammals > Digestive system >... | reverse complement strand
ATTTACCGAATAATAAACACTGTTTCCTGACGGTATCATATTCAGCGCATTAAACTGGAAATCAAAGCTTCCTTTGATCTCAGTTATCCTTCCGCTTGGAACATCTATGACAACAAGCTTCTTTTCTGATGAATAATCAGCCCCCATCTTATATAATGCAGCTATTATTTTATTTCCTTCCACAAATCGTGCGTCTGAGACAGTATAACCTTTAAGCTCGGCTATATCAATGCATTTTCCGTCATCTGAGCAATAAATATAGAAATGCTTTACAAGATCGGAGTCGGAATAGTTTTCTGTATCAGGATATTCTGTTGCAGTAACTGCAGCATATTTTCCGTCCTCGCTTACTCCCGACACATTATAGCCGCGTATCATTTCACCTGCATCGATAGCAGTGAAGAACTGATTTTTCTGAATATACTGTATATATGCGGTATTTGAATAATCAGCTGAGGTAACATATTTTCCTCTGCTGTAGCTGCAGAATGATACGCCTGTATTAAAGCTTTGTATCCTATACGCTCCGTTCCTGCTTGTATCTGCCAAAAAGCTGTTTATACTTATAACGTATTCTTCACCTGTTGTGATTGTAAACATTATAAGTCCGCGTCTGCTGAATGAAACATCTACTATATTGCTGTCAAGAGTTATTGTCTTTATCAGCTTGCCGCTGCTGTAATCAAGCATGGATACTGTCCTGCTTGTTACTACACCGAGAACATCGATATCTGCGTTAGTTTCTTCCTTGTTAAATCTGAACACCTTGCTTCCTGTTGTGTAATTTACAGGGATATCTGTACTCCAGACTTCTTCTTTCATATCAGGATCCATGCGCTTGATATTTGCATTATATTGTAAAGCAAATATATCATTTGTTATTATAATCGGATCATTACCTAAAATATCAAGCTCAGCCGTCCTTATGCTGCCATCGGCAAACTCGGGAAAAGTAATACTGCTCTTTTCCTCAAGCTTGTGATCTCTGATAGTATAAGCAGACATTTTTTCTTTATCGTTGTTATAGAAATAAACCGTATTGTCAACTATAGTCTGAAGCTCCATATTCAGAACAAGTCCAAGCATTCCTTTATCCAAACCGCTGACATTGATAGTATCCGCAATTTTTCCTGTTTTACAGTCGATAAGCTCCATATAAATGTCATTTCCGGGCATGACAATACCTGTAGAGGGAACAACATTTTTCCCCTGATAAAATCTTACTATATAGTTATCGGCATCTACTACAGAATAATAGTTATATGCATCATCTGACAGCTCTGCACACCATATCACATCGCCTGTAGCACCGTCAAGTTTCCAGAGCTTGCTGTCTGAATTATATACATATACATCGCTGCCTGTTCCTGCTTCATCATCTGAAACATCATGTGCATAATATGTATATACATTTCCGAAAACAGAGCTTACCTCATAGTTAAGAACCCCCGGAGCAGCTGTGCTGCTGAAATAAGCTCCTGTTTTATCGCAGTCGATATCAAAAATTGAAGTAAGCATATTTGAAGTACCATATTTCTCCGATGCAAAGACTTCATCGGCAGCGGTTATCTTCTTTAAAAGCTTTCCGCTTTCTGCATCCCAGAAATAAATACCCGTTGAATCCTGAGACACAATTCCTTTTCCCTCGCCCATAAACGAAAGCTTTTCTATAGCGGTATCATGTCTGAGAGAAAGCTGAGGTATTATCTGCTCACTTTTGAACATACCCATTTCACGGGATAATGCATATTCAGCTTCGGGAACAACGGGCTTTTCATCTCCCTCTGACGGCATAGCTTCAAGTGCTTTCTGAATAGCAGGCAAAAGGCTGCTGTCCTTATACAGCTTCTCCGACTCAGCAGCAAGATGCTCGGAATTTTCAACGAGAAGATCATTGTTCTTCTTTTCTATCTGCTCATTCTGAGTCTTTATCTGATCGTTTTGTTTTTGAATCTGCTTGTTTTTATTATTGATAGTAAGGGCGGAGATAACACTTATAAGTGTTATAACAGAGAGAACTCCTGATACACCGCCAAAAATACGCCTTCTGCGAGCTGCTTCACGACGTTTTTCTCGCTGGAAAAGATCATTGAAATCGCAGCCAAGCATAGGTGCAGCTATCCTGAGATACTCGGTATTAAGCTTCTTCATTGACTCCTTTAATGTATCTGCTGTGATATTCGCCGCAAGAGGCTCAACTTCGACCTTTACAGTTGTTTCCTCGCCCTTATCATTTACTGTCTTGACTTCAGTATATGTAAGCTGCTCCGGGAAAGCCTCCTTAGGAGGTCCTTTTACAAGCAAGGTTATGATATTCTCGTTTGTATTACCGTGAAGTTCGCGGAATCTTGTTATTTCCTGCAGGCACCATTTTGACTGATTGTACTCAGGTGAACATATAACGATAAGAAACTCTGAATTCTCAACAGCATTTTTTATATCCTCACTGAGATCACTGCTTGACTGCAATTCCGAAACATCTCTGAATATCCGCCATTTCTCGCCTTTTCCAGCCATATTCTTTGGCGGCTTGTAGTTTTCAAGCAGTTTCTGAAGCTTTTCCGCTGCCTGCATATCAGGCTCAAGATGACGATAGCTTATAAACGCCTTGTATTTGTATTCTGACATTTTCATATCTCCCTAATTATATTCGCCGTAAATCGGCTCATCAACACAATTATTCTACCATATATTCTTATTTTTTTCAATAGCACATAGCGTGTATTTTTAATTGTTCATTTTTATTTTTGCTTTTTCACTCAATTTGTGGTATAATTCATAACATAAAAGAGAAAAGAGGAAATATCTATGAAAGTATTTGATTTCGATAATACACTTTACCACGGTGAAAGCGCAGTTGATCTTGCATTATACATGATAAGAACCAATAAAAGGATAATAAAATATCTGCCGTCAATCTTTATTAATCTGATAAAGTACAAACTATGTATGGTCGAAAAGAAGAAAATGGTCCATGCGATCAATGATTTCCTGAGAAATGCTCTCCGTGACAAGAAGGAGCTTTTCGGCGCAATTAATGGCTTCTGGCAGAAAAACAGCTGCAAACTTGATAAAAATATGCTGAAAAAAATCAATAAAGATGATGTTATCATTACAGCAGGACCTGATTTCCTTATAAACGGTATACGTGAGCTTCTTGGCACTGATAATATAATATGCAGCAGGATAGATGCCGATAAAATGAAAGTCAAATACCTCAATTTCGGCGATAATAAAGTAAAGCAGTATAAGGCTGTCTTCGGGGATAAGCAAATCGACTGTTTCTACACAGATTCATACAATGACAAGGCACTTATGGATATATCAGACAAAGTATATATAGTTAAGAAAGGAAAGCTAAGCAGAATAAAATAATACATATTTAAATATCTGATTGCAAATGCTGAATATATACAAAAACAGGATCGGGAACAAAATCCAGACCCTGTTTTTTATGGTAAATTATATCTTAGAGACTATTAATTATTCCAAGAAGGAATTTCTGTATCAAAAGTGCATCATTTGATGTAAGTCCCTTGGACTCCTTGTCAACATCACCGTTTGCAGACCCCTGCTCTGTAAGAGCATTTGAGTCTGTACCGCCTACAGAATACTTGTTAGGATTTGCAAGTGACTGCATAATAAGAACTATATCAGACATATCAACAGTACCGTCACAGTTTGCATCGCCTGCAAGTGTTACATTGAGCTCAGGAGGTGCAGTAGTTGTTGTTGTAGTTGTTGTCGGCTCTCCTGTAGTAGTTGTAGTTGTGGTAGTTGTTGTTGTGGTGGTGGTGGTAGTAGTTGTTGTTGTCGTTGTTGTTGTAACAACTACCTCTGAAGCAGTTACGTAATCATCTATTACACCTGCAAAGAAATTACCTATCTTCTTATATCCTGTTCCATTGGGGTGGAGCTGGTCATTGCCTATATCGTTCATACCGTCAAGGCAGCCGTGTACATCTACGAACTGTACATTCTTGCCCTTGCTTGCATACTCATCAGCGACCTTCTTTACAGTGCTGTTGTAGTTTGCTATTTTCTGAGTATTTCCGCCGTAAGCTGTATGCTCGGGAACTGAACCTAAGAATATCATACCGTCCGATGACATATCTGCAAGCATATAATCAAGCATTGCACGAAGATCAGATGCACAAGCGTCCATTGAACGATTAGCAGTAAGGTCATTTGTACCTATCATAAGCAGTATGATATCAGGCTGATATTTCTTAACAGCATTATTATTCTTGAGCTCATTATATAAGCTTCCTTTGCCGCCCTGCTGCTGTCCCCAGCCCGGGATTTCCTTGATCTGATATCCGCTGAAGCCTGCGTGATTATCATCATATGTAATACCGTTAGCAGAAGCATTATCTCTGCCGTTAGGACCTACCATATCGATCTTATACCCCTTCTTTGTCAGTGCATCATACAGATACTTTCTATATCCGCCCTGCTCACCGTCACCGTTTGTGATAGAATCACCGGCAGGCATGATCTTTATGGTCTGTTGCTTTGAAATATTGCCTGTTCCTGTCTGAGGAGTTTTTCCTTCATTTGGATCATTTACAACGGCTGTTCCGCCGACCTTGCCCTGTCCTGTTACAACAGATGATTTTACACCCTTCTTTGAAGCCTGAACAGCATCGATATAGAAGTCACAAAGGTCGCCTGAGCCTTCGGGAGTTTCAATATAGAGAAGCATATCTCCCGAATTTGAAGGAATAGTAAACTCGGTATTCTCAAGCTTTGTCCATTCGCCGCTCTTGGTATCAGCTGTTGCAATACTTGTGTATGAAGCACCATTGCCGTCACCCTGCTGGAGTGACATCTGCATTGTTACAGAACTGTCTGATTTCTGTAAAACAGCTGTACTGAAGCTGTATGTCTCACCTGCTACGAATGCGTTCGGATCAAGAGAGATAGCACAGCCATTCCATTCGTTTCCTCTGTCACTTACATAGAGAGACTTGCTGCCTTCATAGGAGTTCTGTGTATCAACTGTTACTGATGCACCGCCTCTTGCAGACCAATCGCCTGCACCGCTCTCAAAATCACTTGTAAAATAGTTTCCGTTTGCATCCGGTTCAACTGTAGGTGTTGAAGGAGTAGAAGGTGTTATATCCTCATCGCCTTCAATGCCATCAGGGTATACTCTTACGCTCTTAACATTTGCAGATCCGCTTGATTTATAACCTTCAATATTAAGAGATACCTCATAAAGTGTACCTGACATATCAAGTCCCGACTTTGACCATGCGTCAAAGTGCCTGCCTACATGGATAGTTCCCTGCATATAGTTTGTTTTATTATTCTGTGAGCCGCTTGTTTTACGTACGCTCCAATACTGCGGAAATGTCTTAGTACCATCAAGTGAAGGCTGATTATAACGCATAGTCTTGCGGATATCATAAGTATTTCCGTCAAGAGTAACCGTGCCTTTATTTTCACCATCGTTTCCGGGTGGTCTCCAGTCTCCCCAGCCTTCTACGATATAATACTCCATAAGAGGATTTCTTGTCCAGCCATATACACACATATAAGAATTTCCTCTTGGTGTGTATTCAACATCATAGGTAAGAGTTATATCGCTGCCTATACTCTTGTAATTCTTCTTTAAAGTATCATAATTTTTTCCCATACGAGCAAGAAAATTTTCAATTCCGCTCCAAGAGCAGGTAAATGAACCTGCACTGGGCTGCATCGAAACCTGTCCCTGTCCATACTGGTTCCACATTTCATAGTCGTATCCGCCGATATTGCCCCTGTCCTGTGCATCATCTGCATTGGCAACCATTGAAGGAACCACAGACGTGCTTGAAGCGAGCATTACTGCCGTTGTACACGCAGAAATGATCTTTTTAAAAATACTTTTTTTCATGTCGGATATTCCTCACTTTCTAATATTTATTTTTCAGGGAAGAACTCAAAAGCATATATGTTTTTGTTAACGCTCTCTTCCTCTGATTTCACATTAATTATACTATAGTTTTTCCTCTGTTTCAAGTCATTTATTGCCAAAAAATGAACTTTTTTGCTATTTTTTCGTTTAATATCGCAAAGAACCCTTCAAGTAATATACTCGAAGGGTTCTTTAAAAACAGGACAAAAATCCTAATTCAACATAGTTTTTTCGATGAGTTTTATAAAATCATTTCGCGGTATAGGCTTTGAGAAATAATATCCCTGCAAATAATCGCAGCCAAGCTTTTTCAGAATATTTATCTGATCTTCTGTCTCAACACCTTCCATAAGCGATCTCTTTTCCATTTTACGGACCATTTCTAACAATGTCACGAGAAGTGTCATTCCAAGCTCGCTTTTTTCCGCGTTCCAGAGAATACTCTTGTCTATCTTGATGATATCCGCGCCAAGTGAAAAAAGCGATGTCATATTGGAGTATCCCGTTCCGTAATCATCTATAGAAAACTGAAAGCCATCTTCTTTGAGCTGGTCTATTACCTTGGCAAGATGTGTGTAATCCTTAGCCGCTACAGATTCGGTTATCTCGAAATTGATCATATTCTTTGGCACGTCCTCAGCCTCGACAATACCGCTTATATACTCGGCAAAGCCTTCCTTCATACATTCCTGCACGGAAAGATTTACATTTATGCAATTCATTCCGTTTCTCTCCGGTATACCTGTGTGAATAAATCTGCAAACCTCTTTCAGTACAAACTCATCAATAATATCTATAATACCGAGCTGCTCTGCAATAGGAATGAATTCATCAGGATATATCAAAACCATTTTTTCATCATTCATGCGAAGCAAAGCTTCTGCACCGTGCAGTGTTTTATCAATATTATAGGTAGGCTGATAATAAACCTCAAAGCTGCCATTCTCCAATCCGCCGGTAACAGCCTTTTCTACAGCAGCACGACGTATTACCCAGTCAAGTGATCTTCCGTCAATGATCCTTTCCTTCACACGTTCGGGTATCGGACACTCTGATATATATATAACCTCTTCCGCATTTTTGGCTCTTTCGGGTACTCTTACAAGCAATATCCGTGAAGAAAGATAAATATCCGTCCCGTTTATATCCCAAGGTTCATTGAAGCGTGAAAGCACATTCCCCGCAAAGTCCTGTGAGTTCTCATCAGAAAAGTCATACAACGTTAATGCAAATCTGCCGTGACCTAAATAATAAATATAATGACGCTTTATAACAGTACCAAGATAATCAGATACAGCACGTGTTATAACATCTCTGTTCATTTTACCGTAAACGACCGTATTTGCGGTTTTATCAAAACGTATGCTTCGTATTATCATTATCTGGACAGGTATGCCGTTTTTAAGCGTTGCAGTAAGATCGACCGAAAAGGCTGCGGAATTATATGCATTAAGTTCCACATTTTTTCTGTCATCTTCATTTTCAATAAAAAGAAGCGCACCCGAAAAGCCTACAGATTCAAAGAGTATCTCAACACGAAAATCAATGTTGAAAAGCTGTATAATGACACCACTCATCGCAAGAAAAAAGCAGACTGCAATAGAACGCTTGCGGCTTTTTGTGAGTATATTCCATGACATCATTACCATTACAAAGGCAGCCACACTCCAGAGTCCCGATAATAAATAAATGAAAATATACTCTCCCCATGCTCTGTGAAAGTTTCTTTCGCTCGTATAATACCAGCACCAGTTTGTCATCGGATTAAAAGCGATCACAAGCTCGGTAATCATAACAACAGCCCATGGAGCGATAGTATTGAAATACCCGATAAATGATCCCGATGAACTACGTCTGAAACCTATTTTAACATTTCTTCCCACAACAAACGAAAGATAATAATACAATACAGGTGCAATCATACTGTGACTCAAAAAATAAACATACTTCGATAAACGTGAAATAAAAAATATACGTTCAGAGGTCATTATGTGATCTGTCACGCCAAAATTGACAAGCTCACATATCGCGTTGATCGAAAGAAGAGAAAGAAGAAGAATAAAAATGCGGTTGTGCGGTTTCCCTGTATGACCGTCCATAATAGTGTAGACAAGATTTACAAGACATATCAGCAAAGCGGAAAGTGCGATCCCAAAACCAAAATCAGAATAAATAACCATTCATATCCCCCCTGGCTATTTAAAAAAATTATTGTTTGACAAGATAAAAAGTAGGATGCACAGTTAAGAATAATATTAAATCGTATAAACAGATGATATATTTTTATAATTATATCACATTTTTGTGCATTTTGTCAAGTTTGTGCGTTATATGATTATAAATAATACTTGTATTCGCACTTACTAAACCATTTATTTAACAAAAGCAAACTATATAGATAGCCCTGTCTTTTATACGTCTTTCTGAACAATATGCTGTCAAAAGCACTGATTTTTGGCCAATTTAAAAATATTTTAAGCTCAATTCATTATTATGAAATTATATGTTAAATATAATTTTACTTTTTATTAGAATATAAATTCTTACTTATACTCTGTTATATGACCGTATAAATGCAAAAACCACCTGAAAAGGTGGTTTTTGCATGATAATTTGACATGAAAAGATAATTTGCTCGCTTTTACGCTAAAGACTCAACCAGTCCGAGAAGATACTTCTGAATTTTCAGAGCATCGCCTGTTGTAAGTCCCTTACTGCTCGTATCAACATCTGCATTTGTTAATCCCTGCTTGGAAATTGCATTTTTGTCTGTTCCGCCTTCACCGTATTTATTAGGATTTGCAAGAACCTGCATAATAAGCACAATATCAGACATATCAACCTCACCGTCGCAGTTTGCATCTCCAAGCTTTGTAGGCTGAAGCGCAGATGTTACAGTGGTAGTAGTTGTAGTAACTGTTGTTGTAGTCACAGTAGTGGTTGAAGTTACAGTCGGAAGCGGTTCTGTCTCTATTGCTCGGATAATGATGTAATTAAGATTTATAGCTTTATCAGCAGAACGGAAATTAAGCTCAAGCTTATTGTTCTTTACTATTACCTCACCCTTTGTAACTGTTGAACCGTTTGTTGCGCATTTATCTGCTACAACAGACTGTTCGTCTGTTCCGTAGTTTGCATAAACTGTAGGTGAAGTTGAGCAGCTCCACGGATCGCTGAAGCACATTTCTACAGAATATTTACCGTTTGGAAGTGTAAAACCATAATCAAGGTGACGGTCGATATTGTTCTCATACTGGTTCTTTGTATAACGGAATGAAGCAGTCTTTGCTCTGCCGTCACCTGTATTTCGCTCATCACACCATGTATTGGCTGTGTATATGCCGCCTCCGTTTGAACTTCCGTTGTACTGATCTGTAGGATCGTCAAGAAGTCCCCACTCAGCACCTGTTACCTGATCTGGTCCGTAAAGCTGCTCTGTAACGCTGTTATAGTATCCGAGCTTATCATTGCCGCTGACAGTATATGTGTTCTGATCACCGCAGTCAACATAATAAGCAATACTGCTGTCGTACTCGTAAAGCGGCTTAACAGCTGTCATATAAATAAAATCGCAGACCTTTGCAGACTCCTTATCGTCATTTGATGAGAATGTGATCGTCAATACATCATAATCCGTACCGTCAGCTGTTACAGCCTTGACATTCTTATCAATGACTTCCTGCGGAACGATCAGATCAACATCATAAACATCGCTGCTGCCCTTGTAATCAAGAGTTCCGCTGTAAAGGACAGTATCCCCTACAACCACTCTGATAGACTTACCGTTATCAGCCTTGCGGAACTTAACAGTAAGGATAGTATATTCTGCTTCTTTGTCTATAGCCATTCGATAGCTGAATGTACCGCCGCTCTTTGCATAACGATATGTACTGTCATCAGTAATTCCCTGAGTATTGAACTCCTGCATATCATGGAGATTATCATTTTCATACTGACCATAACCGGGCTGTACAGTATCTGTTACTGTTTTCTTAGAGCGCACAGGTCTGTCAACAGCTGTACTGCTGCTCTGGAAATTCCAGTAAATTCCGTATCTCTGCTGATACTGCTTATAATGAGGAGTAAATATAAGGTCGTGATCTGTGCCTTTTAACGTGAATTTCATAGAATTCGCATCTTTGACAAGATGATCATTTATCTCTGACATAAAAGTATTAACAGAAGTGCTGTTGTCAGATATCCTTATATTCTCGGAAGGCGTAATCGCTTCCTTCGGGATAGTTACCCACATACCTGTTGAACCTGTTGCCATATTCTGCTTTCCAAGCTCGGCACTGAGTACAACAGGACCATATTTGAAACCGTAGACCGTATTCTTATCGGGAAGTGAATAAGCTTTGACAGCCTCAGGGATAGTGAGCTCGATAACATCTCCTGTCTTGAAGTCACCTGTTACCTGTGCATAGCCATTCACAGTCTTATAGGAATACTTCTCACCGTCTACCTTGACTGTTACGCTGCCTGCTTTCCAGTCAGGGATACGGAAACGGAAGTCGACCGCACCGCTGCCGTCAATGGTGAATTTTGAAGTATTTCCATCGGGAATAGTGCTTTCCTGAGTTATCTTGATATTCTTGTCAGCCCAGTTAAGTATAGAGCTCTGATACATATTTACATAGAGAGTATTGTCACTGTGCATATAAATAGTATCGCCCAGCTTGGTAAAGCTTTCCATACCGCTTCCTGTACAGCACCAGAAATGGTCAAATGGTGAACTGTATACTTTGAAATAACCTGTAGCCATTGGCTGGAAGTAGGTCGTCATACCAGTTTCGGGATTTTGAGACGAGAGAATAGAATTATAGTATGTATTCTCATAAAAATCCATATACTTGCTGTCGCCTGTTATTTTGAACAGCTCACGGCTCAGCTTCAGCATATTATATGAGTTACATGTCTCGCAGTTGCAGTTTGTACGCTCCTTATCAAGAACATCGTCCATACCGAAATGCTCCCACTCGCTGTTTCCGCCTGTAATGTAGGTGTGATGAGTATTGACCATTTCCCAGAAAGCTTCCGCGTATTGCAGATAGCGTGAAGCATCTATCTTCTCGCCGTTTACAGTTTTACCGTCAAGTGCAATATAACGCTTTAAAGCTCCGAGGAATTTAGGGATAGTAGTATTGGCATGCTTGTTGTTAAGTACATTTGCGCCGCCCTTCAACACTGCTTCATGCAGATTTGTCTCATCAAAATAATGAGCAGCCGCTGCATGATCATCCTTACCTGTTATCATGTAAAGATCATAGAGACAATCGTTCATTCCGCCGTATTCTATTGAAAGAACAGTGTTATGCTTCCTCTGATCCCATGTCTTGCATCGGTTATATACCCAGTCGCCGAGGTTTGAACCAAGCTCCTTTGCTGGAGCATAGCCCGTTGCATTATAAACATCTACAATTCCTGCAATAAGCTTGTGCATAGTATACCACGGTACCCATGCTTCATTGATAATATTGGATTTTCCTGCCTCGATATTATCAAACTGAACCTCCACACCTGTACCGTTAGGGTGCGCAGCCGCCCATATAAAGCCGGATTTGCCCTTGGAATTCTTCTGACACTCGCGCAGACCGTCTATGAGTGCGGTCATCTTAGAACTGATAGTCTGACGCTGAGACTCGGTCAGTTCAGGATGCAGATAAGCCTGAGCCAATGCTGTGAGATAATGTCCTACAGCATGACCTGCGATATTGGTGTTTTCCCAGCCGCCATACCGCTTCGCTCCTTTTGTGTTGAGACCTGCATTTTCACGAAAGCCTGCAAGCAGCCTGTCGTTTTCAAACGAAAGCAGATACTCAAGCTCTTTGCTGAATGCATTGGTACAATATTCGTCAGTCATGGTTATTTCACCAAGACCGAAATTCTGAATATGCATATCATCTGCTGCAAAAGCCTTTTCAGATGGTATATCTGCAAGTGTAAAAAGCATTGCAGCGGATAATCCCAATGATGT
>Ga0310786_10010129_pt1 | contig 11879 bp, 15 predicted proteins | sample AusTroGonzalo_MG_FD_203881 | JGI IMG/M metagenome (GOLD analysis project Ga0310786, IMG submission 203881) | Bovine rumen microbial communities from tropical cattle in Woodstock, Queensland, Australia - Gonzalo_03 (v2) (version 2) | ecosystem: Host-associated > Mammals > Digestive system >... | reverse complement strand
AGCTGTTTGCGGCGGAGGACAACGTCATCACCTCCCAGCAGATGTCCAAGGCGCGCGAGGTGGACTTTGTGCAGCGCTTCGCGCACACCAGCCTCCAGCCCCTGCTGAGCGTGCTGGGCGTGACCCGGAAGATCCCCATGATGGAGGGGACCACCCTCTACGTCTACAAGACCGTCGGCACCCTGCAGAGCGGCACGGTGGACGAGGGCGACGTGATCCCGCTGAGCCAGTACGAGCGCACGAAGGTGGCCATGGGCGAGATCGCGCTGAAGAAGTGGCGCAAGGCCGTGACCGCCGAGGCCATCAAGAAGTCCGGCTACGACGAGGCCCTTCGGCAGACCGACGCGGGCATGCTCCGCGACGTGCAGAAGTGGATCCGCACGAGCTTCTTCGACCACCTGAACGACCTGGAGGGCACCACCGTGGCCGCCTCCACCCTGCAGGCCGTGCTGGCCAAGAGCTGGGGCAAGCTGCAGGTGCTCTTTGAGAACGACGCGGCCGAGGCCGTGCACTTCATCAACCCGCTGACCATCGCGGACTACCTGGCCACCGCCACCATCACCACCCAGACCGCCTTCGGCATGACCTACATCGCCGACTTCCTGGGCATGGGCACGGTGATCCTGTCCAGCGGCGTGCCCGAGGGCATCATCTACTCCACGGCCAAGGAGAACATCATCCTGTACTACCTGACCATGGATGGCGACCTCTCCCGCGCCTTCAACCTGACCACCGACGAGACCGGCTACATCGGCATCCACACGAGCCAGACCGACAACCGGGCCCAGATCGAGACCCTGATCATGAGCGGCATCAAGTTCCTCGTGGAGTATGAGAGCGGCGTGGTCATCGGCCACATCGACGCCACCCCGACCCTGCAGAGCGTGACCGTCACCTCCGAGGCCGGCACCGCGGTGGGCGACACGAAGATCACCCTGAGCGGCTACAGCCTGGGCTCCGGCGAGAAGTGGGTCTACAAGACGGCCAAGACCAACGCGCCCACCGTCGTCTACGGCCAGAACCTGCGCGGCTGGACTGCCATCACCAGCGGCTCCGACATCACCCCCACCGCGACCCACGACAAGATCACCGTGGCCGCCGTCGACGCGCAGAATCGTGCGCAGGCTGCCGGCAATGCAGACGTGATAAAAAACTCGCAGTGACCCTATCTGGGCTGGAGATAGGGTCATTGACACTCGACCCGGCATTTGACAGCGCCGTGGTCGAATATACAGCCACGACAACCAACGACGCGGACAAGGTAACGGCGACGGCGACTGACGAGAACGCCGAAATCGAGATAACGCTGGGTGACGCCATCGTGGAAAACGGCGGCAATGCCACATGGACGGCGGGTGAGAACACGCTGACCGTCACCGTGACAAACGAAACGGCGACCAAGGAATACACCGTGACCGTGACTAAATCCGTAGACGAGAATCCCTGACAGCTGGGCGGGAGCAATCCCGCCCAATTTAAATACGCCGTTAAAGAAGGTGATAAACGTGATCGAGCAGATTTGCGCAGCCATTCACAACTACTTCACCGACCCCGACGCCATCCGTCGGGGTCCTTTCACCATATCAGGCGGCACCATTGAGCTGCCGTTTCTCGTGAACGGGCAGTATTTCAGGATTTTGGGATCCATACTGAACGACGGGGTGTATAAGTACCCCGCGGAGGGGCTGACGGACGAGACCTTCGACGGCCAGATCTGGCCGATGATCGTGCCCCGCGAGGTGCGCGAGCTGGCCGTGGAGATCGCGGCCTGGCAGGATAAGTACGGCGAAAAGAACGCCAGCCCCTTCCAGGCGGAGAACGTGATCGGGGTGTACAGCTACACGAAACAGGGCGGGAACACCTCGAAGAACGGCACGGCGGCGGACGCGGCGGGATGGACGGAGGCATTCAAGGGGCGGCTGAAGCCGTGGAGGAGGCTTTACTGATGTGCTTAAATCCTGCCTTCGGCATACTGGCCGAGGCCTTCAGCGAGTGCACCCTGATGCTGCGCGTGGTGGACGCGGAGACCGACGGGCGATTCGGACAGCAGGCCCACTATGAGCCGGGCGACGCCTTCATGGCGATCCTGCAGAAGCAGCAGACCGACGAGCGGACGCAGGGCGGCGGGCAGTACACCCGGGAGAAGTACCGCATCGTGGTGAGCGCGGAGATCGAGCTGAGCGCCGGCGACGTGGTGCGCAGGGAGTCGGACGGCCTGACCGTGCGCCTGACCGCCAACACCCGGGACGGCGCGGCGCCAACCGCATCGACCCTGCAGATCGCGAAAGCCGACTGCGAAAGGTGGGAGATACCATGAGCGAGATCGACGCGGCGCTTTACCGCTTTTTCAACCGCTTTTGCCCCTACGTCTACCGGGAGGACGACGCGCCCCTCAACGCGCCATTCCCCCACATCACCGTAAAAGTCACCCAGCCCAGCTGGGACGCCTCCGCCCCCATCTATGCCCGCATCTGGGCCCGCGGCGAAAGCTACGACCCGGTGGACGCGCTGGCCGACCAGATCGCCAGAGCCATCGGCCATGCGGGCGTGAGCATCCCCACCCGCACGGGGTGCGTGTGGCTGTATCGGGCGAAGAACTTCGCACAGCACATGCCCATGCCCGGCGACCCGTCCCTGCAGTGCGTCTACCTGAGTTTAGTGCTTCAGGCCTTGACAGAATAGGAGAGTGAGAGACCATGAGCAAGTTCACAATCTACCCCGCGGAGTTCTGGAAGAAGATCCAGCTCAACGCGGGCATCGTCGTCCGCGGCTTCGACCCCACGGACAAGTCCTTCGAGAGCATGCTGGGGGCCACCGGCGGCGGCCTGACCTTCGACCCGAAGCCCACCTACGAGGATTTCGGCTCGGACATCGACAACGTGCCCCCCAACACCCTGCAGCTGAAGCGCTGCAAGAGCTACGACCCGACCCTGACCGGCACCCTAAAGACCATCGACGCGGACACCGCCGCGGAGCTCTGCCCCGGCAGTTCCGTCGACGGCGTCATCACCCCCGCGTCCAAACTGACCCCGGCGATGTTCCAGGACGTGACCATCCTCGCCGACTACTCCGAGGTGAACGACGACGACACCACCAGCGGCGCGGTGGCGGGCTACATCGCCATCACCATCAAGAACGCCCTGAATACCACCGGATTCAAGTGGAAGACCAACAAGGACGGCAAGGGCGACTTCGACTTCGAGATCCACGGGCACTATGACCTTAACGCCCCCGGCGAACCGCCCTTTGAGATCCACGTGATCGAGCCCACCCGCCCGTCGCTGACCGCCCTGACCGTCACCAGCACCGCCGGCACCGCCAGCGGCGACACCAACATCGCAGTGAGCGGCTACACCCTGGGCTCGGGCGAGAAGTGGATGTACCAGACCGCGGCCTCCACCGCGCCCACCGTCACCTACGGCCAGACCTGCGCCGCGGGCTGGACGCAGCTGACCAGCGGCGACGACATTACCCCCGCCGCCGGGCACACGAAGATCGCCGTCGTGGCCGTGGACGCAGGCAACTGCGCCATAGCCTACGGCTCCGCCACCATCGTGAAGGCGGTCTAAGGCGAAGAGACCGGCGTCCCTGCGTAAGCGTGGGGACGCCGTTTGAGACGGGGAAAAGGGAAAAGGGAAAAGGGAACAGGGAAAAGGAATAGCCCGGGCCACGACGGTAAAGGGAACAGGGAACAGGGAACAGGGAACAGGGAACAGGAATAGCCAGGGACCCGACCGACTACCCGCCTCCGCCCCATCGCCCTCACACATCACCGCCCCGTAGGGACGCCATTCATGGCGTCCGCGTAACCCCCGTCATCCTCACACACCACCAACCCCCGTAGGGACGCCCCATGGGGCGTCCGCGTCACCCACCAACATACGAAAGGTGTTGCATAAAATGAAACATCTGGGGAATTGCACGAACACAGAATTTCTGCGGCAGGCGATGAAGATCCGCGGGCCACTGCAGGCTTGGCTCAAGCGCACGGGGATCCCAGCCATACGCACGCGCAGGCCGGCGGACTTTGAACCCATGACGCCAGAGGCCGAGGCCGCCCTGCCGCCGGAAGAGCAGGAGGCGCGGCGCGCCGTGCTGATACGGCAGGCGCGGGAGAACACCGCCGACATCATCGACGCGGCGCTGAGGATGGACTTCGAGAATACCATCGACCTCATCTGCATGGCCACTTTCCACGAACGCAGCGAGTTCGACGACCATCCGCTGCCGGAATACCTGGAGGCCATCGGGGAGATCATGCGGTCCGAGGCCGTTGTGAGTTTTTTTCGCGTATACCTGTAGCCGATGCAGCGTGGATCCGCGTCGTATCGGCGGTGGACTTGCAGATGCTGAAATGTTTTGGCTTGGCATATCTCAACGATCTGCTTTCCGCCGCAATGGCCGCGCAGGACCGCGAGGACGGATACAGGGTATACGTCACCGACGCGCTGGCCGCCATCGCGCGCCAGCTGGGCGTCACCATCAATACGCGATTCTATGACATCATCGCCCCACAGCCGCAGGCGCCCGCGGACACCCGGCCCGCCGGCGAGATCGCGCGCGCCATCATCGAGGGCGCGGGGCTGCGCGCGCGGGCGAGAAAGGAGGCCGAATGAACGTTTTCGAACTCGTGGCCACATTAGGCCTCGACACCACCGGCTTCACCGCCGGCCTTGGCATGGTATCCGGCGCGATAGGCACGCTGACCAGCACCGTGATCGGCTTCGGCCGCGACGTGATCGAGACCGGCATGGGCTTCGACTCCGCCATGGCCTCCGTGCGCGCCGTGCTGGGCGAGACCGAGGGCTCCATGGAGAACATGGAGAGCTTGCGGGCCTACGCGCTGGAGCAGGCGCGGACTTCGATCTTCACCGCGGAGGAGGCCGCCAACGCATACTACTACATGGGCATGGCGGGATGGAAATCCGAGCAAATGACGGCGGGCCTCCCCGCCATCATGGCGCTGGCCGCCGCATCCGGCGAGGATCTGGCCACCGTATCAGACATCGTCACCGACAGCCTGACCGCCTTCGGACTGGGCGCCGATCAGGCGTCCAACTACGCCGACATACTGGCACAGGCAGCGACCAACAGCAACACCAACGTGGCCATGATGGGCGAGACCTTCAAGTACGTCGCCCCCATCGCGGGCGCGCTGGGCGCGGACGTGGACGACGTGGCCATGTCCATCGGGCTCATGGCCGATCAAGGCATCAAGGCCAGCATGGCGGGCACGTCCATGCGTCAGATCTTCACCCGCATTTCAACGAACGCAGGCGAGACGAAGAACAACATCGGCGCATTGACCATCCTCACCGAGAAGCTGGGCGTGGCCTTCCGCGACGAGAACGGCCACATGCGCGACTGGGGCGACATCGTGAAAGAGTGCCGCGTGGCCTGGAAGGATCTGGACGAAGCGACCCAGATATATTACGCAAAGCAGATCGCGGGCGAGCGCGGCATGACCGCGTGGCTGGCGATGATGAACGCCAGCGAGGAGAAGGTCACCCAGCTGGAGGAGGCCTTCGCCAACGCAGGAGGCGCGGCGCAGAAGATGGCCGACACCCGGCTGGACAGCCTTGCCGGCGACATTGAATACTTTTCCAGCGCGTACAACATCCTGAAACAGACCATTTTCGACGACGTGAAGGGCCCCATGCGCGAGATCGTCCAGTGGGCCACCGACGCCATTAACGACATCACTGAGGCCATCAGCGAGGAAGGCCTGGCAGGCGGCGTCCGCGTGCTGGGCGAGAAGATCGCCGAGGCGGGCGACATCTTCCAGCCCCTGATGGAGGGCATCGGCAAGGCGGCACAGCCCATACTCGATCAACTGACTGACACCCTGATCGACAAGCTCCCCACCGCCGCGGAGAAGCTGATCGGCGCCCTCCTCGCATCACTGGGCGACGCGCTGACCGCCGAGGGCGACGGCCCCGGCGGCCTGCTGGGCTTTGTCGTGGGCATGGCGGGCTACGGCCTGCAGATCACCGCGTGGCTCAAGGGCCTATTCAAACCGGCGGCGCAGGAGGCCGGCAAGGAGTTCATCACGTCGGTCTACACCACCGCCACCGACCCCACCATGGTGGAGGACGGGGCCAACATCATCGCGACGTTCATGGGCGACCCCACCATGATACCTGACAGCGTGGGCGCGGCCATCACCGAGAACCAGCAGACCATCGCCGACCCGATGGAGGATGCGCTGGAGGCCGCGGCCACCCCCGCCGCGGACCAGATGCTGACAGACATCGGCGCGAAGCTGGGCGAGCTGACCAGCCCGGTGCAGGCGGCCATCGAGGCCGCGGGCTTTCCCGCCGGCCAGAACCTCGCCAGCGCCATCAACACGGAGCTTCAGTCCTACCCCTTCACCATCAACGTGACGGCAAACGTGCAGGGATTGCCGACTCAGCACAACGCCAGCGCCATGGACACCGGCCGCATATTCACCCGCCCCACCATTTTCGGCTACGCCAACAGCGCCTTCCAGGTTGCGGGCGACGCGGGCGCCGAGGCCGTGGTGGGCGTGAGCTCACTGCAGAGCATGATCTCCCGGGCCGTGCGGGCCGCCGTGGGCGCCAATGCCCCCCGCGAGATCGTCATTCCGAGAGAGAACACCCGCCCGGTGAACGTGATCTTCGAGTTTGACGGGATCCAGAAGATGATCTACAGGCTGAACAAGGCCGAGGAGCAGCGCGTGGGCGTGCAGCTGAAAGGAGGCGGCTGACAGTGTTCTCGATAGACGGCATCGTGTGGCCCTACCCCTGCACCATCGAGCGGAAGGCGGAGATGAAGCCCAGCGACATCTCGGGCGAGCTGCTGGACAAGACCTACTTTAACGACGTACTTGGCACCTACATGAGCTACAGCGTGCGCATCGCGGTGCCCCTGACGGACCGTGACACCTACACCCAGATCTACGAGGCGATCACCGCCCCGGTGGACGGGCACAGTTTCGTGTTCCCCTACAACAACGGAAGCGTGACCATCACGGCGCGCGTGCAGGACATCGCGGACACCTACACCGACCTGCACGGCGACGGCGTCTACTGGAAGGGCATACAGTTCACCGCCGTGGCCAATCATCCCACGAAGGAAGTCACCCTCGCGGGCGTGATCGAGCGCGGGCGCGCGCCCATACCGGACGTGGCCGCCCCGGCCATCGGCGACCTGTACGAGTACACGGAGGACGGCTGGGAGTTTCGGGAATTCACCGACGCGGACGCGGTGTACTACTGACGGGAGGCGCCGACCATGTACATCAAGATCAACGGCACCAACTACAGCGCCGTCAAGAGCCTGACGTTCTCCCCTGAGGTAGACCTGACCGGCCAGTCCATCCCCGTGAACGAGTTCACTGCGGACATCATCTCATCTGGCATCAACGTGAGCCACGGCAGCGTGGCCAGCCTGTACGACGACCTGGACAACCTCTGGGCCTACTACCGCGTGACGCTGGCCGAGCGCATCGACCTGAACACTGTGCGGATCCGCGCCAAGTCCCACGTCTCAAAGCTCGACCAGTACAAACTGTCCCCCGTCATGTATCAGGGCGACAGCCTGGCCAGCGTCTTGCAGGGCATTTTCGCGCAGGTGGGCTCCGCGATCTACGAGGTAGACCAGTCCCTGCTGAGCAACACCGTGACCGGCTACTGCCCCGAGCAGACGGCCCGCGAGCGGCTCTTGTGGGTCTGCCTGTCCATCGGCGCCTGCGTCATCCACTCGTTCTGCGAGAACATCCGCATCGTGCCCATCTACGACGACGACGAGGACCCCGTGTTCATCCCGGACAGCGAGGTCTTCTGGAAGCCCACCGTCACCTTCGACGACTGGGTCACGTCGATAAAGATCAAGTACTACGCCTTCACCCGCAACGACGACCCGGGCACCAAGGACAAGTGGGTGGAGGCCGGCGGCTACACTTACACTTACACCGAACAGGAGTACACCCTCACCAACGACGACGCGCCCAGCACCGCCCCCGCCAAGGACATCACATTCGACGGGAACATGCTCATCAACGCCAACAACGTGGGCCTGATAGCCATCCGCCTTGTGAAGCAGTACTTCAAGCGCCCCGTATCGGCGGACGTGGACATCATCGACAACGCGGCCCACGTGCCCGGCGACTGGGTGATGGTGCGCACCGACGAACAGACGATCCGCCAGGGCTGCATCGCTTCGGCGGCCTATTCTTTTGGGGTGCAGGCGCGGGCGCGGCTGAAGCTGTCAAACGTCGCCGACGTGGAGGGCGCGACCCTGACCGTGCGCTACTTCGACGGCAACATAAAGATCGGCCAGCGGAAGCACCTGCTCCCCGTGGGCTACACCTACACGGTGCAGAACCCGTATATCGACTGGACGATGGACGGCCACCGCGTCATCTACAGGCCAGAGACCGACACCATCACCGGCGTCCTTGACGGCGACTACACCGAGGACGTCCCCTGCTACCCCGCGCTGGATCTGACCCTCCGGACGGGCCTTCTCAAGGTCATCTCCGTGGACGGCGCAAACATCGACAACGAAGGGACGGTGACCATCACATGAGCAAGGTCCTTGTGACCGAGGATCACCTCGGAGACATCGCGGACGCCATCCGCGACATGAACGGCACCGAGGACACCTACAGGCCCGGCGACATGGCTTCGGCCATCCGCGCCATCCCCACCGGCGGCGACGTGACCGGCGTGAAGGGCGACGCCGAGGAGGAATACCGCACCGGCGACGTCAACCTGACCCCGGAAAACATCGGCCTTGGCAACGTGGACAACACGTCCGACGAGGACAAGCCCGTCTCCACCGCCACGCAGGAGGCCATAGACGACCTGTATGAGACCATCATCCCCGGCGTGCTGAACGCGGAGAACTACACCGCCGTGATGAAGCAGTGGTTCGACTACAGCGGCGCGGCGGAGCTTCAGGACGTCTCCCGGCTCTGCGACAAGTGGTACACCCTCACCCGCACCGGCTGGAACGGCGGCACCCGCTTCTACCATGCCACAACGTCCCTTGCCTCCGACGGCACGAAGGTGGGCGACAACGAGGGCATGACCGCCGCCCCGTCCACCAACGAAACGGCAGGGCAGGACGACTATCAGGACGTCCCCCTGTTCCACTGCCTCGACTGCAATTGGTATCTGGACGGCGACGGCAAGCCCCACATCACAGCCATTGAAGGCGTCTGCGGCGCTTTTGAGCGGAATAACCCCGCAAAGCTCGTGGGCGTCATCCAGATGGCCGGATGGTATAAGCGTGTGGAAGATGCTGAAAACGACACCTTCACCCACATGTACACCGACGAGATCGGCGCGGCGGGCTTCAGCCCCCTGCCCGAGGCCGTGGATCTGGACGGCACCGTGCGCACGTGGGTCGTCCATGCCAAGTACGCGGCGGGCGAGGATTGCGGCAGCTATTCCGGCGCGGTACCATGGACCCTGACCGCCTCCCACAACAGCGTGCTCACCGCCATCCGCACAGCCCGCGGCACGGAATACGGCGGCAAGACGTCCGCCGACGACGCCTTCCTGAAGCTGATGTTCTTCCTGAAGTACGCGAGCCTCACGGCAGACGGCATACTGCAGGGCTGCGAGTATTACAATTATCAATACCCCGTGGCCGAGCAGGAGACAGGCGTCGAGCGCGTCATTCTCACCTCCGCGCAGGCGGCGAACATCCGCGTGGGCTCCACCGTGATGGTGGGCAACCCCACGGCCTTCTCCAGCGGCACCACACTGAACACCAACCGCAATCAGGCAGGCATGCGCGCCAAGGCCGACCGCAAGAAGGTCACCCGCAAGGAGACCATCACCGGCGGCAACGTGGCGATCTACATCGACAACGGCGGCACGACCTTCGACACCACCGCCGACACCATCACCACCACCGGCGACGCCCCCACCTACGTCTCCACCTCCCCGTGGTACACGGGCGCCTGCGACGGCGTGCGCGGCGTGGACGGCTCCCCCACCTCCCCCACCAGCGGCGCCGAGCCAGCGATACTGCAGGGCATCGAGTACGCGCTGGGCGCCTACGAGATCGTCTCCGACAGCATACTCAAGTACTACAAGGACGAAAACGACGCCTACCACCTGACCGTCTATACCTGCCGCGAGACCGAAAACTACGACACAGAGATCACCGAAGACTACACCCTCGTCGGCTACGAGCTGGACTGCCCCGGCACTACCGCGTGGATCGCCATCTCCGAGCTGGGCTTCGACCCCGACCTCCCCGAGGTGTGGTTCCCCAGCGTCATCGGCTGCACGTCCACCCAGCGAACCCAAGACGCCATCAACATACTCGCGTCCAGCACATCCGCCTACCAATGGCTCTCTGCCGGCTTCCTGTCGTCCAACATCAGCAACGGCGGCCTGTCCGTCGTCCGCGCAAACCTCGCCCTGACCGGCACGGACTGGAGCGTGACGGCGCGATTGTCCGCCACCGGCAATCGGGGGACGTATGCGGGGGAGTGAGGGGATGAGGAGACGAGGGAAAAGGGAAAAGGGAAAAGGGAACAGGAATAGCCCGGGCCCCGACGGTAAAGTGAACAGGGAACAGGGAACAGGGAACAGGGAACAGGAATAGCCCGGGCCCCGACCGACTGCCCGGCACCGCCCCGTCGCCATCACACATCACCGCCCCGTAGGGACGCCATTCATGGCGTCCGCGTAACCCCCGTTGCCCTCACACATCACCAGTTTGTCCCGCGTGTCCCACGTTTTGTCCCACGTGTCCCACGTTTTGTCCCGCGTGTCCCACGTTTTGTCCCACGTGTCCCACGTTTTGTCCCGCGTGTCCCACGTTTTGTCCCACGTGTCCCACGTTTTGTCCCACGTGTCCCACGTTTGTCCCGCGTGTCCCACGTGTCCCACGTTTTGTCCCACGATAGCACACAACCCGCCCCCGTAAGGACGCCCCTGTGCAGGTGTTGCGTTTTTTGCAACAACCTATACACAACCCCCCGTAGGGACGCCCCATGGGGCGTCCGCGTCACCCGTCCAACGTCCCGCGTGCCCCGTCACCCGTCACCTGCACACACCGACCATGAAAGGAAAGACACACCATGCACACCGTCTATTACACCGGCCCATTTGTTCCCGTTGAACGGAACGTCCGGAAGCTCGAGCGCCTCGTGGACGTGTGGCTTCGGCGCGATCCCCGCGAAGACGCGGACGGGCTGAAGTGCGCCGACGAGCTGAAGATCACCTTCCCGGCATCGTCCGCGCCGTCCCTTGAGTATCTGGAAGACCACATCGACGACTACTTCGACGCCGACGCGACCCCGGACCCCACCATGCAGGACGTGATCGACGCACTCAACGAAATGACCGAGCTGATCTTAGGAGGCGACTGACATGGCTGAATTCTACGCAAAACTCGTGCGCGCGGGCGTGAAGACGCTGGAGCAGGTACCGATCAAATGGCGCGAGGCCGTGCGGCGGATCCTCGAGCGGGAGGAGACCGGCGATGTCTAAGGACATAGTTATTCAGGAGGGCGGGCAGGACAAGCTGCTGGGCGGCGCGTCCAAGCTCCGCACGCGCCTGCGCGCCGGTGGCTCCTGCGACTGGGTGCTGCGCGAGGATATCCAGCAGAACCACCTGAGGGCCACGAAGAACGGCAACTACAATACCGACCCAGGCTACGGTCAGGTGGAGGTGGACGTGCCCCAGACCGTGGAGCACAACGACTACGAGATCGGCGACGACGGCGGCGATCCCCCGGGCACCAACCCCAAGTGGGCGCACTGGGTGGGCACACTCAGGGAATTCATGGCGCTGGAATACTACGACGCGGACACCATCTACTTCGTCGTGCCCTATACGTCCGACCCGTGAGGAGGCGACCCCATGGCCCACATCATCAGCGAACAGGACAC
>Ga0310786_10010128_pt1 | contig 11880 bp, 9 predicted proteins | sample AusTroGonzalo_MG_FD_203881 | JGI IMG/M metagenome (GOLD analysis project Ga0310786, IMG submission 203881) | Bovine rumen microbial communities from tropical cattle in Woodstock, Queensland, Australia - Gonzalo_03 (v2) (version 2) | ecosystem: Host-associated > Mammals > Digestive system >... | reverse complement strand
CGACGATCCTGTAGTAAAGAAAGAATTGGCTAAATACAATATCAAGGCCATACAGTACCCTTTCTCTGAACTGAAAGAGGTCGGCAGTATCGGTTATATCGAGGAAGGGCAGTATAAGATTGAGAAACCTGAACCATTTAATATGGAACAGGAGGCATTGAGCCTGACGGGCAAGCATAACATATACAACTCGTTGGCAGCAGGTATCGCCTCTGATGTGGCTGGAATCAAGAAAGATGTCATCCGTAAGTCATTGAGCGATTTCCCTGGCGTGGAGCATCGTCTTGAAAAGGTATGCACCGTTCGTGGCGTACAATATGTCAATGATTCAAAAGCCACCAATGTTGATGCCTGCTGGTATGCTCTTGAAAGCATGAAGACCAAGACCATCCTCATTATAGGTGGTAAGGACAAAGGCAATGACTATGCTCCCATCATACCGTTAGTGAAGGAAAAATGTGCAGGACTGGTCTATCTTGGTGCCGACAACCAGAAGTTACACGACAACTTCGACGCGCTGGGCATCCCCGTTCGCGATACTCATTCCATGAAGGAGTGTATCCAGGCCTGCTACGAAATGGCTGAGCCTGGTATGACAGTACTGCTCAGCCCCTGCTGTGCATCGTTTGACCTCTTTAAAAATATGGAAGATCGCGGCGAACAATTTAAGGAATTAGCAAGGAATTTGTAAATGAACAAGAAAATAGGCAATATCTTCAAGGGCGACAAGGTCATCTGGATGGTGTTTTTCTTCCTCTGTATGATCAGTATCGTGGAAGTCTTCTCGGCTTCCAGCGGACTGACCTATAAGAGTCAGAACTATGTTGGCCCTATTGCTTACCATACGTTCACTATCTTCCTTGGCGTGTTGGCAGCCATTGTTACGCTCAATGTTCCGTGTCGTTACTTCAAACTGCTTACACCCTTCCTGCTCTTGCTCAGCGGACTTATGCTATTAGTCGTAATGTTGGGCGGTGGCGAGAGCACCAACGATGCCTCACGCTGGATTCGTCTGGGTCCGTTTACTATCCAGCCTTCTGAGATAGCCAAGGGCACCATTGTACTTACCGTAGCACAGATTCTGGCAGCCATGCAACGTGAGAATGGTGCCGATCGCAAGGCCTTCAAGTATATCCTATGGTTTACCATCCCTGCTTGTATGGCCATTGGTGTTGAGAATCTCTCCACCGCAGCACTACTCTTTGCCGTGGTATTTCTGATGATGTTCATCGGATTGATACCTTTCCGTCAGTTAGGCAAACTATTTGCAATCATTGCCTGCGCTGGTATTTTCGCCATCTCAATGGTTATGATCGTTGGTCACGACCGCACTAACGAGGAACAAAGCCAACAGTTGAAAAAGACTGAACTGGTTGAAAAACCTCAGAAGAAGAGCAAACTGGAGAAGATGCTACACCGAGCAGATACGTGGAAAGCTCGTATCTTGAACTTTGGCAAAGAAGACCCCACGCCTAAAGAGTACGACCTTGACAAGGATGCACAAGTGGCCCATGCCAACATTGCCATCGTGTCAAGTGGCATTACCGGCAAAGGCCCTGGCAAGAGCACGGAGCGCGACTTTCTGGCACAAGCTTTCAGCGACTTCATCTTTGCCATCGTCATAGAGGAATTAGGTATTATTGGAGCTGCAGCTGTCGTGTTCTTATATATTATATTATTATACCGCTGTGCACGTATTGCTAGTCGCTGCGAGAATAATTTCCCAGCCTTCTTAGCTATGGGATTAGGATTGCTATTGGTTATTCAGGCTACTTTCAACATGATGGTGGCAGTGGGGTTGGCACCGGTGACTGGACAGCCGTTGCCACTCATCTCCAAAGGTGGTACATCAACCATCATCAATTGCGTCTACATTGGTGCCATACTGAGCGTCAGTCGCTCAGCCAAGATAAAGAAAGAAATTCAAGAGGATAAGGAACTAAAAAAATAAGAATATGGAAAGAGAGTTGAGAGTCATTATCAGTGGCGGTGGCACTGGAGGCCATATCTTCCCTGCCGTGTCAATAGCCAATGCCGTCAAGGCCTTGCGCCCTGACGCAAAGATTCTATTCATTGGTGCCGAAGGACGCATGGAGATGCAGCGCGTTCCCGCTGCAGGTTACGATATCAAGGGACTGCCTATCCGTGGTTTCTTCCGTCCATTATGGAAACCTGCCAACATCGGTGTGGCCATCGACTATCTGAAAAGCAAATGGCTGGCCAAGAAAATTCTGCGCGACTTCAAGCCACAGGTTGCAGTCGGTGTCGGTGGTTATGCCAGCAGCGCCGCCCTTGGTGCAGCCAACAGTTTGGGTATCCCTACCCTCTTACAAGAGCAAAACAGCTACGCAGGATTAGCCAACAAGACACTGGCGAGTAAAGCCAAGAAGATTTGCGTAGCCTATGAGGGCATGGAGCGCTTCTTCCCTGGCCAAAAGATTATGCTGACTGGCAATCCCGTGCGTCAGCAATTGTTGGATAGTAGTATCAGTCATGATGATGCTGTACGCTCATTTGGGTTTGACCCAGAGAAAAAGACCGTGTTCATCGTTGGTGGTAGTTTAGGTGCACGTACGCTCAACGAGAGTGTACTGGCCCATCTCAACGAGATAAAGGAAAGTGGTATACAGTTTGTATGGCAGACTGGCAAATACTACAGTGCCGAAATCAACGAACGCATGAAGGGACATGAGATGCCTAATCTTGTAATCACTGATTTTGTCAGTGACATGGCCACCGCCTATAAGGCTGCTGACCTCGTGGTAAGTCGTGCTGGCGCCGGTAGCATTTCGGAGTTTTGCTTGTTGGGAAAAGCCGTTATATTGGTACCAAGTCCTAATGTTGCTGAAGACCATCAAACCAAGAATGCCTTGGCACTGGTCAACAAGCAGGCAGCCCTTTACGTCAAGGATAGCGAAGCTGCCAAACTGCTCCTACCTATGGCCATCGATACAGTCAAGGACGATGCCAAACTTAAGAGCCTGAGCACCAACATTCTCAGAATGGCACTACCCGACTCTGCTGAGATCATCGCAAAAGAAGTCATTAAATTAGCAAATCAGTAATTCGATTAATTGGTAAATAAATAAATGAATATTAAGGATATCAAATCTGTCTATTTCGTAGGAGCCGGTGGCATCGGCATGAGTGCCATCGCACGCTACTTCATCAAGAAAGGTCTTGTCGTAGCTGGTTATGACAAGACACCAAGCACTCTTACCCGTCAGTTGGAGCGTGAGGGCATGCTCATCCACTATGAGGAGAATGTTAACGATATTCCCTTTGTCTGCAAACAGAAGGAGTCGTGTCTGGTTGTCTATACACCCGCTATCCCTGATAATCATAAGGAGCTACATTTCTTCCGTGAGAACGGTTTTGAAATTCAGAAGCGCGCTCAAGTGCTCGGTACATTGACCCGTCAACATAAAGGACTTTGTGTCGCTGGTACCCACGGTAAAACCACGACAAGCACCATGTGTGCCCATATTTTACACCAGAGTCACCTTAATTGCAACGCTTTTTTAGGTGGTATTTCAAAGAACTACGGTACAAACTACATACTGTCTAATTCTGACTTCGTGGTCATCGAGGCCGACGAGTTCGATCGTTCATTCCATTGGCTGTCACCCTATATGACTGTCATCACATCTACTGATCCTGACCATCTTGACATTTATGGTACCAAGGAAGCCTATCTTGAAAGCTTCCGTCACTATACAGAACTCATTCAGCCAAAGGGTGCACTCATCATCCACCGCGACTTGGAGATGAAGGAGAACCTACCTCAAGGTGTGCGTCGTTACGACTATGCCTTAAACGAGGGCGACTTCCATGCCGAGAATATCCGCATTGAGAATGGCGAAATCACGTTCGACTTTGTGTCTCCTATCGAGTCAGTAACCAACATTGAACTGGGACAACCCGTCCCTATCAATATCGAAAATGGTATTGCTGCTATGGCTATGGCACAATTGGCTGGCTGTACAGCCAATGAGCTACGTATAGGTATGAAAACCTACGATGGCGTAGACCGTCGCTTCGACTATAAGATCAAAACACAACACCTGGTGTTCCTCTCCGACTATGCCCACCACCCCAAGGAGATTCTGCAGAGTGCCCGCAGCATTCGTGAGCTGTATAAAGACCGTAAGATTACGGCCATTTTCCAGCCTCACCTCTACACACGTACTCGTGACTTCTATCAGGATTTTGCCGATGCACTGAGCCTACTCGACGAAGTTATCCTGACAGAAATCTATCCTGCTCGCGAACTGCCTATCGAGGGTATTACCTCTCAACTCATCTACAATCGTCTGCGTCCTGGCATCGAGAAGCAGATGATTCAAAAGGATGATGTATTGCAGTTGGTTAAGAGTCGTACGTTCGACGTACTCATCGTACTGGGTGCTGGCGACCTTGACAATTTGGTGCCACAGATGGTACAGATTCTAAAAGAAAAGAAGTAATACTAAAGAAGTATATGAGCATGAACTGGAAGAAAATCGGAATCCTAACCGTCGACATCATCTTAGGTGTCTATCTGGTATTGGCCATCACAGCGTTCAATCGTCTTGATGACCAAGTTGCTGTATGCCGTGAAGTGAAGATCAACATCACCGACGGCGCTGGCAACGGTTTCCTCAATGTCAACGAAGCAAAGATACAACTCCAGCATGCCAAGATATATCCTTTGGGCGACCGCATGAGTGACGTTTGTACGCGCAAGATAGAGGAAACACTTCTGAAAAGTCCGCTAGTCGAGCATGTCGAGTGTTATAAGACGCAATCGGGACGTGTCTTCATCAACCTAACCCAGCGTATTGCCGTCATGCGTATCATGGCCAACAATGGTGAGAGTTACTATATCGACAACTTCGGTGCCATCATCCCCAGTAAGAACAATACGACAGACTTAGTGGTAGCTACTGGTTATATTAAACGAAAATATGCACAGACCGTACTCAAACAGTTTGGGCTATTACTACTTGACGATCCTTTCTGGCATAGTCAAATCGAGCAAATCAACGTACTGCATGATGGTTCTATCGAGATGATTCCCCGTGTGGGTGACCATATTGTCTATTTGGGACAGCCCACGCATCTGCAAGAAAAGCTGAACCGACTTGAGAAGTTCTATCGCTATGGACTCTCAAAGGCAGGCTGGAACAAATACTCGTATATCAATATAGAATTCAATAATCAAATTATCTGTAAAAAAAGAAAAGACTGTTAGCATAAAATTAATACAATATATATGGCAAAGGATTTTATCGTAGCAATCGAACTGGGTTCATCCAAGATGACCGGTATTGCAGGACGCAAGAACCTTGACGGTAGCATTCAGGTGCTGGCCTGTATCAAGGAGGACGCAACGGCATGCATCCGTAAGGGGTATGTCTACAACATCGACAAGACTGCTCAATGTATCACTACCATTGTCAACAAGCTGGAGAACCAGCTGAAGACCAACATCATACAGGTGTATGTGGGTGTGGGTGGACAGTCAATTCGCTCTATTCGCAACGTTATCGCCAAAGACCTGCCTAATGAAACGCAGGTGACGCAGGACATGGTCATCGAGCTAATGGATGCTAATCGTAACATGAAGTATCCCGACCAAGAGATTCTCGATGCTGCCGTTCAAGAATACAAGGTCGACTCTCAGTTGCAGCTCGACCCCGTCGGTGTACAATGCAGCCGTATCGAGGGAAACTTCCTCAACATCCTACAGCGCAAGACGTTCTACAAGAATCTGAATAAATGCTTTGAGACGGCAGGTATCCAAGTAGCTGAGATGTATCTCGCCCCATTAGCCTTAGCCGACAGCGTACTTACTGAGACCGAGCGTCGTTCAGGTTGTGCATTGATTGACCTTGGTGCCGACACAACAACAGTTAATGTCTACTCGAAGAACATTCTGCGCCATCTAGCCGTTATTCCCCTCGGCTTTAATAATATCTGTAAAGATATTGCCTCGCTGCAGATGGAGGAACAAGACGCTGAGAAAATGCTGAAGAAGTACGGATCTGCCTACACAGAGAACAACGATATCGATAACAATATGAAATACTCCATCGACCAGGATCGTCAGGTAGAGGTTCGCAAATTTGTAGAGATTGTTGAAGGCCGTGTTGAGGAGATTATCGCAAACGTCTGGTGTCAGGTACCCGAGGAGTATTGCGACAAACTCCTAGGTGGTATTATTCTGACGGGTGGCGGTTCAAACATGAAGAACATCGAGAAGGCTTTCCAGAACTACACCCACATCGACAAAATTCGCATCGCCAAGTTCGTTACACAGAGTATCACCAGTAGCATCAATGAAGTCAACAACCACGACGGTATGATGAACACCGTTCTAGGACTGCTGGCTAAAGGTGACATCAATTGTGCTGGCAACGAAATCGACCCCAACGGCGACCTCTTTGCTAGCCAGAAACCACAGCCTGTCGAGACTTACGAGCAACGTCGCGCCCGTCAGGCAAGCGAAACACCTGCCGGTGTGGTACGTACCGCCGAGGAGATTCGTCGTGCCGAAGAAGAGGCTCAACGTAAGAAGGAAGCTGAAGAACGCGAGGCTCGCGAACGTGAAGAAGCCGAAGCCCGCGAAGCTGCACGTCTACGTAAAGAGAACAGCTCTTGGACTAAATTCAGTCGCGGAATGAAAGATTTCTTTAAGAACTTAGCCTCAGACGAAGATTAAGTTAACTCAAAGTAATCATAATTTCTAATTACTAATTTTTAAAATAAAGAACAATGGATAATAATATATTGCTCGACTTTGGCGAGCCCGCAAAAGAAAATAGCATCATCAAGGTGATTGGTGTTGGTGGCGGAGGCGGCAATGCCGTCAACCATATGTATCGCGAAGGCATCCATGATGTTAGCTTCGTGTTGTGTAACACCGATAATCAGGCTCTCAACGATTCACCTGTTCCCGTCCACCTGCAACTAGGTAAGGAAGGACTGGGTGCTGGTAATCGTCCTGAAAAGGCACGCGCTGCTGCTGAGGAGAGTTTAGAGGATATCAAGCAAGTGCTCAGCGACGGCACTCGTATGGCTTTCATCACCGCTGGTATGGGCGGTGGTACAGGTACTGGTGCAGCCCCCGTCATTGCCCGCATCTCTAAGGAGATGGGCATCCTGACAGTAGGTATCGTCACCATTCCCTTTCGTTTCGAAGGTGATCGTAAGATTGACCAAGCTCTTGATGGCGTTGAAGAGATGTCTAAACATGTCGACGCCCTTCTGGTTATCAACAACGAACGCCTGCGTGAAATCTATCCTGAGCTTACCGTGCTTGACGCCTTCGGTAAGGCTGACGACACCCTCAGCGTGGCAGCCAAGTCTATCGCCGAGATTATCACCGTTCACGGACTCATCAACCTCGATTTCAACGATGTGAGAACTGTATTGAAAGATGGTGGTGTCGCCATCATGTCTACCGGCTATGGCGAAGGCGAAAGTCGCGTCAAGAAAGCCATCGATGACGCCCTTAACTCACCTCTGCTCAACGAGAACGACGTCTTCAACTCCAAGAAGATATTGCTCTCTATCTCGTTCTCTGGTGGTAAGGACGGCAAAGAGTCACTGATGATGGAAGAAATGAACGACGTTAACGACTTTATGGCTAAATTTGGCGACTTCGAAATTAAGTGGGGACTGGCTGTCGACCCAGAATTGGGCAAGAAGGTCAAGGTCACCATCCTCGCCACTGGTTTTGGCATCGACCGAGTCGATGGCATGAACAATCACCGCCAACGTCACAACACACAAGAGGAGGCCACTCGCATTGCTGCCGAACAAGAGGCCGAGGCACAGCGTCAAGACCGTCGTAACCGCTACTATGGCGGCGATAGCCAATCGAAGCGCTACAAGCGTCGTCCGCACATCTACCTATTCCGTCCCGAGGACCTAGACAACGATGACGTCATATCTGCTGTTGAGCAAACACCAACCTATAAGCGTACACGCGAGATACTGGACAGCATCTATAGTCAGGCTAGTGGTGAGATTCCGCAGCAGGAGAACGATTTAGCACCCTCAGAACCTATCCAGGGTACTATTTCGTTTGCCTAATCTCGTTACAAGAAATACTGGTCGAGGTATTCGTAGAACTCAGGGGATTCACCTACGACAGTCTTCAGTACTGTGCCATCAGGCGCAATGATGATTTTCGTAGGGAAGCCCTTAATCTTATAGTTGTCCAACACCTTTGAGTTCTTGGGCACATATACTTGTTTCCAAGGCAGCTCGTACTTTTTGACAGCTGCTTTCCATTTTTCATCACTGTCGCCACAGTCCATGCCGATAATCTCGAGTTTGTCCTTGTATTTCTCGTAGTACTTTTTCATATCGGGAATTCCTCTGATGCACCAGATACACCATGAGCCCCAGAAGTCAAGCACTACAACTTTGCCGCGCATAGACGACAGCGTAAGGGACTGCCCGTTGATATCGTTGAGCGTAAAGTCGGGAGCCTGTGCGAAACCATTCATTGCGCCGCAAAGGGAAAGGATGACGGCGAACATCCGAATTTTAAATTGATTCATAGTACTTTATTATTTCATAAATATCTTTTTTCCATCAACAACATAAATGCCTAATTTCAAATAACCATGGATTTTGCATCCTTGCAAATCATAGACAACACTTCTGTCATCAGCTTTCACCTTTCTCACATTATCTACGCTCGACGGATTTTCAGGAGTGACGATAAAACTGACGCTTCCTGTCTCTGCGTTCTCAGAAATCGTATTGAGCAGCAAGCCTGTAGTTTTGGCTGTCGTACCATTCCAGAAGCAGTAGTTGGGCAACTGCATTTGATTGGTAAGCGATGTTACATTATCAGTGCCAGGGAAGACAGATGCTGCCATCGCTATCTTCCATTCTTCAGTGGTATACTTCTTTCCCGCACCACGCAAGTAGCTATTGATTAAGATTCCGCCCGCCGGAACCACCGCCACGCTAGGATGTCCTGGATTGTTGTTAGGCGAATCGGTCATATTAACGCTATTATAGGGATAATCGACATGATAGACCAGCAAGCCATGGCCGTCAGCATACTTGTTAAGGCCCCGTTTCTGAACATTCTCCATCACGATATAGTCACGGTCGTTACCGGCGTTTACCAACTTATAGGCTTTGCCGCCCTCTATCAGCGGAAGAAGGTCGGCTATTTGCTGCTGGCTATCAGCTGCCGACTTTAATTCTTCTATTTCCGTCCAACCCATAACCTCCTGTTCCCATGCATTATAAGGACAGGGGGCAAAACCATTGTAGTTATAGAGCCCGTAGTCCATGATGCTAAACGACTCCATACCCTGGTTGTTGACGTATGCATTCGACGTAGTAGCATAGAGATCGGGCAGTCCTAAGCAGTGGGACAATTCGTGGATAAAGACGCCCGTACCATTGATAAAGTCTGGATATTGAGGATAGAATAACTCAGGACTACAATTAAAGCACGCAATGCGCTGCGTGTTATTCACTTTAATATTCTGATAACTGGCCTTGGCCCAAATAGTGCTGTCGACACCACCTTGATTCTGTCCATAACCGGCATAGATGACACATACCAATTCGATACGGCCGTCCTTGTCGTTGTCGTAGGCACTCCAGTCGCTGACCGCGCCTTTGGCCAACTCTAAAGCATCACGGCAGAAATCAGAGAACCTGTCATCAGACCCCGTTTCGTTTTTCCCGCCGTAGTAGGACATCTTCTGGGGAAGGGTCAGCGGTCCCACGATATCGAACTGTGGCGTAAATTTCCCATGACTACAGGTATTGAAATATTGGCGCACACTAGCAATATTCAAATGATTCATGTTACCCAAATCTTCCTGTTTGTCGCCATTCAGATATTGTTCGAAAGCCTTGACGGGATCGTTGACGGTAAAACCTACATCCTGAAAGGCTGCTAGAATGGTCAGTATGCGTGGACTTCCTGTATGTTGCAGATAACTACCCTCACCTATCATCGCTGGCGATGCACAGCATCCTTCTACTGCCAATGGCGCTCTGTCAACACCTTTCGGCATGACCATTCTGCCGTTGGCCAGACGCATAGGCATAAGCGCGCGCAGGGGCGGTGCGGCCATACATTCTATACCAAACGCCAATAGCAAACAACTAAGAGCTATGAATTTCAGTTTCTTCATTATTGTCAGTTAATATGTTTCGGCTGCAAAGATACAAAATAATTCATAATGCATAATGCATAATTCATAATTAATTTGTAATTTTGTGGCCATGAAAGCAAGATGGACATTATTTTGGGTTGTTTTAATGCTGTTTGCGGCATGCAGTCGTAAGCAGCAGCATACCTTTACCAACGATATTCTGCTACCCATGACACCCGTGAAGAATCAGGGCAAGTCGGAACTCTGCTGGGCCTACGCTATGCTGGCTACGATTGAAACAGAGCATCTGGTAAGGGGTGACTCCGTCAACCTGTCGGCCGTCTACATTGGACGCATGATGGAAGCTAATAGCCAAGAGCTTAAAGCCAAGGGGCAACGCGCCATGGGGCAAACGCTGCTGAACATGATACAGAAATACGGCATCGTGCCTTACGATGTACTGCCTGACGATGCCACTGACGACTTACCCACCCCCAAATGGGTGTTTATGTTAGGGGCCCGGTATACGCCATGGGAGTTTGCCCACTCGGTCTGTGCCCCTGACGAATATTTGTCGCTGACATGCTTTCCCGATTCACCGTATAACAAGAAGATTGTGGTGCCTGTGCCCGACAACTGGGAGCAAAATCAGCTGCTGAACCTGCCAATGGACACGCTGCGCCACCATGTGGACCATGCTTTGCGTCAACGCCATCCTGTCTGCTGGGAAAGTCGCGGTCATACCATGTGCATTGTAGGAATGGCTCACGACGAGACTGGGCATCCTTACTACATCATGAAAAATTCATGGGGACCCAAAGGCCCCCACGGTGGATTGGTTTATATGTCAGTCCGCAAAATGTGGAAGGACATGATTGCATTATATCTGACCAAAGAGGCTTTTGGCTAAATGCTAACTGCCAACAGCTATTTGTTCAGCTTCCAAGTAACGCCGTCTTTCGTATCTTTTACCTCGAAACCAGCAGCAGCGAGTGCGTCGCGAATCTGGTCGCTGGTAGCCCAGTCCTTATTGGCCTTAGCTTTTGCACGCAAATCCAATACCATATCAACAACCTTGCCAAAGGACTCTTCGCGAGCGTCGTTAGAACCAGTATTATCGGCCTTAAGTCCAAGGATGTCGAAGGCAAAGAGGTTCATGACTTCCTTCAGTTCCTTTAAGCAGTCGGCACAAATGGTGCCCTTGTGGTCTACGAGCTTGTTGATGGTGGTACAAGCCTCAAAGAGGTTGCTGATGACCTGAGGTGTAGCGAGATCATCATTCATCGCATCATAGCACTTCTGGCGGAGGTTTTTGACCACACGTTCCGTCTCGACGTCACATTGCGACGAAACCGCAACACGCTCTAAATCGCTGATGGCATTCATCAGTTTCTCGTATCCCTTCTCAGCTGCCTGCAGAGCTTCGTTCGAGAAGTCCACCGTGCCACGATAGTGAGCAGAGAGCACAAAGAAACGGATGGTCATGGGCGAGTAGGCTTTCTCCAATAATGGATGTTTACCTGTAAAGAACTGTTCCAACGTGATGAAGTTGTTGTACGACTTACCCATCTTCTGACCGTTGATGGTCAGCATATTGTTGTGCATCCAGTATTTGACAGCAGGATGACCCATTGAAGCCTGAGCCTGAGCTATCTCGCACTCGTGGTGGGGGAACACGAGGTCCATGCCCCCCCCATGAATGTCGAACTCCTCGCCCAGATACTTACGGCCCATAGCGGTACACTCGCAGTGCCAGCCA
>Ga0310786_10010124_pt1 | contig 11883 bp, 10 predicted proteins | sample AusTroGonzalo_MG_FD_203881 | JGI IMG/M metagenome (GOLD analysis project Ga0310786, IMG submission 203881) | Bovine rumen microbial communities from tropical cattle in Woodstock, Queensland, Australia - Gonzalo_03 (v2) (version 2) | ecosystem: Host-associated > Mammals > Digestive system >... | reverse complement strand
AATTTTGCAAAAAAATCCAATGGAAGTCATCAGATACATAAAAACAGGTTTGTATTTGCAAAGTCCGGCCTACATTTATACCTTTTTGATGGAAGAAATACGCGGACAACTCAAAAATGACTAACTTTGCATGGTTTTTTACAACCTAAATTAAACGTAATTGATTAAAAATCATAAATTTACAACAATGGAAAAGATTAAAGTAGGTATCAATGGTTTCGGCCGCATTGGCCGCAACGTGTTCCGCATCATTTGCGAACGTCCAAATTTGGAAATCGTGGGCGTCAACGACCTGACGAGCACCAAGGTGCTGGCCCACCTGTTGAAATACGACTCCACGCAGGGCAAGTTCCCCGGCACGGTGGAATATGACGAAACCGCGCTGATTGTCAATGGACAGCGCATCCCCGTCACCGCTGAACGCGCCCCGCTGAACATCAAGTGGAGCAAGACCCCCGACGTGGTGGTTGAATCGACCGGCGTGTTCCGCTCGAAGGAAAGCAGCAAGGGCGGCTATGGCGACCACCTGAAGGCCGGCGCCAAGAAGGTCATCCTCTCGGCCCCCTCGAAGGACGCCATCGACGCCACCGTCGTGGTCGGCGTGAACAACAACGACCTCACCGACGAGGTGGAATGTGTGAGCAACGCCTCCTGCACCACCAACTGCTTGGCTCCCGTGGCCAAGGTGTTGAACGACCGTTTCGGCATCGAGCAAGGCTACATCACCACCATCCACAGCTACACCAACGATCAAGTGATCCTCGACGGCCCCCACAGCGACCTTCGCCGCGCCCGCTCAGCCGCCATGTCGCAAATCCCGACCACCACTGGCGCCGCCAAGGCCGTGGGTATCGTCATCCCCGAACTGAATGGCAAACTCGACGGCATCGCCGTCCGCGTCCCTACGCCGACGGGTTCGTTGGTTGATCTCGTCTGCACGCTGAAGACCGAAGCCACGAAGGAAGAAATCAACGCCGCCATGAAGGAGGCCGCCGAAGGCCCGATGAAAGGCGTCCTCGAATACACTGAAGACCCGATTGTGAGCGTCGATGTCATCCACAACCCGCACAGCAGCATCTTCGATGCCCAAAGCACGATGGTGATGGGCAAGATGGTGAAAATCATGTCGTGGTACGACAACGAATGGGGCTATTCCAACCGCATGGTCGACCTGATTGAAATGATGAAGTATTGATAACCAGACTTGTAGGGCTGTCACGTGGTTGCTGAGCCTGTCGAAGCACCGTGGCAGCCGCAACGATAAGAAAGGGCTGCCATAATATGACAGCCCTTCGTTTTTATCGGACAATGGTGATTGCCCCTTGAAGGTGCAGTTTCTCCTCCCCTGTTTCTCCTTGATAGGTGATGTCACAGACATAAAAATAGGTGCCCGATGGGCAATCCATTTTGGTCAATTTGCTCTTGCCATCCCACTGGATAAGCGGGTCGTCAGTATCCCAAAGGATATTGCCCCAACGGTTGAAAATGACTGTCTTTGCATTGACAATCAAATCAATGCCTGTAACTATCGGTTCAAAAACATCGTTGAAACTGTCGCCATTGGGCGTGAACACGTTGGGCAGTTTGTAGGAAAACTCCTCCATCGGTTCCTCATGCCCAATCCGCACCGACTTGATGGCCGAATAATTGACTAAAGGCCGCATGAGGCCTTCCAAAGTGTAATGCCCGAAGGTGCGGACATAATAGCGATAAATGCCATCGCTTTCCACATCAATATCGGTGTATTCAAAATTCGTCACCGAAGCGATTCTAACGAAATGATTACCAACTTCTTTGAAAATTTGCGTACTGTCAACAAGCCAAGGCACGGCTTCTGTCCACGAAAGGCGGGCTTCGTTGAAGGTTCCATTGGCCGTGAGCATCACTGCCGAGGCCGTCGCGCTCTCGCCCATCGTTTGCTGGTTGGCGTCGCGCATTTGCACCTTATATAATAATGTGGTCGCCGCCGCCAAATCGACATTTGAATCGAGGAAGGTTGTGTCTGCACCTTCGTAAACAATGGAAGTCGCACCGTCAAGAATGCGGGTCAAGGTGTAGTTGAACGGCGCAACATATTGGTCGTCAATCTCTTTCGGCTTTGCCCAACAGGTGAGGATATGCCCCGAAATGAGGTCGATGCTGTCATTGCTGACATGGGTCATCAGCGGGCTGTCGTTTTTCAATTCCACACAGGCCGCATCACTGACGATACTCAAAGCGCCATCGGGGAATCTTGCCAAAATACGATACTCATACGCAAGGCCTTGCGAGAGGTTGGAATCGGTGTAGGAAGTCGTGGAAACATTGTCCAAAGTGGCAATGAGTTGGTAACCTTCGCGGATGCCCGTTTCGCATTCCTCAGGCACATAAGCATTGCAACCCGCCTTGCGATAGATGAGCAAAGATACTGCATTCGGACACGAATAAGCCGCCCACGAAAGCGCAACATCATGACCGTGCAAGTCTGCAACAAAACCTTGCACCTTTGGAGCCATCACATTGATTGTCACCGTTTTTATATTGGTCAGGCTGACGGGTGAGCCGTCATCTTTGGCATGAATCACCACCTGATAGGGCGTGTTGCGGATGTGGGCGTAAGTCGTGTTCCAAAGGAATTCCATCTCAGGTTGCATCCCATAAGCCGATTCGGGGTTCAGTATGGCCGGACTGACCGCCACCTCGAAAGGCGCGCCCGAAGCCGTCAGAGAAACATGGTCGCCATTGGGGTCGGAGGCTGAGATGATGAAATCGAGTTGTTCACCGGCCACGAGGCAATACTGGTCATCGCAATGGATTTGGGGTAGATCGTTGTCACAATGGGAAATCAGGATTTGCATGTCACGGATGACGGAGCCGATTTTCACACCATGCCGCCATTCCTCGATGATGAAAGCCACATTGTATTCGCCTTGCAACACGGGATTCTCCCAACGCAATTCGCCCGTAACAGGGTCGATGTCAAACGATTGCGAGGCTTGAGGATAGGTATAGCCCGCAATGTCCATGCCGTCCATGCCCTTGCACGGGAGCAGACGATAACTCAGGCTGTCGCCATCGGGGTCGTAGGCCGAAGGATTATGCAAATACAACTTGCCCACGCAGCCCTTGTCGACAGGCGCGTTCAGCAGTTGCACGGAGTTGTTGTAGCCCAAGAACGGATTGATGACCAATTCCGTTTCAATGTGCATCGGCACCATTACCGAATTGGGCACGTTAACCACGCCGTAATTGCGGTTGGCATCCTCCATGCTGATGATGTAAGTCCCTGAGGATGAATAGTTATGCACCTGCTTATAAACATTCAGCGTGTAGTCGTCGCCAAGGTTTTGCAGCACCACACGCGGCACATAACTTTCCGAGCCGTCGCCCCATTGCATCAACAGGGAGTCGCGTTGCAGGCCTGCCGGACTGGGCGAATAGGTATAACAAGTGAGCGTAAACTCGTAAGCATTGCCGCCAAGCCAAGTGTAGGTAATCTCAGCCGCACGCTGGTGTGTCGCCTTCGCGGAAAAGGCGAAATAGAACAGCAATCCTATGACGAGCAAGAGTTTACGCTTCATTTCCGATTCATCAAATCAGCCACTTCGGCGTTTTGTTGCTCAATGTAGTCCAAAATTTCGTCGCGGCCTTGCTTTTTCTCCGCCGAAGTGATGAAGATGGGCGGTAACTCCTCCCAATCCTCCAACAGCCGTGCCTTGAGGGCATTCACATTCCTATCCAATTCGGCCTTCGAGACCTTGTCAGCCTTGGTGAAAACGATGCAAAACGGCACCTGATTCTCGCCCAACCATTCCACGAAGCCCAAGTCGTTGTTTTGCGGCTCAAGGCGCGAATCGACGAGGACGAAAGTGCAAACCAAATTGCGCCGCCGCGAAATGTAATTGTTGATCATCACGCGCCACTGTTCGCGAATCTTTTTCGAGTGCTGGGCATAGCCATAGCCCGGCAAATCAACGAGATACCACGCATCGTTGACAATGAAATGGTTGATGGCCACAGTCTTGCCCGGCATGGAAGAAGTCTTGGCCAAGCCTCGCCGCTGCACCAGCATATTGATCAGTGAGGACTTGCCCACATTCGAGCGACCGATGAAGGCATATTCGGGGATGTTGTCGTTCGGCAAAAACTCGAAACGGGTATTGCTCATCAAAAAATTGGCTTTCGTAATGTTCATGGCTTATTTGATTTGAATCAAGTGTGATGGGATTTCGTCTTTGTCGTAAGTCAGGTGGCGCTTCACTTTTTCCTCAAACATATCGCTGATAGTCACGAGGATACCAGTTTCTTCCACCTTGCCGAAGCCGGGATTGAGGGCCGTGCCAAACGAGCGCAAGGTGGGCGAAAGGTTCATGTAGGCGTTCACCAAAGGTGGCACTGCGGCACCGCGCTCGCGCACCAATTTCACCAAGGTTTTATAGTCATCGCGGTAATTATCGGAACAGAAAATGCTTTCCAACCATTCGTGATCGGTGAGGATGGGCAAGTCGAGTTCAGGGCGCACCGTGACCAAATTCTCCCTATCGGGGAAATGCTTCTGCATGAAATACAGAATCATGTCGCGAGAAGTGCGTTCGAGGTGCGGATACATGGTCACCTTGCCAAAATAGTATTGTATCTCTGGATAAAGGTCAATCAATGAACCCAATCCATCCCACAGATTGTCAAGGGAATACATTCCTTTTGACAGACTCTTTGAGGGTTGGTAGTCGGGTTGCACAAACGAACGGCCCAACTCCACAGTATAGGGCAGATACTCATTCACAAACCTTTCGGAATAATGGAAAAGTTCGCTCGTGGGCGTATCGACCTGACCGTTCTCATCCGTCGGCAGACCGTCGCAAAGAAGGAAACGGTAGCCGCCCATGATGGCCCTGTCGACAGGATTCCACACAATGAGTTGCATGAAATAATTCTCCTCTCGGGTGTCGAATTCGTCAATGTCACAGTCAAGACCCGTGCCACCACCCGAATCGCGGAAACTGATTTCGCGCAGGCGACCGATTTCGCGCATGATGTTCGGCGCGTCGTGCGCTGTCAGCAGATAAATCTCGTTTCCACCGTTGTTCGTCTTGCGGAAAAACTTGTCTTGGGTCAACTCATCCATGAGGGCCTCCACAGGCACCGGTGCAATAATATCTTTCATCATATCACATATTCTTTTTGAGGGTCAAAAATCAGGTTGACATCCTTGCCCAGCTGGTAGGAGAAAGTGCGCAGTTTCTCAGCCCATTGCGCGTCGGTGAAACGGCGGTCGAAGGTTTGGTATGGGATAGGTTTGCCGAAACTGATGGTCAGTTGCTTGTTGCGTTGCTTGAAAAACTCGTCAACGAGGAAAGCCATCTCGATGTTCACCTTGATTCCCAAGCGTTTACGCAGGCGGGCAAGGTTGTAGAAGAAGTTGGAATTGCGCCCTTCTATGTGGACGGGAACAATGTCGCGCTGACTGGCTCGCGACTTCGTAACGAAGGTCTTTTTCCAGTCCAAATCCATGATTTTGCCGCCTTTGGTCTTGCGCGAGCAGAGGCCGAAAGGGAAATAGCAAATCGTGGCATCGCCGGCGAAGGTTTCGTTGAACAGTTTCAGGCTCTCCTCGCGGTTGGCGGTTGCGCTACCCACCTTGCTCACGGGGATGAAGATGGGTTGCAGGTTCTTCACAAACATCAGGAAATCGTTGACCGGGGTCAAGGTCTCGCCACGATGATTGCCCACGGCACCTATCAAGGCGATACCGTCCAAGCCGCCCAAAGGATGGTTGGAGGCCACAAGGGTGCGGTCGCTATCCATCAGGTTGTCAACACCTTGTAGCACCAAATTGAGATTGAAATCGGCCACCACCGCATTGATGAAGTCAAGACCTTCCTTGTCGGCGTACTTGGTCAGAATCTCGTTGATGTCGTCCTCGTGCAGCAGCCGCTGGATTTTCCTGAACAGCCATTCGGGCATGTATTTCATCAACTTGGGCACCTTCGCAGTGAAGATTTTCCTGAGGTCGATGAGGTTGCTCTGTTCCGTTTCCATAGCCATTTTAGTTCAACAAAAACAGGCAAAAATAGTAAAAAGATAGTTGTCAGCCCTCATTTCGCTCGATTTTCGCATCAAATGGCGCATGAAACAAGCCTTTGCCCCCACTTATGAACAATTCGACAGGTTTGTGAAATAAACAATTAACAGGATGTCAACAAAGATATGAACAGCCATTGTTGAAAAATATTTAATGATGTTTTGTGTCGAAAAGTGTCAAGAAATGGGAGAAAGTGTTACTTTTGCCGCTGAAAAACCAACAAAAACGAAGATGAGTTATTTAGTAGGACATTACAACTGCAAATTGGACGCGAAAGGCCGCCTTTTGGTGCCCAGCGAATTCAAGGAGCAATTGGGCAGCCAAGTGGAGGAAGGCTTTGTGCTTCGTCCCGGCCTGCATTCGCCCTGCTTGGAACTCTACACGCGGAAAGACTGGGACGAGGTGCAAGAACAACTTCGAGGCGCGTTCAGCCAGTTCAAGGCCAAACAAGAAGCGGTGTTGCGCAAATACAACTCGGGCGCACGCTTCGTGAAACTTGACGCCGCCGGTCGACTGCAAATCCCCAAAGACTTGATTGAAAAAGGATCGTTCGTCAAAGACATCATCATCACCTCGGTCACGACGAAGATGGAAATCTGGGACAAGAACCTTTACGACCAGTCCATCAACGAACTCGACGACGAGGAATTCTTCAACCTGCTCAGCGAGAACATCAAATAAGGAGGACCGCCCATGTATCACAATCCAGTCATGTTGGACAAATGCATCGAGGGCCTCAACATTCACCCCGATGGCGTGTATGCCGATGTCACCTTTGGCGGCGGCGGCCACTCGAAGGCCATTTTGGAACGCCTCATCACAGGCCATCTCTATGCCTTCGACCAAGACGAGGATGCCGAGCAGAACGCTTTCGACGACGAGCGTTTCACCTTCATTCCACAGAATTTCAAGTATTTCAAGAATTTCATCCAACTTTACCACGGCGGAAAAATTGATGGCGTGATTGCCGATTTGGGCGTTTCGTCGCACCAATTCGACACCCCCGAAAAGGGTTTCTCCACCCGCTTCGATGGTCCCTTGGACATGCGCATGAGCCAAATGACGCCCAACGATGCCGCCACAGTGGTGAACACTTACGACCATGCCGACTTGACCCGCATCCTGCGCCTCTACGGTGAGATGCAACAATCCCACCTCATCGCTTCCGACATCATCATGGCCCGCGAAACCGAGCCTATCGAGACCACGACCCAACTGAAAGCCGCCGTGCAACACCATTTGCCACGAGGCAAGGAGAACAAGGTGCTGGCGCAATTTTTCCAAGCCCTGCGCATCGAAGTGAACCAAGAATTGGATGCCCTTTGCGCCTTCCTCAGCCAGTGCCCCGACGTGCTCAAGCCGGGCGGGAGGCTCGTCGTGATGTCGTACCATTCATTGGAAGACCGCCTCGTGAAGAACTTCATGAAGACCGGCAACGCCGAGGGCAAGGAGGAAAAGGATTTTTACGGCAATTTGCTCACACCTTATAAAACCATCACGCGCAAGCCCATCGTCCCCACCGACGAGGAAATCGAAAGCAACAGCAGGGCACGCAGCGCAAAACTCAGAATCGCGGAAAGGAAATAAGCCATGAATGAACAGAAAGAGAAGAAAAAGAAAGGCAAAAAGAGCGTGATGACCGTCTTGGGCGGTCGGTTTCTCGTGAGGGAGAAATTTTCCAAGCAATTCCCCTTCATGGTCTATATCACGCTATTGCTCATGGCCATCATCACCAACACCTACATCGCCGAGGAGAAGAGCCGCGAACTCGGGCAAACCACCCGAAAACTGAACGACTTACAAGTGGAATATGTGCAGGTGAAATCGGCCATCATGGAAGCCTCGAAGCAATCGGTGCTGGCCAAGAAACTGGCGGGCACCGGACTGAAGGAAGCCGTGGAGCCGATGAAACGTATCGAAATTGAACAACCCGAAAAAGAGGAGCAGCCATGAAACTCGACCCAAGAACCGACACGCTTTGGAAGACCTATCTGGTATATTCGCTCGTCCTCGTCTTCGGCATCGCCATCATCGTGAAAATCATCATGGTGCAAACCCGCGACAGCAAGGAACTCATCGAACTGGCCGAGAAACGCGAATACCGCGTCAGGGAGTTGGAAGCCTCGCGTGGCAACATCTTCTCCAGCGACGGCCAACTGATGGCCACTTCCATCCCCTTGTTCGATGTCTTTTTCGATTACAAGGCCGTCGACTCCGTCTTTTTGGCCAACAACATCGATTCGCTTTGCCAACAAATGGCCGACCTCTTCCCCAAGCGCAACGCCAAGGAATGGAAGGAGCACTTCGCTGAGGGCAAAGCCAAGAAAAACCGCCATTATCTCATCGCACGCAACATCTCCCTCACGGAATACAGGAAAATGCAGAAATTCGTCATTTTCAACCGTGGCAAATACAAGGGCGGCATCGTGGCAACCCAAAAGGTACGCCGCGCCCGACCCTACAAGGAACTGGCGAGCCTCATGATTGGCATGGTCAACGAGGAACAAGGCTACTATTTCGGGCTTGAAGGCGCCTACAATGATTACCTGCGCGGGCAAAACGGTCGCCAACTGGAAAGAAGGCTGCATCACAACGACTGGATTCCCGTCGACTCGGAGGAAAACATGGACGCGCAAAACGGCAACGACCTCATCACCACCTTCGACATCAAGTTGCAGGACATCGTGGAGAGCGCACTCAACAACACCATGATTCACAACAAGGCGGAGCAAGGCTGCGCCATCCTGATGGACGTGGAAACCGGTTATGTGAAGGCCTTGGCCAACCTCAAACTCAACCACGAAACGGGACAATACGAGGAAGGCTTCAACGTGGCCTTGGCCGAGCGTTACGAACCCGGCTCAGTGTTCAAGATTGCCTCGATGATTGTGCTGCTCAACCATTACAACATCAAACTCGACGATATGGTGAACATCGGCACGGGTCCCATCAAGTTCTCCAACCGCGTGATGCGCGACGACCACAGTTTCGCCAAAGGCGGCATCTGCACCGTGCAGGAAGTGATTGAGCAATCGTCGAACAAGGGCACCGCCGTCCTCATCACAAAACACTTCATGGCCCACCCCGAAAAATATGTGGAAGGCCTCTACGCTTTGGGTCTGAACAAGAAAATCGGGTCGGGCATCTTTGGCGAGGCCCAGCCCGTCATCAAGCACCCGAGCGACAGAACCAAGAGCGGCCAAAAACTTTGGTCAAATGTTTCCTTGCCTTGGATGTCAATCGGTTATGAGGTCAACGTGACTCCCATGCACCTCATCACGGTCTACAACGCCATCGCCAACGGTGGCAAGATGATGAAGCCCCAATTTGTCACCGAAATTCGCCGTGGCAATCAAGTGATTGAGAAATTCGAGCCTATCGTCCTCAACGAGCAAATCGCCCCGCCTGAGGCCATCGCCATGCTGAGAACCATGCTGGAAGGCGTCGCTGAACGCGGCACCGCCAAAAGACAGTTCAAGGACTGCATCGTGAAAGTGGCCGGAAAGACGGGCACCGCGCAATATTATGACAAGGTGCAAGGCTACAAATACCACGAGCCGGGCATCGGTAGAAAACTCTATAACACTACTTTCGTGGGCTATTTCCCCGCCGACAAGCCGAAATACAGTTGCATTGTCATGGTGAGCCGCGCAAGAGGTCCCTTCTGGGCCGCTGGTAGTGTGTCGGCCCCGGGCTTCAGGGAAATTGCCGAGAAGGTCAACGCCATGCGTATCGGTGTCATGGACGAGGACTCTGTCGGTATGGCCTCCAATCTGGCCTCCATGCCGGTCATCGTCCGCAGCGAGAAGGCGCGGAACTACCTCAACGACCTTTCGGCTGACTACGCCGACTACGCCCTCGACGGCGAATGGGTGACCATTGAAAACACCCTCGATGGCGAAACCCACCTCAGGAAGGCTGAAATCGTGCCCCACATCGTGCCCAATGTGATAGGCATGGACATCACCGATGCCGTCTATCTCCTTGAGAACATGGGCATTCGCACCGATTTCAGCGGACAAGGCAAAGTCAAAGAGCAATCGTTGCACGCCGGCGACAGCATCCAGCCCAATAGTGTCATTCACCTAAAACTCGAAAAGAAATGAAAATCAAAGAGATATTGGTCAATTGCAACCTTTTGGAAATCGTTGGCAACAAGGATTTGGACATCCTTGACATCTCCTTCGACTCCAGAAAGGTCAATGAAGGCACGCTTTTCTTTGCCGTGAAAGGCACCCAAGTGGACGGCCACGACTACATCGACAAGGCCATCGAGAAAGGTGCTTCGGCCATCGTTTGCGAGAAACTGCCCCGCAAGAAGGCCGAAAATGTCACTTACATCAAAGTCGACAATTCAGCATACGTGTTGGGTGTGGCCGCATCCAATTTCTTCGGCAATCCTTCCGAAAAACTGCGCTTGGTCGGCGTGACCGGCACCAACGGCAAGACCACCATCGCTACCTTATTATATAGGCTTTTCACCGATGCGGGCTACAGTTGCGGACTGCTTTCCACCATCGAGAACATCATCAGTCGCGAGGTGATTCCTTCCACCCACACCACCCCCGACCCCATCGAATTGAACACTTTGCTGCAAAAAATGGTCGAAAAGGGCTGCGAATACGCCTTCATGGAGGTGAGTTCGCACAGCGTGGCGCAAGACCGCATCGCCGGACTGCATTTCGCGGGCGGCATTTTCACCAACCTCACCCACGACCACCTCGACTATCACAAGACGATGGCCAACTACCGCAACGCGAAGAAGAAATTCTTTGACAGTCTGCCGCAAAACGCCTTCGCCCTCACCAACTTGGACGACAAGAACGGTGCTTTCATGTTGCAAAACACTAACGCGAGAAAACTCACCTACGCCCTGAAACACGATGCCGATTTCAAGGGTATCATCCTTGAGAGCCACTTTGACGGGATGTTGCTCAAGGTGAACGGCACGGAGGTGTATACCCAACTCGTCGGCGGCTTCAATGCCAGCAATTTATTGGCGATTTACGGCGCGGCCTTGTCCTTGGGCTTCAATAAAGATGAGTTGTTGGTGGAAATCAGCAAGTTGCATGGTGCCAATGGTCGCTTTGACATGGTACATTCCGAAAGCGGCATCGTCGGCATCGTCGACTACGCGCACACGCCCGATGCTCTGGAAAATGTGCTCTCGACCATCAATGATGTCCGTTGCCACAAGGAAACCCTCATCACCATTGTGGGTTGCGGCGGCAACCGCGACACTACGAAACGCCCCGAAATGGCTGCGGTTGCGGTGAAACTAAGCGACAAAGTCATCCTCACCAGCGACAACCCGCGCAACGAAGACCCCGACGAAATCATCCGCCAGATGAAGGCCGGCATTGCCGACGAGGACAAATACAAAGTGCTGAGCATCACCAACCGTGGCGAGGCCATCCGCACTGCCGTGGCCTTGGCCAAAAGCGGCGACATCATCCTCTTGGCAGGCAAAGGCCATGAGAACTATCAGGAAATCAACGGAATAAAGAACCATTTTGACGACAAGGAATCCTTGTCGGAAGCATTCAAGGAGGCACGCTGATGTTATACTATCTGTTCAGTTATCTGCAAAAAATCAATTTTCCGGGCGCACGAGTGTTCAACTATGTCACCTTCCGCGCTGCGGTAGCCATCATTCTTGCCCTCGTCATTTCGGTGTGGTTCGGCAACTGGTTCATCAAGATGCTGAAACGCAAGAAAATCATCGAAACCCAACGCGACGAGGCCACCGACCCCTACAACACCAAAAAAGTGGGCGTACCCACGATGGGCGGCGTCATCATCATTGCGGCCATATTGATTCC
>Ga0310786_10010123_pt1 | contig 11884 bp, 7 predicted proteins | sample AusTroGonzalo_MG_FD_203881 | JGI IMG/M metagenome (GOLD analysis project Ga0310786, IMG submission 203881) | Bovine rumen microbial communities from tropical cattle in Woodstock, Queensland, Australia - Gonzalo_03 (v2) (version 2) | ecosystem: Host-associated > Mammals > Digestive system >... | reverse complement strand
AACGTTTGGCCATTTCGATAAAATTTGGTACTTTTGTACCATCATTAATTCATTGAAATGACTACATACAGCATTACTAAACCGGAGCGACTGCAGGCCACCATCAAACTGCCTGCATCGAAAAGTATATCAAACAGAGCCCTCATTATACATGCGCTGACTGGTGGTAGCATTCTGCCAGAGAACCTGAGCGACTGTGACGACACCGAGGTGGTGATCCGTGCACTGGAGCAAATGCCCGAGGTCATCGACATCAAAGCGGCAGGCACGGCCATGCGCTTTATGACGGCCTTCCTGGCTGCTACCGAGCATGGCGAGCACACCATCACGGGTACAGACCGCATGCAGCACCGCCCCATCAAGATTCTGGTTGACGCCCTGCGACAACTGGGGGCTAACATTGCCTATGAGAAGGAAGAGGGATTTCCGCCTCTGAGGATAAAAGGTGGCACACTGGACGGCGGTGCGCTGGAAGTGGCTGGCAACATCAGTTCACAATACATATCGGCATTGCTGCTCATCGGTCCGATGTTGCGCAAAGGATTGACCCTGCGCTTGCTGGGCGATATCATCTCGCGCCCATACATCGACCTGACGCTATGGACGATGCGCGAGTTTGGCGCTGATGCCGAATGGACTTCCGTGGATACCATTACCATTCAGCCCAAGCCCTATGAGAGTAGACCATACGTCATTGAGAACGACTGGAGCGCTGCCAGCTATTGGTACGAGATCATGGCGCTGAGCGATGATGCCGAGGCTGAAGTATGTCTGGAGGGACTGATGGACGGTTCGAAGCAGGGCGACTCGAGTGTTCGCTACATATTCAGTCTGCTGGGCATCAAGACAACCTTCGGCACCAAGAAGTCGGGCGTACCGACAAAGGTAACGCTGACAAAGAGTGGACACAGGGTGAACAGATTGGAATATGACTTCGTGAACGCGCCCGACCTGGCACAGACTTTTGTGTGCACTTGCTGCGCGCTGGGCATTCCATTCCACTTTACAGGACTGCAGACGCTGAAGATAAAGGAGACAGACCGCATTGCTGCCTTGAAAAAAGAGATGGGTAAGCTGGGCTACGTGCTGGAGGACATTGACGGACGCGAACTGAAATGGAACGGCATGACAGCCAAGTCACAGACGGCCGATGCACAGGTGGCCATTGACACTTACGACGACCATCGCATGGCGCTGGCTTTTGCCCCGCTGGCCATGAAGAACGCTATCTGCATCAACAACCCACAGGTGGTTTCAAAGTCGTATCCACGCTTCTGGGACGACCTGAAGGATGCCAACTTCACGATTCAACAATTGTAATTCATCAATAGATATTATAGACATGCAATTTGCCATGATTTGTATTGGAGCCCTCATCATGCTGGGGCTCGTTGCCGCACTGGCTTCCATGCTGTCGAAGGGAGGCACAGACGAGCCAATAGTAGAGGCACACGACTGCGCTTCGTGCAGCAGTAAGGTGTCGGGCGACTGTAAGATTGCCTGCCTGATGGAGGAGAAAAAGCTCAAGGAAGGCAATAAAACGGAAGATTAAGAGTTTTATTATTGATGCGCAGATACTCATACATATTATTATTCTTCGCCATCAGCATTCTGATGGTGGCATGTTCTGCGCATAAAAACACCGCGAAAAGCCGATTCTGGCAATCGTTCACTGCTAAATATAACACGTATTATAATGGTTCGCTGGCCTATACGGACGGTACACTTGAAAAGGAGAAGGGACATAAGGACAACTTCACCGAGATGCTGCCACTGAACACCGTGGGAAGCAAACAAAGCAGGGCCTTGGGAAAAGGCAACTTTGACCGAACCATTGAGAAAATGGAGAAGACCATTAAACTTCACTCCATCAAGGCGAAACCGGAATGGACGAAGTCAAGACGCAAAACAGCACGCGACAAGGAATGGCTGGGACGCAAGGAGTATAACCCATTCCTTTGGAAAGCATGGCTCATGATGGGTCAGGCGCAATACCAGAAAGGTGAATTTGACGAGGCCGCGGCCACGTTCAGCTACATGGCCCGACTCTATCAGACACAGCCACTGCAGAACGGCATTGCGCGTGCCTGGCTGGCCCGCTGTTATGTGGAGCAAGACTGGCTTTACGATGCGGAGGACGTGATTCGCAACATGAGTCGCGACTCGATGCATTATCTGGCTAAGAAAGACTGGGATGCCACTTATGCAGACTATTACCTGAAGACGGGTGAGTTTGAGAAGGCGGTGCCCTATCTGCGACAGACCATCAGACACGAGAAGCGCAAGACACAGAAGGCACGCGAATGGTTTTTGATGGGACAGGTGCAGGGTGCGCTGGGGAAACGCGAGGAGGCTTATAAGGCTTATCAGAGAGCCATCCGACAGAACCCTCCGTACGAGTTGGAGTTCAACGCTCGCATTGCCCAGACGGAGGTGATGGCGAAGGGCAACTACAAAAAGATGATTGCCCGCTTGAACCGCATGGCCCATTCGGACAACAACAAGGATTATCTGGATCAGGTGTACTATGCCATCGGTAACATATACATGATGCAACGCGACACCATCAAGGCCATCGCTGCCTATGAGAAGGGTAACGAGAAGGCCACGCGCAGTGGCATTGAGAAGGGTGTGTTGCTGTTGAAACTGGGTGATTTGTATTGGGTCAAAGAAAAATATAACGATGCTCAGCGATGCTATGGCGAGGCCATAGGACTGCTGGACAAGGAACGGCCTGACTACGACGAGCTGTCGAAGCGCTCGAAGGTGCTGGACGAGTTGGTGCCTTTTACGGATGCCGTACACCTGCAAGACTCGCTACAAGAGTTGGCCAACATGAGCGAAAAGGACCGCATGGCCGCCATCGACCGTGTGATTGAGGCGCTGAAGAAGAAAGAGAAGGAGGAGCGCAAGAAGGCACAGGAGGCTGAGGTGGAAAAGGCTTTGGCAAAGCAAGAGAACACTGGCAATCGCCTACAAACGAACAAGCCAACAAACACTGCCGCGGTGAGCAACGGTCAGTGGTATTTCTACAACCAGATGGCGGTGAGTCAGGGTAAGCAGACGTTCCAGAAACAATGGGGAAAGCGCGAGAATACGGATGACTGGCAGCGCACCAACAAAACGGTGGTGGGCAGTTTAAGTATGCCGGACGACATAGAGAATGCCGACTCACTGGAGGCCTTGGATTCACTGGCTAACATGGAGACACCTGCCGACAGTCTTGCTGCCGAGAGCGACTCGCTGGCAAACGACCCGCACAATCGCGAGTATTATCTGGCTCAGATTCCTTTCTCTGACGATCAGAAGGCGGAGAGCGACCTGATTATCATGGACGGCCTGTATAACTCGGGCGTCATCTTCAAGGATAAACTGGAGAACCTGGCACTGGCCGAGAAGCAGTTGGTGAGACTAACGAGTCACTATCCTGACTACGAGAACCTGGATCAGGCGTGGTATCACCTCTTCTTACTTTATTCAAGACAGGGCGATACTGCTGCTGCCAACAATTGTTTGGCACGACTGATAGAGGGTTATCCTGAGAGTGAATGGACCATTCTGCTCAACGACCCGTACTTTGAAGAGAACGCACGTTTTGGTGAGCATATTGAGGACTCTATCTATGGTGCCACCTACGATGCTTTCAAGGAAGGAAAGCACAACATCATCCACGCCAATGCGAAGTTGTCGGAGGAACGTTTCCCCTTGGGCGACAACAGAGCGAAATTCATCTTCATCAACGGACTGAGTCTGCTGAACGAGGGCGACGCCAAGGGTTGCGTGAACGAGCTGAAGACCGTGATAGAGAAATATCCGCAGAGCGAGGTGACCGAGATGGCGGGCATGATTATCAAAGGCGTGCAGGAGGGAAGGACCCTGCATGGAGGCACCTTTAACCTGGACGACATATGGTCAAGGCGTGACGTGACACTGGACCTCGACCCGACAAGTACCGATACCTTATCGGCCGACCGTAACGTGCCGTTCCTCTTTATGCTGGGTTACCAACCCGACTCGGTCAACGAGAATCAGTTGCTTTACGAGATGGCGAGGTTTAACTTCTCGAACTTCCTGGTGCGTAATTTCGATTTGGAGATAGAACGCGAGCAGGGCTTCTGCCGCATGCTTATACGTGGTTTCCTGAGTTTCGACGAGGCGCTGCAATATGCCCGTCAGCTTTATGCCTCGGAAACGATGGCACGCACACTGAGACATTGTCGTAGTCTGGTTATCAGCGAGCACAACCTGGCGCTGATTGGCAGCAGATACAGCTATAAGGACTATGACGCTTTCTATGAACGGGTGTTCCTGCCGATGCCGATTAGCAACGAGGAACTACTGAACATCCCCACCTATATGGGTAATGAGGAGCAGGAAGAGACTGGCGAGACCATGGAGGACGAGCCACGAAAGAATGCGCCGACAGTGGATGACGATGATTTTGATCTTTGGTAGAACCAACATACTTGAAGGGAAATGACAAACGGACAATTACTTTGGGTGGACGACGAGGTGGAACAGCTGAAGGGCCACATCATCTTTCTCGAGAAGAAGGGCTACGAGGTGACAACAGTTAGCAATGGTACGGACGCCATTGACATCTGTCAGGAACGGTCGTTCGACCTGGTGTTGCTGGATGAGCAGATGCCAGGACTCAGTGGACTGGAAACGCTTCAGCGCATCAAAGAGATTTCGCCTGCCACACCCGTTGTCATGGTGACAAAGAGTGAGGAGGAGAATATCATGGAGCAGGCCATCGGACAAAAGATTGCCGACTACCTGATAAAGCCTGTGAACCCCAACCAGATTTTGTTGGTGCTCAAGAAGAATATTCATCGACGGGAGATTGAAACGGAGGTGACTCAGAGTCGGTATCAGCAGCAGTTCCAGCAGATTGCCATGCAGATAATGGACTGCAACACATGGCAGGACTGGATGACCGTTTACAAGCAGTTGGTGCATTGGGAACTACAACTGTCGAGTACTGACTCGCAGATGACGGAGATGCTGGCCATGCAGAAGGAAGAAGCGAACATCGGCTTTGCGAAGTTTGTGAAGAAGAACTACCTGAACTGGGTGTCGGCCCTCAACAACCCGAACATACCGGCCAACAGTGAAGCGACTCATCACCCGCTTCTCTCTCCAGAGATTTTCAAAACAAAGATATTCCCTCATCTAAACCAAAAGGAGAAGGTGTTCCTGGTGGTGATGGATAACTTCCGTTACGACCAGTGGCGCATGCTGGCGCAAGAGATTGGTGATCAGTTTGACTTGGACGAGGACTTGTATTTCTCGATTCTGCCCACGGCAACTCAATATGCACGTAATGCCATCTTCAGTGGTTTGATGCCCAACAAGATTGCGAAGATGTTTCCTGAACTGTGGGTTGACGAGGACGAGGAGGAGGGTAAGAACCTGAACGAGGGCCCACTGATCAAGACACAACTGGAACGTTATCGCAGACATGAGTCGTTTTCGTATAACAAGATTAACTCGTCGGCCGATGCTGAGAAGTTTATGCAACAGCTGAACCAACTGGACAAGAACGACCTGAATGTGGTGGTATTCAACTTTATCGACATGCTGAGTCATGCACGCACGGAATCGAAGATGGTGCGCGAACTGGCTAATAACGAGTCGGCCTATCGCAGCATCACGTTATCGTGGTTCCGCCATTCGGTGATTGCCGACTTTTTCCGTTGGCTGGCACAGACAGACTATAAGGTGATTGTGACCACCGACCACGGTTCCATACGATGCACCAAACCGGTGAAAATTGTGGGCGACAGAAACACAAACACCAACCTGCGATACAAGTTGGGCAAGAGTCTGGGATACGACTCGAAGGACCTCTTTGTGGTGAAGGATCCTGCGCAGGCACAACTGCCGTCGCCCAACCTGTCGACAAGCTACGTCTTTGCCACGGGTGACTCGTTCTTTGCCTATCCGAATAATTACAACTATTACGTATCATACTATAAAGACACATTTCAACATGGCGGCATCTCGATGGAAGAGATGATTATTCCGCTCATTACAATGACAGGAAAGAAAAGATAACTGACTATGGAAATCAAAATTAAGAGTATAGACACTATCCGCGAGTCGGCTCGCGAGTTTATTGAAAACATTGGTGAGAGCAAGGTGTTTGCTTTCTATGGCAAGATGGGTGCAGGAAAGACTACATTCGTGAAGGCTATCTGCGAGGAACTGGGCGTAGAGGATGTGATCACTAGTCCTACCTTTGCCATCGTCAACGAATATGAGGCTAAAGGACAACCTATCTTCCACTTCGACTTCTATCGTATCAAGAAGTTGGACGAGGTATACGACATGGGTTATGAGGACTATTTCTACTCTGGCGCACTTTGCTTCATTGAATGGCCGGAACTCATCGAGGAGTTATTGCCGGAGGATGCCGTGAAGGTGACTATCGGCGTGAACGACAACGACGAGCGTACGGTGACTTTTTAACAATCCAGGCTTGTTCTGACGAACAGCAAAAACAAAACTACTTATGAAAAGACTACTAACACTGGCGATAGCTCTCTTTGGTCTTATCGCCTCGACAATGGCATCAAATGGCGAAAGTGCTATGAAAGCCGACCTGATTCAGATGCTGGCCAACTTTGCCTCTTACATGAAGAACGACTTTCAGGAGTGTCAGGCGCCTAATAGTCAAGACGAACTCTGCGGTTGTTTCAAGGGTGAGAACACCATGGCCAACGACGAGCGGGGTGTTCGACCTAATGCCGACTTGTCGATGGTATGCGCATTCCTGGTGAAATATGGCAAGGATAAGGTGACGCTGCCTCAGGGTGTGACATGGAACGACCTTGAGACGATGGCGATGAAGAGTCTGGTTTTTGCTTACAGCACGCACAAAGCGAACAAGCTGAAGGTTTGTAAAGGCAACAACTACTGGGGCTCTACGTCTGCCAACGATGCTGTTTGGGAGAGTTCGCTATGGGCTATGAGTGTGGCCTACTCGGCTTTCTTTCAATGGGACAGGTTGAGTGATAAGCAGAAGGGCTACATCTACGAGTTGCTGAAAGCGGAGTGTAACTATGAACTGGAGCGTCATATCCCCACAGGCTTTGCAGGCGACACCAAGTCTGAGGAGAATGGATGGGAGGCTGACGTACTGGCTGTAACACTGGGACTATTTCCTAATGATGAGCTGGCTCCTCGCTGGTTTGAACGACTGCGTGAGTTTGCCATCAACAGCTATTCACAAAAGGATGACGCCAACGACAACACGGTCATTGACCCTGAATATGATAGCAAAAGGGTGAAGGACTTGTACAAAGGGCAGAACCTGTACGACGACTATACGCTGCAAAACCACAACTATTTCCATACGAGCTATCAGAATGTGGTCATTCAGGAACTGGGTGAGGCTGCGTTGGCTCTGAAGCTATTTCAACAGTGTCTTTATGGACAGGAGAAATGGAAGGCAAATGCGCTGATGCACAATAATGACAAGGTGATGAAGGAGGTGTTATATTGGCTGGCTCTCAGCGATGGTGAGTTGGCCATGCCTAACGGCAACGACTGGAGTCTCTTTCTTTACGACCAGATTACTTCCTACTCTACCAATGCTTGTTTCCTGCGTGACCCGCATGCGTTGATGCTGGAGAACCTGGCATACCAGATGATTAAGCACCGCCAGCAAACAACCAACGATGGCTCGTGGTTGCTGCGTGCCGACGTAGGCGCCCGTCGCATGGGTGTACAGGCTCATCGCGTGATGATGACGTGGTTAATGCACGAGATAAACTCTACTGCCGACATCTCTCCCACCCCATGGTCTGAGTTCTGTAGCGAGTATGCTGGTGCAAAGGTTCTTCCTTCGCAGAACATCGTACGTGCTGCCACCGATAGTCGCTTCACTTGTTTCTCGTGGAGTCAAGGGCTTCGCAGCTATACAGGTTATATCGCGCCCACGGTGCCCTATAGCTCATCCGACATCAATCAGTCTGACTTCCCATCGCTCACGCCATCGTCAACCAACCTCATCGTGCCTTTCCGTGCCAACAATACAGGCAACTTCATAGGCTGGTATGACGTAAAGGGAAAGCGGACGAATGCCACGCCCGTAGTGTCAGGGGTCTACGACCTACACGGGAATAGTTACATCATGAACGGTGAACTGAACACCAACGACAATGCGCTGAACAACCGCTTCGCCATCTACTCTACACCAGGCAATGCGGTCATCTATATGGATTATGTACGCGCAAACATGCCTTGTAGCATCACCACTGAAAAGGGAGGACTGATGGCCATCAGTGTGGACGAGATGACGAAAACACAGCGCACGTTCTACACAGAAGAGGGACAGAGAGTGCTTGACGGGTCTTCGTTCACTACGATGAAATCGCCATGGGTCAACATCGACAACACGCTGGGCATTGTTTCTCTTGGCCAGAACAAACGGATGGCCTTTGGCGAACGCGCTAACAACAACTCGGTGCTCACGGCAAAACTCTATGCGCTATATAATGACTCTATTCGCAGTTACGAACAGAACGACGTGGTTGACAAGCGGACCGTGGTGTACTATAGTAACACGACGGCTGATGCAACAAAGCGGCTTTATGATGATTGCATACAAGTTGCCACGCCTGAAGGATGGAGCGGCGTAATGGTGGCCGATCCTGACGAAACGCGCTTTCTCCTCCTCTGCAACTTTATCGGTACGAAGGATTGTATCATCAAAAACGTCAATACAAGCCTCGGTAGCCCCGTTTTCAGCAGCGAGACTACAATTACCAAGGATGGCGCATCGGCAGCCTTTACAGCCAGCGAGAATCACGCTATTGGCAATTCTCTGAGGTTCTTTATCAAAGGTAATGGTCTGACTGCTGTTCAAGCATCCGACAATCCTTTATGCATCCATGTAAAAAACGGCAAGAAAGACAGAAACAGTTTTATTCTTAATGCCGTGGACAACGGAAAGGTGATAAGCAAAAGAATACGCATAAAACAAGATGCAAAGATAAGCATCGATCACGGCGTCATTCATTGCGATACTAAGTAATATACTTAGCAGACAAAAGTATCATCATTAGCAGGCATAAGTATCATACTTAGCTGACTTAAGTATCATCATTGGTAAGCGTAAGTATAATGCTTGACTAACATAATCATTGCATAAGTAAATGCACAAAAAAACACTGCAAGCTTTTGGACTCGCAGTGTTTTTTATTTTTAATGAATGATTCTTACTTAACCAGAACCTTCTTACCGTTCATAATGTACAGACCCTTAGCAGCGTTGGTCAGCTGACGACCCTGCAGGTCATACATAACGTTGGTCTTAGGAGTAACCTTCACCTCGTTTACACCAGCATAAGCATTAGCCTCTACGAATGAAACGTTAACGAGGTAACGCCAGAAGTCCTTCTCGAAAGCAATCTTAGCATCGATGGTCTGACCGGCCTCCAGAGTAACACCATTGTTACAGATGTTAAGACCCAGGATACCGTCCTTAGTCTCATCCTCGTCAGCCTCGAGAATAATAGCATTGGCATCGTTCTCTACCCAGTTTCCGTTAGCATCAATAAAGATACCTGCGCTCAGCTGAGCATCGCCATAAGCATCGTCATCTGTCTCAGGATTAATATACTTAACCTTGATGGTCTTAGAATCGTCAATGAACTTAGCGAAGTCAGATGCTGGAACTTCAAGAACCTGAAGAGCCTCGTTCAAATCGATAGTACCAGTGGTTTCACCTTCGTTCTCAGCAGACAGAGGTACTCTTACGCTAGAAGATGCCAGAACGCGCTCGTTAGGAAGAACAACACCCTCCTGGAAAGCCAACTCCTCGAAGCGGAAGAAGAGGTCAACAGGAACGTCCTTGTTCTTGTTACAGTTAAATGCGATGGTCTGACCACCATTACCCTGAGAAGGAATAGTCTTGGGGCTCTCCTCGTCGTAACCGAACTCGAATGGAGTCCACTCCTCGCCTACGCTGAGTGAGCCAACGAAATCATAGTGGATATAGCCACCAGGTGTGGTGTGAATCTGAGTATCGAGAGAAATCTCCTCTTCCAGAGGCTGACCGTCAACTCTTGCTGCGCGTGCCCACATCTTGAATCTGAACGGCTGGTTGGTCTTAAACTTATGGCTAGACATAGCGAAGAACTGTGTTTGCCAATCATTAAAAGCCTTATTATCTCGGCTATCAGAAGACAGAATCGTATCATTATCTACAATATAATACTTTGCAATCACAGGAAGACTGTCAGAATCAAGAGAGTCTTTTCCTTCAGCGTTCTTAAGTACACCTTCAGCATTCCAAGCAACAGTAGTAACCTTCAAAGTAGGCTGATCATCTATCATATAGACCTCAGCAGGCTCGTCCTTACTGGTAGCGCCATTACGCTGTGTAAAGGTTGTAAAGTTACCAAATTTATCATTGGTCAAGGTTCCCTTTCTGAAGAAGTTCACCCAGTCGCCACCTTCTCCACCTTCGCTCTGCTCTTTCACTTCCAACTTAATCTCATCGAAGTAGAATACATTACCTTCTACATCGGTAGACAGGTTGAAAGCAACAGTCTGGAAGTGCTTACCATCACCTTCTTTACACTGATCAGCAGAAACGATAATCTCGTCAGTGGTAATGGTCTGCCACTCGGTAGTTACATTAATATCACCAAACAACTGATAGTGGTTGTAATCACCAGGAGCCCAGTGAGCCTGAGTCTCAGCCTTACCAGCCTTGTCTGCGCGTACCTTCATTGTCAGGCGTACCATTCTATCCTGAGGTATAGCCTCTGTAGCATAGATAAAGAACTGGCAGTCCCAAGATGCCAAAGCACCATTATTGTCAGTCTTGTTTTCACAAGAATCGGCAGTAGCCTCGCTACGTGCTACCACACGAGCACAATGGTTGTTGGGGTTCGTGGGGTCTACAACGATTGTTGCTGTACCTTGATACTGAGACTCACCAATTTCATTCAATGGGAACTCGTGAGACCAGAAAGAGTTCCATGTTGCGCCTTCAGCTTGCATGGCTTCAAGGTTCTCATAGGCAGGTGATTCACCTTCCATGTTACCATTGACAACAAGGTTCGTCCACTTCTTCTGTGCAGTAATACTACCACATACGATAAGCATGCCTGCAATCAAAGTAAAAACTTTCTTCATACTTTTTTGTTTAGAGGTTAATATTTATAAGTTAATAATTAAAAAGGTTTCCTCTCCTCGTTATTGGTTATCGGTCAAATCAATGCTATTGGTTTTCGGTCAAATCATATTAACTGGTTTGCGGTCAAATCATATTAACTGGTTTGCGGTCAAATCAACGTTATTGGTTAAATCGATGCAAAGGTATACAATTCAACAAAAACAACATCATTCATTTGTCTCATTTTCTTTTGTTTTTGTTTCATATAGGACTAAAAAGCCCTTAAAATAGCATATTTTCATAAAAAAAAGATGTCTGCACCATAATTGATGCAGACATCTTGCTATTGAGATAATCGATTGTAGATAATCGAAATTATTCAGCCTTCGGAGCCTCCTCGGCTGCGGGAGCCTCAGCAGCAACCTCCTCAGCAACGGGAGCTTCCTCAGCCTTAGGAGCCTCCTTTGCAGGAGCCTCAGCCTTGGTAGCCTTGCGAGAACGACGAGTAGCCTTCTTCTTGGTCTCAGTCTTTGCCATCTCGGGATCGAAGTCTACGAGCTCGATGAAGCAAACCTGAGCAGCGTCACCCTGACGAGCACCCAACTTAATGATACGGGTGTATCCACCGGGACGATCGCCAACCTTCTCACTTACAGTAGAGAAGAGCTCCTTGATAGCATCCTTGTTCTGAAGGTAGCTAAATACTACACGACGTGAGTTTGTTGAATCCTCCTTAGCCTTAGTGATCAGG
>Ga0310786_10010122_pt1 | contig 11884 bp, 14 predicted proteins | sample AusTroGonzalo_MG_FD_203881 | JGI IMG/M metagenome (GOLD analysis project Ga0310786, IMG submission 203881) | Bovine rumen microbial communities from tropical cattle in Woodstock, Queensland, Australia - Gonzalo_03 (v2) (version 2) | ecosystem: Host-associated > Mammals > Digestive system >... | reverse complement strand
TGGAGCCAGCGATGATCCATGGCCCCGGGAACAAGGGTAACCTGAACCTGCTCGTGAAGGTGGTCAAGAAAGGTATCCCCTGGCCGCTTGCTGCGTTCAAGAACAAGCGTAGCTTTACCAGTATCGAAAACATCTGTGCCGTGGTGGAGGCGCTTGCCGAACGCGGCGAGAACGGCACATTTCCGGTCTGCGACGACATGCCTGTCAGCACGAACAGGCTCATCGAGCTTATTGCGGCGGCGTACGGCAAGAAGGCGAGACTTTGGAGGGTGCCGTGCTGGATCATGCGCATGGTGGCGTCGGTAGGGTCGGTTCTGCATCTTCCTCTTGATCGCGAGCGGCTTGCGAAGTTGACCGGGGACAGCGTAGTGGACAATTCGGCTCTGCGTGCGGCGCTCGGCTGGCAGAAGATGCCGGTGGATGCAGAGGAGGGTCTCAAGACGACGTTAGCGGAGTTCGCTCGTGCCGATCGGCAAGAGGAGAGCTGGAGGCTTTACCGCGAGACGAAGGAGGCGAAGTATGTATAGGTACGTAAAGCGGTTCTTCGCAATTGTGCTGAGTGGATTCGCCATCCTCGTGCTGTGTCCGCTCCTGATCCCCGTGATGATCATCCTCAAGTGTACGGGCGAGCACGACATCTTCTACAGACAGGACCGAATTGGCTACAAGAATCGCCACTTCAAGATACTCAAGTTCGCGACGATGCTTCGCAACTCACCGAACATGGCGGGGGGACTGCACACGACGCACGGCGATCCGCGCGTGCTGCCGTTTGGGAGGTTTCTGCGCAAGACGAAGATCAACGAGCTGCCGCAGCTCTTCAACATCTTCCTGGGCGACATGGCGATCATCGGGCCGCGTCCACTTGTGGGCAAGACGTTTGCGCCGTATCCAGATGAGATCAAAGAGAAGATCTACAACGTGAAGCCGGGTCTTTCGGGGATTGGCTCGGTGGTGTTCCGCGACGAGGAAGCCTTCCTTTCGGAATGCGCCGCGAAGGGCATGGACCTCGATGAAGTCTATGCCAAGACCATCGCGCCCTACAAGGGCGCGCTTGAGATGTGGTATCAGGAACACATGAGCATCTGGACGGATGCCTGGCTTATCTTCCTCACGGTCTGGGTGATCGTATTCCCCAAGTCCCAGCTGATGAACAAGGTATTCCGCGATCTTCCAAGACGAGATGGATTGTGCTGATGGCGAAGACAAGACAAGTCATCATGAACACATTGGCGGCATATTGCCGTCAGGTGCTCCCCGTGTTCGTCGGTATGGCCACGTCATATGCGATGTCTGCGCCAGTGCTTCTGGAGGCCGAACATTTTGCCCAGAAGGGCGGATGGGTGGTCGATCAGCAGTTCATGGACCAGATGGGTTCGCCGTATGTGATGGCGCACGGGCTGGGCCGTCCGGTGGCTGATGCGGTTGAACGTATAGGATCTGGATGTCTTAAAGGACGGTACCGTTTGTGGGTGAGGACACGGGATTGGGTGAGCCCCCACGGACCTGGCCAGTTTACCGTCGAGATATGGAAGCATGGCGATGCGGCGGGTTTGTCGAAAGCTTTTGAAACGAAGCCGCTTGGCGTCGGAGATGGATCGTGGCACTGGGAGGATTGCGGTTCGGTAAATGTTCCAGCTGGAGAACTGGAAATCCGATTGCACGATCTTACCGGTTTCGAGGGAAGGTGCGATGCGCTTCTGTTCGTGCCTGATGGCGAAGATGCTCGGCCTCGAGCAGAGTGGGACTCCTGGACATGGCGGAAACGTCATTTGGGGAATCAGTTGCCTTTGCAGACAAAAGAATTCGATTTTGTGGTTGTAGGCGGGGGGTACGCCGGGATGTGCGCGGCCGTTGCGGCGGCGAGGATGGGTGTGAAGACGGCCCTTGTGCAAGACAGGCCCGTCTTCGGCGGCAATGCTTCAAGTGAAGTGCGGGTTGGACCGATCGGAGGGCTTGGGCTACCGCCGTTCCCGCGGAACTCCGATCTGAGCTATGAATTGGAGTATCTGTCAAAAGGTAGCAAGGGGACTTCTGGCGGTGTGAGGCAACCGCCTGACGATCAGGCGTTTGAACGTTGGGTGCTTGCCGAGACGAATTTGACTGCGTTCGTCTTTACGCGCGCAGTGGCGGTGGAGACAGAGACGAATGTCTCGACACGGCTGACCGCAGTCTTGGTGAGGGACATCCAGACAGGGCTTGAGACGCGCCTTAAGGCGTCGCTTTTCTGTGATGCCACGGGTGATGGTTGGCTTGCGCGCGCGGCAGATGCTGAAGTGCGGTTGGAACCGGAAACACAGGAGGAGACCGGTGAGGCACTTGCGCCTAGAAAGGGTGCCAAACCCAATGGCGGTTATGGTGCCACTAATTATTGGCTCACTCGCTGGACGGAACAGGAGACGTCGTTCCCGTCATGCCAGTGGGCGGTACAGATAGACGGGGAATCGGCTGCGATGAGTGAGGCGCGAAGCGGTGTGCAAGGGGATTATCCTTACGCCGCTGGGTGGAATTGGGAGTCTGGCATCCATCTCGACAATGTCGTACATGGAGAACAGATACGGGATCACAATTTCCGCGCTGCGTATGGAATGTGGGACTACCTGAAGAACAAATCGCCGAATCGAGCAAAATATGCCAAGGCGGAGATTTCCTGGCTGGCATACGTGCTTGGGAAACGGGCGGCAGGGCGTATTATGGGCGACTACATTCTTTGCGAGCAGGATTTGACGTTGCATCGCGTCTATTCTGACGGTGTGGTCACCACCACGTGGTATCTTGACATGCACTTCCCGCACCCGCGCAACACACGGCATTTCCCCGGCAAAGAGTTCCGTTCGTTCGCGTACGACGATCCGAATTATTCACGTGAAAAGGCGCCCGGCACGATAGGCCGTTATACGCCGATAGTGCCGTATCCAATTCCGTTTCGCTGCTTCTATTCGAAGGACGTGTCGAATCTTTTCATGGCGGGAAAGGACATCTCCTGCACGTATGTTGCTATGGCGTCGGTGCGCGTGGAGCATACGACAGGCCAGATGGGGACTATGGTGGGGCGTGCGGCGTCTCTTTGCATCAGGAATGGCTGGACGCCCAGGCAGCTGGGCATTGAGCATTTCCCGGTTCTGGCGGCCCTGTTGGACAATCCAGGAGAGGAGTCAAAGTTGGCGCGCCAAGGGCGGCTGATGGTCCAGAACAGAATCGGACTGAAGAACGAATGCCTTTACTGGGCTAGGCGCATCTATCACCAGCGCGGTGCGGTGCCATGCCTTGCGATCTTCATGTTGGCGGGTGGGGTGGTCGTGATCCTGGTGTTGGTTCGGAGACGAAGACGCTGATGGCCTCGAAGACGACCATATTCCTGAACACGATGGGAACCTATTTCAGGTCCCTTGTCTCGCTGTTCCTGGGGATATTCACGGCGCGGTGGGTGCTGATGGGACTGGGCAAGGTCGATTTCGGCCTTTTCGCCGTTGTTGGAACTGTCGTGACGTTCATCACTTTCATCAATTCCGTCATGTCCCAGTCTGCTTCTCGGCACCTGGCGTACGCTATCGGGAAAGGCGAGGACGTGAGACAATGGTTCAACGCGTCTCTCTCGGTGCACACTATTGTGCCGCTGCTGCTCGTGGCGGTAGGCTATCCGATCGGTACCTACGTGGTTGCGCATGGGCTTACCATTCCGGCGGAAAGAATTGATGCCTGCCAGTGGGTGTTCCGCCTTTCGCTGTTGACGGCGTTCTTCTCAATGGCATCGGTTCCGTTCGGCGCGCTCTACATCGCCAAGCAGAGGATCGCGGAACAGTCCATGTACGGGGTCGCCTCCACATGCATCAACTGCGTGCTGGCGTACGTGATGCTTTCATGGAATGGCGACAGGCTGGTTTTCTACTCTGTCTATCTCACCTCCGTCTCGCTCGGGATGCTGGCCATCTACGTTGTGCGCAGCTGGTGCATTTTCCCCGAGTCGCACCTCGACTTCTCGGCCTGGTGGGACAGGGCGAAGGTCAAGGCCCTCTTTTCCTTCGCGGGCTGGAACGCGTTGGGTGCGTTCGGATGGCTCGTAAAGAACCAGGGGCTTGTGATTCTGGCTAACAAGTTCTACGGGCCGGCCGTGAATGCCGCGATGGGAGTGGCGCAGCAGGTGAGCGGACAGGTGAACTCGCTGTCGAATGCGCTCATGGGATCGCTCACGCCCGAGATCGTCTCCACGGAGGGAGCGGGGGATCGTGCGCGGATGCTTCGCCTGTCGATGAGCGCCAACCGGTTCGCAAGCCTGCTTCTTTTCGTGTTCGCTTTCCCGCTGTGCCTCGAGATGGAGTACGTTCTGACGCTTTGGCTCAAGCATCCGCCGGAATGGAGCGTGCTGTTCTGCCAGCTTACCCTCTTGGGCATGTTTTTCAACAACCTGACGACGGGACACGCCATAGCAATGGGTGCGAACGGCAAGATAGCGGCCTACCAGATAACCATGGGCGGCATGATGGTATTGTCGCTTCCGGTGGCATATGTCGGATGCCGCTGCGGATTGGCTCCGTGGATCGTCTTGGTGGTGAGCGCGGTGACCATGGGGGCGCTGTCGCTTGGGCGCGTGTTTTGGGCCCGTCGCCTTGTCGAGATGCCTGTCCGGGCATGGCTGGGCGGCCTTGTCCTGCGCTTTGCGGCGTTGACGCTGATAGAGGCGCTTTTGCTCGTGCCGCTTCGCTTCGCGATGAATGAATCATTCATGCGCCTTTGCGTTACTTCTGTCCTGTCGGGTGTCCTAACGATCGCCTGCGCCATGGCGTTTGTCCTTTCCCCGCAGGAGAGGGGATTCGTTGCGGATAAGGTCAGGACAAGACTTAAGATCAGATTGTAGCTGTGCGGAACATGTCTCTGGATTGGATAGATGTCGCTGCTGGCGGACCGGTATCGCATTCGTACTCGATCATGCGCGATCCGGTTACAAACGGACAGTATTGCGAGTTTCTTCGGTCGTTGCCGGACGAAGAAGCGAAGGAGCGGTACTGTCCTTTGATGGAAGACCATTTCTTCGGCGGCATCATGCGGGACTATTCGCCCAAGCCCGGATTTGACAAGAAGCCGGTGGTGTTCGTGTCCTGGTTCGACGCGCAGGCATTCGGGAAATGGGCTGGTGGCCGTCTCCCTACGGCCGACGAATGGCGAAAGGCGGCGGCGTGGCTGCCAGGCCAGAATAGATATGCGGTCTACTGTACCGGGCGGGACGAGATGCCTACGCAGAAGGATGCGATCTTCTACGACGACGAAGATGGGTGGGCATTGCCCGCGCCTCATCTGGCAGATGTCGATTGGTACAGGCCGAGCGGCGCATACGACATCCGCGGCATGGCCGGCAATGTCGGCGAATGGGTGGACGGCGAGATGGCGAATGGCTGGAAGCTGGCTTTGGGCGGCAGCGTGTTCCGTCCGGTGGAGCAGATGCGTGTGGACGCGGCGGAAGGCGACCGTGCCGACAAGCGCCTTTCGACTTTCGGCTTCCGCCTGGTAAAAGCTTTGTGAAGGCTTATGTTCTACATGATCTACACGTTCTGCACGGCTAATACATATGGACGAGTGGGTTGAAATATCCATGCCTGGCAACAGGCCGGACCGCAACGGGAAGGGTTGCGTGCCTTATGCTTACGAAATCGCCAGATGCGCAATCTCCAACGCGGACTGGTGCGCTTTTCTGAACGGTGTCGGGGCCGAAACTGTCGTGTCACGCAGATTATACCACAAGGACATGACGACAGGCATCCTCGGCGGCATCGACAAGACTGACTCCGGCTACTTTCCAAAGTCTGGCTGGGAAAGAAAACCGGTAGTCTATGTGACGTACACGTCTTTGCTGCGCTACTGCAATTGGCTTGCGACAGGTGACACTGAGATCGGTTCGTATGACCTTGTCGCCCATCCGCCGCGGCGTGTTGCCGGTGCAAAGTTCTTTCTGCCGACGGACGACGAGTGGTACAAGGCGGCATATTTCGATCCGAAGGCCAACCGCTACTGGCTCTATCCCACTTGCTCCGACGACTTGCCGCCGCAGAGTGCAGCCAACTACGAGAAGGAGGATACTTTCGCCAAGGGGCCGCCGTTCTATCTCGCGGACGTTGACGACTACGCCAACTCGCCATCGCCATGGGGTGCGTTGCAGATGGGAGGCAATGCTTGGGAATATCTGGAAGACACGTGGACAATAGGCGGACAGATCGCGAACAAGCTCCGAGGCGGCAGTTTCGGCTATACCGAGACCGGCCTTTCGTCCGCAAACACGGATTCGGGCAAGTATGATTGTCGCTGCTATGTGTTCGGCGCGCGTCTGGCCCACAGTCCTGATGGCTGGAGGCCGATGGACAAGCCGATGCGCTATCGAATCCTTTCGTTCGCCATGAAATTGCTCCGAAGAATAAAGTCCTTGTGTTAAACCAACTCTTACAGCTCCTTTATTCTTCCATGTCCTACATGTTCTACACGTTCTACACGGCTAAATTAATAATCTTTTATCTACATGTTCTACACGGCTAAATTAATAATCTTTTGTCCCCATGTCCAACACGGTTGAAAGAATCCGCGAAAAGATCGCATCATGGCGCCTTCATCTAAACTGGAGATGGCTCCAGTTGCGGGCATCGCTTTGCCGCAGTCCATCTGAAGACTGTCCGCCTTCACTTGTGCTTGTGCCCTGTGAACCGTGGAGCGTGATAGGTTCGCGCGGCGACGAGGCGATGGTCTATTCCATCCTGCGCGACTTCCGGAGCCGCCATACCGAAGGATCGGTCACGATAGTGACGGGCGTACCGTCATTTGGCGAGACCGACGACGGAAAGCGGCTTGCGCACGACTTCGGCGCAAAGTTCGCGTATGCGTGGAGGCCACGGCTTTTCCTCTCGTACATCGTGCAGGCGTATAGGGAGGCGCGTGCGACGGAGGTGTTCGTCCTGGGGGCGGACTGCATGGACGGACATTGGTCCCAATCGCTTTCGATCATTCTCCTCGCGGCGGCGGACATCGCGGCGCGGATGGGAATTTCTACGCGCCTTACTGGGTTCAGCTGGAACGACTGCCCCGACAAGAAGGTCATTCGCGCATTCAGGCGTGTGACGCATAAGCTTCTGGTTCTTGTGCGCGATCCTGTGTCGTACGAACGCTTTAGAAGGGATGTCTTGCTTGCGCGCGGAGTAAAAACGTCGCTTGTGGCGGATGTCGCGTTCAACTTGCGGCCGAGCATCACGTCTCAAGTGCAGCCTCATCTTGATTGGATGGAGGAACAGCGTGCAAAAGGTCGGTTCGTCTTGGGCTTCAATCTCCATTCGATGCTGGTGAAGAAAGATGCATTGCCGGAATTCGTTGCGACTGTGACGGCGCAGCTTGGGAGGTTCATGGCGGATCATCAAGATGTTGCGCTGTTGCTCGTGCCTCACGACTATCGAACAGAAGGCGACCTGGCCGTGTTGGAGAAGGTGGCGGACGGGTTGGCCGAAGTTTCGGATCGGGTTCGTCTCGTGACGACTGTCCTTGCCGCAGAGGAACTGAAGGGACTCATGAAAGGCTTGGATGCGCTCTTCACGTCGCGCATGCATCTGGGCATTGCCGCGCTTGGGATGTCCCGGCCGGTTGCGGCGTTCGCGTATCAGGGAAAGTTCGTCGGGCTGTTCCGCCACTTCCAACTGCCAGCCGAATGGATCCTTGAGCCGGGAGGGGCAAACAGGTTGTCGGAGACGCTTGGCGAACTTGTGACGGGGGCGAAGCGAGCGGCTCGGCAGATTGAGGATAGATTGTCGGCGATAAGAGAGTTGGCAAGGGATAATCTTCTCGCTTGATTTCACGTAACCGATGGGTTAAAATACTAGGCAGATCGTTCGGATGATTGGCAAGTCGTCAGTGGACAAAGTAACACCAATGAGGTATTCGGCTGCATACCCCACGGGCGCGGAGCGTTTCGAGATTAGCCGTGTAGAACATGTAGAACGTGTAGATCGCATGGGGTGATGAAGGTGATTTTGCATCATGGTTCAGAGTTCGTGATAGAGCGTGATCACGCGGCAAGAGTTTAGAGAGTTGCATGGAGTTTTATGCAGAATCCGCATAAAACCTCATTATGGATAGAAGAGCAGGCACAATGGGAAAGAACGATTTGATAATTGCAGAGCCGGTTGCCTTGGACGCCATCCGGTCGCGGATATTCACGATCCGTGATGTACAAGTCATGCTCGACCGCGACCTTGCGGAACTCTACGGGGTGCCAACAAAGGCTCTAAACCAAGCCGTGAAGCGCAACATTGAGCGCTTCCCCGAACGCTTCATGTTCCAGATGAGCAATGAGGATATAGCAAATCTAAGGTCACAAATTGTGACCTCAAGTGCAGAGACGAGTTTAAGGTCACAAATTGTGACCTTAAACAAGAAGCAGGGTCAGCATCTTAAGTATATGCCTTATGCGTTTACGGAGCAGGGGATAGCAATGCTTTCCGCTGTGCTCAAAAGCGAGACCGCCATTGTAGTAAGCATTAGAATAATGGATGCCTTCGTCGCCATGCGCCGAGCGCTTGCCTCCATCGCCCCGCTACTTGCGCGCATCGAGGCAACGGAACGCCGCCAGTTGAAGCAAGAAGACGCGCAAGTCCGGAACGAGGAGCGCTTCAAGGTGATTCTTGACGCGATGCGTGATAAGACGTTCCCGCCGCAGAAGGTGTTCTTCGACGGACAGATATACGACGCATTCGAACAGATGAAGAAGTTTGTTCGCATGGCGAAGACGGAGCTGATCGTCATAGACCCGTACTTTGACGATTCCGTTCTTCCGCTCATCGCCCAGAAGCGTCAGGGCGTGATGGTACTTGTGGTGAAGAACCACCGCAAGAACCTTCTTCACGCCGTGGATGTGGCGAAGTTCAATGCGCAGCATGGCAACACGCTCACGGTCAAGGAGTCGGCGAACTTCCACGACCGCTTCCTCATCATCGACAAGTCTACTCTCATTCATGTCGGTGCGTCGCTCAACTACCTTGGCAAGAAGTGCTTCGCATTCTCGTCTTTGGACAAGTCCAACATCCCAGATATCCTGGCGAAAATATGATTGCCAGAGTACTTGCGTCAACTGAATCACGAGATGCACCGAATACACGGAAACAGTGTGATGTGACTGACGTTGTATCTTGTTAAGAACATCTACCCAACTACCAACTACCAACTACCATCTACCAACTATGGACGCAATAGACAGGATAGGATCGGCATTTCTGCGGCGGATACTGCTGCGGATGAAGGAGCTGGGAATGTCGCAGACGGATCTTGCGCGGCGGATGAACGTGTCGCGTCCGTACATAACCAAGGTGCTGCACCAGGACGTGAACTTCTCCTTCCGCACGGCGGCGAAGCTCGCCAACGCGCTCAAGATGGATTTCCTTCCGGAGCTGCGCCCGCAGGAGGCGGAGTGTGAGATTGTGTGATTGTGAGATTGTGTGATTGTATGATTGGGGGATTGGGATATTGTGAGATTGAGAGATTGTGGGATTGTGAGATTGTAAGATTGAGAGATTGAGAGATTGTGGTTTCTGGTTTCTAGTTTCTGGCTCTAAGCTTTAAGCTCTAAGCATTGTGCGGGGTGATGAAGATGGTTTTATATCATGGTTCAGAGTTCGTGATAGAGCGTCCACAGTTTGGATTGGGGAAGCGAACCAACGACTATGGGCTGGGATTCTACTGTACCCAAGACCAATCGCTTGCCGGGGAGTGGAGTGTATCGCCGCTTCATGACGGCTTCATAAACGCATACGAGATTGACTTCTCCGGATTGACAGTATTAAACCTGGCAGAGAGCCCATTTACGGTCTTGAACTGGTTGGCAATCTTGCTTGAGAACCGAATCTTTGACATTGAAGGGGATATTGCATTCGCTGCAAGGGAGTATCTGCTTGCCAATTTCAAACCAGACTATTCAGGAGCTGATGTCATTGTCGGCTACCGTGCCAACGACAGCTATTTTTCATTTGCGAGGACATTTCTCTCGGGAGCGTTGTCGTATGCAAATCTTTCAAAGGCGATCAGGCTGGGCAATCTCGGGTTGCAAGTTGTCCTGAAAAGTAGAAAGGCGTTTGAATCGCTTGGGTTCACGTCTGCCAAACCGACTACACGGGCTGAATTCCTTGCATCGAAGGAAAGTCGTGACAACGTGGCGAGAGAAGAGTTCCGCCGCTTGAAAGCGCAGCCATTCGACGCATCGGCGTTATATATGCTCAACATTCTTCAAGAGAGGATCGGTCCCAATGACCCCCGCGTACAGTGAATTGTACCTTGCGGACGCATCGTTGGCGCTCGGTTCGATGCTTGAAAGTGCCGTCTATCTCTTTGGGGTTGAACTATTGACATTCTGGCGGCTGTTTCTTGATTCGCCCGTATCAGATGACTTTGGACATGGACTTAGCGGGACGGTAAGCGGCAAATCCGGGTGGGAACTGGCGGCGGAAATACTTGACAATGCCGACGTAGGATTCAGCCGCGAAAAGCCGAGTGGAGTCATAGGGCGTAGCCGCGAGTTCTGGGCGGGCTGGGCGCTTGCTCAGTATCAATGGCATTCCGGGCTGACATTTAGGGAGATAGAGTCTTTCGCTCCGTTGAAGGACTTGTTGTTGATGTATTCGCCGTATCATGAAATGGGAATTGATCAATTCATAGACGCAATTGAAAGAAGAAGGATCCTTGCGGGTGAAGCGACGAGAGTTTAGAGAGTTGCGGGGAGAGTTGATTCTTGATGTAATGCGTGACAAAGCATTCCCGCCAAAAAAAGGGCAGAAGGAAGGAATGTTGCCAATGTGAAAGTGTTGCCAATGGCCAATTCCAATTTTCAATAAGGCGGGTTGCATGATAGAACTTGAAGACCGAATCGTTCGCTTTGCTGCGCGATGTATTAAGGTATGTGCGGCGTTGCCTATGCGGTCTGTAGGGAGTGCAAGTATTGCAGATCAGATGTTCCGCTCATCGACCAGTATTGCGGCAAATTATGCTGAGGCGTGTGAGGCGGAATCGGCAAAAGATTTCGTTCACAAGCTTAAGGTTGCGATGAAAGAATTGTCCGAAACGCGCATATGGCTCAAGTTAATAGGAGAGACAGGATACTGTGAGAACGATCGACTTGTTGATTTGATAGATGAGTCAAGAGAGCTTTCTCGCATTCTTTCCGCTAGCGTGATTACGACAAAGAAAAAGATAAGGGGCTGATATGGTAATTGGCAACATTGGAACTGGCAACATTTTCACATTGGCAACATTTATTAACCTTGGGAAGCGGTGTTTCGCGTTCGCTTCGCTTGACAAGTCCAACATCCCCGATATCCTGGTGAAGATATGAGACATGTAGAAAGGTTTAGTCGTAAGATTTTGTCCTTCGCAATGTGCGTCTCAAGTTGTCGCCGTTCAGTCTGCCGCTGTGTCGTTAAAGTGTGCCATGGGGTTTGACCCCATTATGTTTGCCCTCCAATATATTTTGCTGTAGAAATAGAGAAGGAGTAAAGCAATGCCGATAATGACTATGCTTGAACGAACCCTCAAGATGCGCCTTGAGAGAGAAGAGTGTGTGTCGTTTGTTTATAGAAAAACAGATGGTTCCGTTCGTGCCGCACGAGGAACTCGCAATCTCAGATTTATCCCCGTACATCTACACCCGAAGAGCCCCGAAGATCAAATGTCGCCTAAGGTGAATTACTATGATTACGAGAATAAGGCTTGGCGTTCATTTAGTATTGGGAGTCTGATTAGGATTGTTGATTGAGGTATTTCTAGCTTGGGGTCTGCCCCAGGTGTATTCACATGGGAGAGTGGGTGAGTGAGGTTGAGATGTTTGCTGGTTGTTTGGTAGAGGATGGTATCGATGCAATGTCTGCCACATGCG
>Ga0310786_10010121_pt1 | contig 11886 bp, 7 predicted proteins | sample AusTroGonzalo_MG_FD_203881 | JGI IMG/M metagenome (GOLD analysis project Ga0310786, IMG submission 203881) | Bovine rumen microbial communities from tropical cattle in Woodstock, Queensland, Australia - Gonzalo_03 (v2) (version 2) | ecosystem: Host-associated > Mammals > Digestive system >... | reverse complement strand
TGAATAACAGTACTATATATTGTTGCCCTGAACAGAATTGTCTCAGGGCAACATTTTTTTGCAAAAAAGTATGCTTTTCATTTTGGAGAACCAATTAAAAGCAATACCTTTGCATCGCTTTTTCAGAAAAGCAGTTGCGCGATTAGCTCAGTTGGTAGAGCAATTGACTCTTAATCAATGGGTCCAGGGTTCGAATCCCTGATCGCGTACAAGAAAAGAGAGGTCTTTTGGACCTCTCTTTTCTTGTACGCGCCAGGGATTCAGGGGACCTTTTTTTAGTTTGCTTTGCAAACGCGCTCCATTTCATTCCGCTTGGCGGCCTACCCGGCCGCTCTCGTTCGAGGACTCACTCGCCCCAATACGTCAGCACCTGCGTAAGCATGAAGGTTTCCATATGCGTGATCCTAATCTGCAGGTAGGTTTCCAATTGCACCAAGTAAAACGGAATCCCGAAAGCAAAGCCCATCGGAATCCCGTTTTACCCGGCCCTGGAAGGCCGGCAGAGTGAAATGGAACGAAGTGGAATTTTTACGTTAAGCCAAACGAATAAAGGAAACTTGTTTACTTTATCGTGGCGTGTAAAAATGGGCTAAAGCCAATGAAGCGGGTTTGGGGCGTCGCCGCCCCAAACTAAAAAAAGGTTGTTTCTAATACGCAGATAAGTTTCCATCTAACGACTTTTGAGGCCGTAGGCCCAAAAAGTCAAAAACATCCGAGCTGCAAAGCAGCGAGCAACCCGCCGGATGGATGGAAGAAAATCACTCAAACACATACAGTTCACTCGGCGTAGTGCGTTTCAAAGCACACAGTTGCACATCCTTTCCGGGAATGACACCTACCCCACGGAGCTCATATTCAACCGTCTTGTAGGCTATTTCGGGGTGGTTGTTCTCACCGCTAAGGTGACAAAGCCAGATATTCTTAAGGTCAGGATGGATATTCTCAGCAAGGAACTTGGCTGTGGTCTTGTTGCTAAGATGCCCACGCGGACTTGTGATCCTATCCTTAAGGAACTGCGGATAGTTACCCATACGTAACATATCCTCATCATAGTTGGCCTCCATAATAAGATAATTGGCCTGAAGTATATACTTGGATGCAGTCTCGGTTATATGACCAAGGTCTGTCACGAAACAGAATACCTTGCCGTCAACCTCAACCCTATAGCCCACGTTATCCGTTCCGTCATGAGGCACCTCAAACGGAGTGATAAGGAAATCAAAGAACCGGAAGGGTACCTCTTTCTCAACATAATGTACACTGTTGGAAAGCTTCTCAGTCATACAATAGTTGTTGTTTATACCCTCATGGGTCTCACGGGTGGCATAAACCGGAATGGCGCACTTCTCACCCAGGTTACCCAAAGCCTTTATATGGTCAGCGTGATCATGCGTCACAAACACTGCCATGATTCTCTCAAAAGGGACTCCCACATCCTTAAGGTATCCCTTGATCTGTTTTACCGGTATGCCCGCATCAATCAGAATTGCATGTTCGTCTGTGCCAAGATAGTAGCAGTTGCCGCTGCTTCCACTTGACAAACTCATAAAGTAGATCTTCATTTTTATGTTGTCTTTTTACCTTCTTCATAATCATAGTTGCGTTTTTCAATGGTCAGAACGGATAACCCACCGCAAGGTGGAAAGCAAAATCCCTGCTCATATCGGGATGAATCAATGGAAGTCTTTTGTACAGGCTGGATCCTGAAGGATTATATGCCTTCATGCCACCATCAAGTCTAAGTACAAGAAAACCAAAATCAAACCGCAGTCCCAAACCATATGAGATTGCTATCTGTTTATAAAACGAGTCAAAGCTGAAAGCGCCTCCAGGCTGCTCTGCATACTCGCGTATTGTCCAGATATTACCGGCATCAACAAATGCAGCACCATTTACTTTCCAGAAAAGTTTGGAGCGGTATTCTACACTTGCACCTATCTTAATATCACCAGACTGTTTAATATAATCAATAGCCTTGTCATCACCTCTATATACACCCGGACCCAACTCACGTACCGACCATCCGCGGACGCTGTTGGCTCCACCGGCAAAATAACGCTTTTCAAAAGGCAAACTGGTGGAATTACCATAAGGAACTGCCACGCCCCACTCCAAATGAGCGACGAGATTGTTCATCCTATCCATACGCCAGTTTGCCGTAAAGGAGAAATCATGTTTGGCATACTGTGCAAATGCAACACCAAACACCATATACTGCCCTGCGTCATTTTGCTCAAAATTCATAGGCTCAGCTAACAGGTTGAACATATTACCCGATGTCTCCACACCCACACGTATAGAATATTGGAAAGGAGCCGTAGAATTGACGCGCGCATTAGAATAATAGAACGTGTAGCCTAGCTTGGTTATAAGTAGATCCTCATAGTTGTACTTGAGTATAGATCTGGTTGACTTGACAGAATCAAGATATTCAGCCCTGAAATGATCTGAGATCCAAGGAACCACGAGATAGTTCAGATCCAGCACATCAAGTTTATGACTCATCTGCCAAGAATCACTCCACATATAACTCCATCCTGCAGAGAAAATTGTTTTTTGGAATTCAGGACGGCTTTGTGCATTGATTTTCAAACTGAACCTGGAAGTGGCCTGACTCTTACGCTGCAACTCCTGACTCATAAACGGAGCCAGAAATTCAGGAAAATCCAGATTAGCCTCCATTCCGTATTCCATATATGTATCGCCGGAATAACCTGGCAGATTAGAAATTGACTCATACGCACCACGCAGTTTAATGGTTAGTTGTTCCGAAGCACGGAACAGATTCCTGTCTGTAAACGACATGGAAGCAGCTGCTCCAAGATCACCGGCCGTATTTGTCCCCTCAATTTCAAAAGCAAATGAATGTTTAGGCAAACTTACAAGCGATACATTTGCCATAATCTTATTGTCTGTTCCTGGAACCGTATCGTAACGTATGTCAGAATACCTCAGAATACCCAAACGGGAAAGTGATGAATAGGTCTTGGAGGTGGAATCTGAGTTATATAGCATTCCTTCTCTCAGGAAAGAATGGCTGCCAATGACCTCCGGACGTAAAGCGGATTTCTCATCATCGCCCGGATACGTAAGAGAAAAGCCCTTAAGTGTATCAACAGCAGCAGCGACAGACTTACCCGGCATATTACCGTTCTTATCCGTCAGATAATAATCAACAGATGAGATATAATATTGTCTGTGCGGGCGTACATTTCCATCTTCATCTATTCCTTCTGCCTCAATAATCATCCTCAAGCCCACCTTGTCACTACCACGTGCGGTATCTGCCACATATGATATATAATCCTTGTTGAAACGGTAATAGCCATAACGATGAACCAGATTGACTATACGGTTACGTTCTTCATTAAGGATATCTGCATCCAGATTCATGCCAGGAACCAGAAGTGAATGTTTGGCATTATCGTTAATGATACGATTGATGGTACTATCCTGAACGGTTATCCTGACAGTATCTACCACGAACATTTTTCCCGGATTAAGTTTATAACGTACCGTAGTCTTGGGACGACGACCGTTCCTGGTTGACATGGTAACGTCTGCATTCAGGTAGCCGGAGTTAATCAGAGAACGCTCCATATCAGCACATGAAGCCTCCGACAGCAACTGATCATAAATGACGGGCGCCTCACCGGTACGTTTTCCTGACAGAGAATACATCCTTAACGGAAAGCGGAACAGACCGAACCAACGTGAATTAGGAGTCTGGTGCGAAAGATTCCTGTACTTGGTAACATCTGAGACAACCCTATCAGCCGATGTAACTTCAACCTTGTTCAGAAGGCGCTCACCCTCCGGTACATATTTATAAACAGAACAGGAAGCCAACCCTAAAATAAGGGTAAGGCAGACCATTGTTTTCATCTTAATCCAGTTCATGTTTATAATTTGTCTTTAACTTACAAATTTAAGCAAACTCCATCGCCTTGCAAAGCATGGTTGCAAAAAATAACTATCTTTACACACACTTAAACACAGAGTATGCTGAGCAAGAATGATGTAAAGAATATCAAGAGTCTGGAGCATAAGAAGTTCCGCGCAGAAAAAGGGCTGTTTGTAGCTGAGGGACACAAGACAGTTCTGGAGCTTTTAGACAGATTCAGTTGCATCCTACTGATTGCCACACAGAGTTGGTTGGACTTAAACAAGAAGATCAGCGCAGAACGCATAGAAGCCGTAAGCGCAGATGAGCTGAAACATGCCAGCCTGCTCCGTAATCCACAGGATGCACTTGCCATCTTCCGCATACCAAAGAAAGAGGCGAAGCTATCGGAAATAGCCCAGAGCAATCTGGTGCTGGCGCTTGATGATGTGCAGGATCCGGGTAACCTGGGCACAATAATACGTTTGGCTGACTGGTTTGGAATAAAGGATGTATTCTGCTCAAAAGCCACCGCCGATATCTATAACCCCAAAGCCGTGCAAGCCACCATGGGTGCATTGTCACGGGTAAGCGTCCACTATACAGACCTTAAGCAAAGCATAAAGGAACTGTCTCACGACATACCGGTTTACGGCACGTTCCTTGAAGGTGAAATAATTTATGATGCCAGGCTATCCGCAAACGGTGTTATAATAATGGGAAATGAAGGCAACGGAATAACCCCGGAAATAAAGCAATCAGTCACTCATAAGCTTTACATACCTAACTGGCCTCAGGGAGCACCCACTTCAGAGTCACTCAATGTTGCCATAGCCACAGCCATAGTGTGTTCAGAGTTCCGCAGGAGAAAGCTCTGATTCAGTTGTATTGACTGTATCCGGAACCGCTTTCTCATGATATCTCATCAGTTCCATATCTGAGAGTATCAACATGGCGTTACGGTTGTCTGTATAATCCAGATAGCTTATGGCACCGCTCAAATTATAGAAAGTCTTTGCTGTATCCAGAACAATGCTCAAGGATACCATAGAATTGTCCCTTATGATGGTATCGGCAGTAGTGACTCCGTCATCATAGTATGCTGAAAGTGAGATATGCGCATACTGTGGCACACCTGTATCAACAGAAACAAATGTACCGTACAAACCCAGTAGGATTGTATCTCCTTTATAGAAAGTGGTATCCTTATTGATATGATAGGTCAGCTTATTCATATAGGCTGAGGTGTTCAACAGCGCAGTCCTGTCAAGATACCACAGATCCACACTGTCACCTGACTGTACGGCAAATGATTTTTTCTCTATCTGCGACAGTGACCTGCTGACAGCCTTGTACTCATCATCAATCCTGTTTGAAAGACGCTTGTATATCTTGGACAATTCCTTAGGGTAACGGGTGTACCATACCAAGGAACGTTCAAACTGTTCTTTGGATATATTGTTCTTGCTATATGCCCAATCGATATATGCCCGGCTTGTGTATCTCTCATTCTGAGGCAGATCCTGACTGACAGCCTGAGCCAGATGATAATCATACAGAAACTGTTCCATCTTCTTGGGAGACAGGACACTTTCCGGACGCCTCAGCCTACAGCCGCAAAGCATTGGAAGCAGCATCAGGACAATCAGGACATCAATCTTTCTCATCAGAATCCTCTTTTGTTCCGGAATTCTCAGGATCAACGTAATGAAGCCCCATATTAATCACCTTGGTATAGAAGAGAAGCAATGCTACTACACCGCAGGTAATACAGGAATCGGCGAAATTGAATACCGGGCGGAAGAAAATGTCACCTCCTACAAAAGGGACCCATTCCGGCCAGGTCCAAAGCGGGAAATAAAACATATCCACCACTTTACCATATAGGAATGGCGCATAACCCTGACCAAACGGAACCATTGCAGCCAAACCGTCGGGGCCGAACGTGCTCTCACTGAATATCAGACCGTAGAACATACAATCCAGTAGATTACCCACAGCGCCGGCTATCACGAATGATACCGTTACAATATATCCTGTAGGGAATCCCTTATTTATAATCCTGGTGAGATACCAGATGAAGAAACCTATGGCGCCTATGCGGAATAATGAGAGGAACAACTTGCCTATTATCTCCATTCCAAAGGCCATACCGTTATTCTCAACAAACAGTATCTTGAACCACGGAGTTATGTCGATGCTTTCACCCAGAGACATGCCTGTCTTAACCAAGACCTTGATAATCTGGTCAATGATCAGCACTGACAGGATTATTATCAGTGCAATACGTCCCTGACGGGAACACTTGCTGCTCTCCGGCTGAATGCTATCCATAAACAGGATCAATGCTTGTTCTGCTTAGCCTCAATGCAAAGTGTAGCGTGAGGTACGGCACGAAGACGCTCCTTAGGTATCAGTTTACCTGTCTCACGGCATATACCATAGGTCTTGTTCTCAATACGTACCAAAGCAGCCTGAAGTGACTGGATAAACTTCATCTGACGCTGTGCAAGACGAGTGGTCTCCTCCTTGGAAAGAGTATTAGCCCCCTCCTCAAGCACCTTGTATGTAGGTGATGTATCATCAGTGCTGTTATTGTCAGCATTCATAAGAGAGGCCTTGAGAGCATCATAATCACGCTGTGCAATCTCAAGCTTTTCATTTATGATCTGACGGAACTCCTCAAGCTCCTCGTCAGAATAACGGTTCTTCTCTGCCATAATGGTAAAGTTATAGGTTAAGGTTATTGATTAAATTTTTTCTATCTGCAATTTGAATGTGTAATCATCAAACGATATGTCCTCACCCTGCTCCATTCCGGGAACAAGCTCTATTGAATCAGCCAGTACCTGGCTCTTTATCCAATCCTCATACTCACGGACAGCGGCATCAGTCTCAGCATTGGAGTTGAGACGTACACGTATGCGGTCTGTTATCTCCAAGCCGTTCTGCTTACGCGAATCCTGGATACGCTTCTTGAGCTCACGGGCTATACCCTCACGCTTGAGTTCATCGGTAAGCTGTATATCAAGGGCAACGGTAAGCGTACCCTCATTGGCTACAACCCAGCCCGGGATATCCTCACTGAATATCTCAACCTCAGTGGTATCTACGGTTGCGGGAGTGCCGTTAATGTCAAATGTAAAGCTACCATTCTGCTCCAGTTTGGCTACATCCTCCTGGCTCATGTTCTGTACGGCTGCAGCAACACCCTTCATGAGCGGACCGAACTTCTTACCCAGAATCTTGAAGTTACACTTGACCTTCTTGACCAGAACACTGGTGGCGCCCTCCACAAACTCTATCTCCTTAACATTCACCTGATCACGGATAAGTTCCTTGACAGGCTCCAGATGTAAGCGGAGTTCAGGAGTAACGGGGATAAGAATCTTCTGCAACGGCTTGCGCACGTTGATCTTGACGTCATCACGCTTACGCAGGGCAAGCACCATTGAGGTGAGTTTCTGTGCCAGCTCCATGCGGGTCTCAAGTTCCTTATCAACCAGAGAATCATCGCATACGGGATAATCGGCCAGATGAACTGAAAGAGGTGCCTTTGAATCAGCTACATTTGTGAGGTCACGATACAGACGGTCTGCGTAGAACGGAGCTATAGGTGACATCAGTCTTGATACAGTCTCAAGGCATGTATAGAGAGTCTGGTATGCTGCCAGCTTATCATCACTCATGCTGCTGCCCCAGTAACGGTCACGTGTAAGGTGCACGTACCAGTTGGACAGGTAGTCATTCACGAATCCTGTAATCATACGGCCGGCGCGCGTAGGCTCAAAGTCATCAAGGCTCTCACGTACCTCACGGGTCAGTGAATTGAGCTCACTCAGTATCCAGCGGTCCATAACAGGACGCTCGCTGGCAGGAATCTGAGCGGCAGAGTTGTCAAAGCCATCCACATTGGCGTACTGCGCAAAGAACTTGTATGTATTGTGCAGGGTGCCGAAGAATTTGCGGGTAACATCCTTAACGCCCTCCTCATCAAACTTGAGGTTATCCCAAGGTTGGGCGTTGGTTATCATATACCAGCGCAGGGCATCACTACCGAACTGCTCAATCTCCTGGAACGGATCAACGGCATTGCCCAGACGCTTGGACATCTTGTTGCCGTTCTTATCAAGAACAAGACCGTTTGATATTACAGTCTTGAATGATACGCTGTTCTTGACCATCGTGGCAATGGCGTGCAGTGTGTAGAACCAACCGCGTGTCTGGTCAACACCCTCGGCAATGAAATCAGCCGGGAATACGGTACCGTTGTCAATGAGTTCCTTGTTCTCAAACGGATAGTGCATCTGGGCAAACGGCATGGCGCCGCTGTCAAACCATACGTCTATCAGGTCAAGTTCACGCTTCATTGCACGACCGGCATCTGATACCAGCACGATATCATCCACATACGGACGGTGCAGGTCAATCTTATCGTAATTAGCTGCTGTATAGACGCCAGGCTGGAAACCTTTCTCCTTGAACGGGTTGGACTTCATTACGCCGGCCTTTACAGCCTTCTCAATCTCATTGTATAGTTCCTCTACTGAGCCGATGCACAGTTCATCACCATCATCGTTGCGCCATATAGGCAGCGGAGTGCCCCAATAGCGGCTGCGGCTCAGGTTCCAGTCATTCAGGTTTTCAAGCCACTTTCCAAACCTTCCGGTTCCGGTTGACTCCGGTTTCCACTTGATGGTATCGTTAAGCTCCATCATGCGCTCGCGTGCGGCCGATGCCTTTATGAACCAGCTGTCCAGAGGATAGTAGATGACCGGCTTGTCGGTACGCCAGCAGTGCGGATAGTTGTGTACGTGCTTCTCTATCTTGAATGCCGTACCGGCCTGCTTCATGCGGATGCAGATATATACATTCAGATCCTCCTCCTTTGAGGCTGCAGCCTCATCATACTTGCCACCCACATTGAACTTGGGATCATAGGCATTCTTTACATATGCGCCCTCATATTCCTTGTAGAGTTCCTGGTCCACGCAATTCTTTACAAAGTCAGGATCCAGTTCATCCATGAGCCAGTACTTACCGGTAAAGTCCACCATCGGGCGGGTTTCCATCTTGCGGTTCACCATAAAGAGTGACGGGATTCCTGCAGCCTTGGCTACGAATGCGTCATCGGCACCGAATGTAGGTGCAATATGTACTATTCCGGTACCATCCTCAGTGGTAACGTAATCACCCGGGATTACGCGGAAACCTGCATCGGAAATCTGTATCGAACCATCCTCAGCCTTGAAAACGGGCTTAACCCACGGGAAAAGCTGCTTGTAGTGCATACCTACCAGATCTGCACCCTTGTACTCAGCTACAATCTGATAGGGAACAATCTTATCACCCTGCTTGTATGAGTCAAGTGCAAGCTCCGCACCCTTAGGATCTAGGTATGCAGAGAGACGCTCCTTAGCCATGACGGCAGTCACAGGTGCTCCGGTGTAAGGATTGTATGTACGTACTGCTACATAATCTATTTTGTTGCCTACGCAGAGTGCGGTATTTGAAGGCAGAGTCCATGGAGTTGTGGTCCATGCCACAAAGCAGGGAACGCCCCACCCTGTCATCTCGGGTTTAGGATCTGTCATCTCAAACTGAGCGGTAACGGTGGTATCCTTTACGTCACGGTAGCAACCAGGCTGGTTAAGTTCATGACTTGAAAGACCTGTACCTGCTGCAGGTGAGTAAGGCTGGATGGTGTAACCTTTATAGAGATAGCCCTTGCCGTAAAGTTGCTTGAGCAGCCACCACAAGGTCTCTATGTAACGGTTATCGTATGTGATGTAAGGATTGTCCAGATCTACCCAGTAACCTATCTTCTGTGTAAGGTCACTCCAGTGCTCCTTATATTTCATAACCTCGGTACGGCAGTTCATGTTGTAGTCATCGACCGAGATCTTCTTACCTATATCCTCTTTTGTAATGCCGAGCTTCTTCTCCACACCAAGTTCAACCGGCAGTCCGTGTGTATCCCATCCGGCCTTACGGTTAACCTGATAGCCGCACATGGTCTTGTAACGGCAGAATGTGTCCTTGATGGTACGGGCCATGACGTGATGGATACCGGGCATTCCGTTAGCCGAGGGAGGTCCCTCATAGAACACGAATGACGGATGACCTTCACGCTCCTTTATACTGCGTTTGAAAAGATCCTCCTTAAGCCAATCCTCCAAAACATCTTTGTTGACCTGTGACAGGTCAAGCTGTCCGCGCTCAGCAAACTTTTTCATTATAACTATATGATATATAAGGATTTACAACATCATTACAGGCTCCCCGCCCGTAATTTGCCGCAAAGTTAGTCATTTTATTCCTAAGAATAAGAATCTGTTGGTGCAAAAAAGGACATTATCACTATTTTATGGTATTGTGAAGCCTTTCATACGCCTCTACCTTTGCAGCCGATTTTGAAATGAACCAGGAACAGAAATATCAATGAAAAGAAAAATGAAAGAACTGCGCCGCATAATGGCGGCCAGCCTTATGGCAACATGCTTTTCCAATAGTATTTGGGCCGAAAACATCGATGCAGACATAGTAGGTACCGTCTATGACATCAAAAACAACTCACCGCTTCCTGCCGCAACAGTCTATATAGAGGAACTGGAGAAAGGAGTAATCACTGATACAGAAGGCGTATTCCGCATAACAGGAGTACCTGACGGTACATATACCCTTAAAGTCCAGTATCTGGGATATAATCCTACTGAAAAAACAGTCAGGACTGACAAAGGAGCCAGATCAAACGATATAGGACTTAAGCCTGAAAACCTCTCTTTATCGGAAGTGATAATATCTGAGAAGAGCCAGGCCAGGATACTGCGCGAGCAGGCTATGCCCATCAGCGTAATCAGTATGCAGCAACTGCAAGGAACCGTGAGTGACGTGCAGAGCATTCTGGCCAAGACCGTAGGCGTAACGATACGGGCCACAGGTGGTCTGGGCAGCACCTCACGTCTGTCAGTTCGCGGTCTCGAAGGCAAGCGCATAGGATTCTTCATTGATGAGACCCCTATGGCTGACCAGTCTGATTTTGTTGACCTGAACGATATACCGGTAGATATGATAGACCGCATAGAGATATATAAGGGTGTTGTTCCGGCCAAGTTCGGCGGATCAGCCATGGGCGGTGCGGTCAACATAGTCATCAAAGAGTACCCGGAACACTACATGGACGCCAGCTATATGCGCGAATCATATAACACAAACCGTTTTCAGACCGTACTCAAAAAGAATGACCGCAAACTTGGATTGGTTTACGGAATTGGTGGCGGCTACACATACGCTGATAACGATTACACAATGGAATCACCCTACATCAAGGGACTCAACATTCACCGTGACCATGACGCATACCAAAAGATAATGGTAGGCGGAAGCGTAAAGGCATACAAATGGTGGTTTGATGAGGTTGAGCTGGAACCCGTATATGTGAACACCTACCATGAGATACAAGGTATAGAAACCGATATCCGATACGCCCACAGCAAGTCACAAGGATATCTGCTCAACCTGAAACTGGTCAAGGATGACTTCCTTGTTGAAGGGCTTGACTTTGATATGTCAACCGCTTTAGCCTACACACAGTACAACATGATAGATACCGCCAGAAACTATTATGACTGGAACGGACAGGCGCACGCCACACCCTCCGTCTATGGCGGCGAGATAATAGGCAACCGTTACGCCACAGACTCTGACAACAGGAAGTTCACACTCCTGAACAAGCTCTACATAGAGTATCTCATCAACAAACGCCACTCTGTGATATTCAACTCACTCATCCAGACAGCCGATGGCCGTCCCAGTGACGAGCTCAAGATTAAGAGTCTGGGCAAGCAGGTTGACTTTGACTCCAGGATGCGCAGTTGGGTGGTAGGTCTCACCTATGACTACCGTTCACTTGACCAGCGTTTCTTAAGCTCACTCACAGGCCGTTACTACTGGTACGGTATGGATACCAAATATGAGAACCTGTACGTAACAGTTCCGGTGGA
>Ga0310786_10010117_pt1 | contig 11887 bp, 2 predicted proteins | sample AusTroGonzalo_MG_FD_203881 | JGI IMG/M metagenome (GOLD analysis project Ga0310786, IMG submission 203881) | Bovine rumen microbial communities from tropical cattle in Woodstock, Queensland, Australia - Gonzalo_03 (v2) (version 2) | ecosystem: Host-associated > Mammals > Digestive system >... | reverse complement strand
GAACGATATCGTGGTTTCTGCAAGTGATTTGGTTGTTGACGACGGAGAGGACAACAAGTTTGAACCTGTTTCAGCTGCGGTTGCGTCGTTTGATGGAAACGGATATAAGTTTATATTCTCAAATTACACATCTCTTGAACAAAATCCAAGCAAAAACCCTTCAGTATATGATTTGACCGAAATAAGTGAAATTGGCTTATTCTCGAACATATCTGAAAACACTGTGATAAAGAATTTGACAATTCAAATAGGAAATGAATTCTCTGGCAATGTTGAATTTAGGACTTCAAGTTCGGCTTCGCTCACTGTTGGTCTTGTTGTTGCAAACAACGATGGAGTGATAACAAATTCACGAGTTGTGGTTTATGAAGGTGTAGATTTCTCAGTTACAGGAAATTCAAGTTCGGCAAGTTTTATGGGCGGTTTGATTGGAGTGAATAGCGGTTCTGGTTTTGTGACTCATTGTCAATCAGAAATTTCTGTGACTGCATCTTTCAATTTGTCTGGATTTGTTGGCATAAACAACGGACATATTGCAAGTTCGTTCTTCAAAGGTGGCAAGATAAACAACGATGTCACATTCTCTACAACTGGTATAAATTCGGCTGGATTTGTGATCACAAATAACGGCAAGATTGTAAGTTCATATTCTTCATCATCAAGAGAAGACATAAACTTCACTATCGCAGATCCATGGAGCGCATTAAATGATGATTATGACATAACCTCAAGTGTTCAATCGGCTGGTTTCGCATTCAAAAACGGGGAGAATGGGGAAATATCAAATTGCTATTCAAATGTAAGTTTGTCACAGAACAACAATATGGCTGGTTTTGTGTTCATCAATGAAGGTTTGTGCAAAAATGATACTTCATTCAGTTTGGTTAACCCATCAGCGAACTCAAACTATGGTTTTGCCAGCGGTGAGTCATTAGGGTCATTCAAAAATTGTTATTATTTAAGAGATACCTCGATGACAATCAATAATGCTCAAAACTTCACCAACATTGATGGGGTTGATTATTTGACATTGTCTCAATTTGATTTGACGAATGAAGCAAACAGAAACAACTTCTTTACGACATATAATTATTATGTTGGTGAAAGTGATAACTATATGTGGAATTATGTTCAAAATGAGCATAGAATTGAGCTTGTTGATGCAAATATTATTGCTTTCTCGCAAAAAGATTTGAACCTTGAAAACACAAGATATAATGATGATGGAACAACATTATATGATTATCAAACTGCAGAATCTGCAACAGCAGAAGGTTCGAGAGAAAATCCATATGTGATTTCGAACCCAGAAAAGTTTGAAAATTATATTTCAAACGGGGAAACCCTTAACAAATATTACAGGATTGTTTGTGAACTTGATTATGGTGATTATGCAAGCAATTTCTCAACTTCATACAAACAAAACTTCCAAGGATATATTTTCGGTAATGAAATGGAAATCACAAACATAAGCCTTTACAGTGTTGACGAGATTGAACAAGCGGGATTGTTTGGGCAAATTTCTGGAAACACAATTAATTACGCTTGTGTAAAAGATCTCACAATAAAGCCAACGCAAGTTTCGTTTGTAAACGCAAGAGAGGTTGGAACTTTGGCGGGGCGTGTTTCATATGCAAACATTTCAAACATCAGAGTTTTTGGAACATCAACAGATGAAGACCCAGATGAAAATTCAAACGATGATTTCAGCGTTGTTATGGGAAATAACTTGGTTGGTGGAGTGTTTGGTATTGCAACAAATGACTACATAATATCAAATATCGAAGCAAAAATTTCAACAATGGCCCAAACAATAACAATTGATGATGGAACTCTTTTGCCTACGTTAAATGAAAATAATTTCCTAAATTACAACAAAAGCAGATTATCTTTTGCAGGTGGTGTTGTTGGATATCTCGGAGGAAGTGGAACGATAAAAGATGTCACAGTAAGATATTCTAACATTGTTTCTATGGGATCTGAAGCGAGTTTTGTTTTTGGTTTTGTTGGCAAAGACGCAACAGCAACAAACATTGAGGTAAATATACATAAATCAATGCTTATAAGAGCTTTTGTGTATGGTGGAATTGTTGCTGGTGGTTGTTATGGAAAACTTGATAGGGTCGTAATTAATGGCACGGACTCGATGATCAATATTTTCTCAGGAACGCCATATTATCCAAACTCTATTGGTGGAATTACAGGTTATGCAAGCGGTGCTTCAATTTCAAATGTGAAGATGTCTCAATCGATGAATATGCCTTATCAAGACAATCTTGTAACCAAGTTTGTTCCTTATGTTGGTGGTGTTGTTGGAAAACTCATTTCAAACAACAAAACATTGACAGAAATATCAAACGTAGTGATTGATGCTTCAATATATGCCGCAAAGAATTTGGGTGGAATTGTTGGTTTTATTGATCGAACCTCGTCTTTAAGCCTAGACAGCATTGCAATTAAAAATATTGAACTTAAAGTGAAGGGTAGAATGGACACAGCTGTTTTGGGTAACTTTGTTGGTGAGTGCCAAGGAATTTTGTTTATAAGCAATGCCTATTCATATGCTAAACTCATTGTTGATGTTTATTCTTATGAAGCAACGATAACAACCAATATTGGTGAAATATTTGGAAATGTCAGCGCTATTGACTTAAGTGATTCATTAAGAAAAGTGACCAACATATTCACAAAAAATGAATTTGAAATTTATATGGTTGACAAATCTGCTATCGAAGCGGGAACAGATATCTTGCTTTCAAATGACATAGAAGAATTAGATGCTTACAAAGAATTGCTCAAAACGATTAATATTAATCATAATAGTAGTGGCGTAATTGATGTAGGCAGCATACCAAATTCAAAACTTATTCAAGGATTAAATGTGTTCAATGCTGGTTTGCCAACTAGTTATTATTCTCGAACAAAGGCAATAGAAAACAATTATTTGCAATATTACAGACTTGACACACTCAATGTTTCAAACATCCCACTTTTTGGAAATGATTATCAAATTAACTTAAACACATTTGCCGACAACACAAATGATGGCATTTGGAACATCACGCGAGATATTTATAGCAACGTTTCGGCAGACTTAGAACTCACATTTGAAAATAATTTTTAAAATTTAAAAAAAATAAAAAAAACACTTGACATATTTGGACGAAAATGCTATTATTTACGTAACGAAATGTGTGGTTTTAGGTTTTTAGGGGCAAATTAAGTAAAAAAAGGGCATAAAAGTGCTTTAACGGGCACTTGCCCTTTTTTTTGTCTTTCAACTAAACATTCGTATTTTTAAGGAGAAACATTATGGCACTTAACATCAGAAATCAGAAATTCGGAAGAGCGGAGAGAAAAACTTTTGCAAAGACTCCAGAAATTGCTCCAATTCCAGATTTGTTGTCAGTTCAACTTGAATCCTATCACGAAGGATTTTTAAAGAATGGAATAAGAAGCGTTTTAGATGAGTTTTCTCCAGTCCCAGATTATAGTGGGAAGGCAAAACTTTACTTTTTAGATTATAATTTTGACCAAGGCCCAAAATATTCAATAAAGGAGTGCAAAGACAGGGGAGTTTCATATTCAGTTCCTCTTAAAGTTCGCGCTCGCTTTGTCATTGAAGAAACAGGGGAAGCGGTTGAACAAGAAGTTTTCTTTGGTGACATTCCTTTGATGACAGAAAAGGGTTCTTTTATCTCGAATGGTATTGAAAGAGTTATTATTTCACAAATCGCTCGTGTTCCAAGCGTTTATCTTTCAAAAGAGAAAGAAGATCTTTCAACACTTAGAGCACAACTCATTCCAGACAGAGGAATGTGGCTTGAAATTGAACAAGGCGCAAATGAATCACTTAAGATGGTTGTTGACAGATCAACAAAACTTTCTCTTGGTGTTTTCTTGAAATGTTTTGGCTTCTCAAAAGAAGAGATTTTGAAAATCTTTGGGGACAACAAATATATCAAAGCTGTTCTTGACAGAGAACCACAACAAACGCAAGAAGAAGCACTTTTGGAATTCGCTAGAAAATCTCGTCCAAGTGATGTTCCTTCTGCGGAATCAACAAGAAATTATATCAATATGTTCTTCTTCACAGATGCATATTACAACCTTGCAAGAGTTGGAAGATATATGATAAACAAAAAGTTTGCACTTGCGAACAGACTTCCAGGACTTATTGCAGCACAAAACGTTGTTGATGGCGACGAAATTCTTGTTAAGGAAGGTGAAACATTCACTGTTGAATCAGCAAGAAAGGTGCAAGATGCTGGAATAAACGAAGTTTTTGTTTCTGTAAACGGAAAGAGACACCTTATTAGAGGAAACAACAGAGTTAGACTTTCAAGCATTTTCCCTTGCAACGAGAAAGAACTTGGAATTTTGGAAGAAGTTTATTATCCAACACTTATGCAAATCTTGAAAGCAAACAAAACAAAAGAAAAGAAAATTGAAGCAATCAAGGCAAATGCAAAAGAACTTATGATCACAACTCTCACAATGGACGATATTCTTGCAACGATAAGCTTGTATCTTGACGGACTTGAAGGAATCGCTCATTGCGACAAGGTTGATCACCTTTCAAACAAAAGACTTAATGCTGTTGGTGAACTTATGACAAAAGCCTTCAGAAGTGGTGTTCAAAAATGCACAACAAACATTAAAGAGACACTTCAAGGAAAAGAACTTTCAGAAGTTACTCCATCACAAATTATCAATCCAAAATCTGTGAACAAAGCCCTTAAAGATTTTGTTACACAAAGTCAATTGTCACAGCTTATGGAACAAAACAACCCACTTTCTGGGCTTGCACAAAAAAGACGTGTTTCAGCGCTTGGCCCTGGCGGTGTTAAGAAGGAAAGAGCAGATGCTTCAGTTCGTGATATTCACCACACATATTACGGAAGAATTTGCCCAATTGATACACCTGAAGGACAAAGCATTGGACTTATAAACAATCTTTCTGCTTATGCAAAAGTCAACGAATATGGATTCCTTGAAACTCCATACAGAAAAGTTGACAAGGAAACAGGAATCGTTTCAAAAGATTATGTTTATATGATGCCAGATGTTGAAGACACTTGCTACATTGCTCAAGCAACAGAGCCACTCGATGAAAACGGAAGATTTATAAACAAAATTATCACTTGCAGATATTCAACAGGAATTTCTCACGTGCCTGCAAAGATGATTGATTATATGGATGTTTCTCCAAAGCAGTTCCTTTCAGCCGCTTCAAGTTTGATTCCATTTATCAACTCAAATGAAGCGAACCGTGCTTTGATGGGAGCGAATATGCAAAAGCAAGCGGTTCCACTTCTTAGACCAGATTCTCCAATAGTTGGAACGGGTGTTGAATATACAATTGCTCGTGACTCTGGAGCTCTTGGAATTGCAAAAAGAGCGGGAACAGTTTCATACGTTTCATCTGACGAAATAAGAGTTAAAACAGAAAAAGGTGACGAAGATGTTTACACTCTTACAAAGTTTGAAAGAACAAATGGTGAAACTTGCAACAACCAAAAACCTTGCGTAAAGAAAGGTGAAAAGGTTAAAGAAGGCGATGTTATCTATGATGGATATGCAACACAAAATGGTGAACTTGCTCTTGGAAAGAACGTGCTTGTTGGATATCTTGGATTTGATGGATACAACTATGAAGACGCTGTTATTATCAATGAAAAACTTGTTCAAGATGATGTTTACACATCAATCATATTGAAAGAAGAAGAAATTTGCTGCAGAACCACAAAACTTGGTGATGAAGTTATCACGAGAGATATTCCAAACCTCGGAGAAGATGCTCTTAAGAACCTCGACGAGAACGGAATAATCAGAATTGGTGCTGAAGTTAGACCTGGAGATATCCTTGTTGGAAAAGTTACTCCAAAGGGAGAAACAGAACTCACACCTGAAGAAAGACTTCTTCGTGCAATCTTTGGTGACAAAGCCAGAGAAGTTAGAGATACATCACTTCGTGTTAAACACGGAAAAGCCGGAGTTATTGTCGATGTAAAGATTTTCTCAAAGAAGAACAAAGATGAACTTGAACCTGGCGTTCTTGAAATGGTTAGAGTTACAATCGCTCAAAAGAGAAAGATTTCTGTCGGAGATAAAATGGCAGGACGTTACGGAAACAAAGGTGTTGTTTCAATCGTTGTTCCAGAGGCCGATATGCCATTCCTTGCAAATGGTCGTCCGCTTGACATCATTTTGCAACCACTTGGAATTCCTTCACGTATGAATGTTGGACAAATCCTTGAAACTCACTTGGGACTTGTTGCTGGAAGCCTTGGATGGAAAGTTGCAACTCCTGCATTTGATGGTGCAGACGCTGCTCAAATAAAAGAACTTCTTGTTGAAAACAATTTTCCAGCTGATGGAAAAGTTCAACTTTACGATGGAAGAACGGGAGATCCATTTGACAACTTGACAACAATTGGTTACAAGTATATGCTCAAACTTGAACATATGGTTGACTCAAAAATCCACGCTCGTTCAATTGGACCTTACTCACTTATCACACAACAACCACTTGGAGGAAAAGCACTCTTTGGTGGACAAAGATTTGGTGAAATGGAAGTTTGGGCTCTTGAAGCTTATGGTGCAACTCACGTGCTTCAAGAAATGCTCACTGTTAAATCTGACGACACTGTTGGAAGAAACAAAACTTTCGAAGCAATCATCAAAGGACAACCTATTGCTGAACCTGGAATTCCAGAATCATTTAAAGTTCTCGTTAAAGAACTTCAAGCTCTTGGCTTAGACGTTAAGATCTTGACTGACAAAAATGAGGAAATTTCACTTACAGAACTTTCTATGGAAGAACAAGATCAAAGCATACCTGTTGTTGATGCAGAGCATAATTTTGATGAAATGCTTATTGACTTTGACGATGTGCTTGGAAAGAATGAAGAAGAAACAAAAGCCGAAGAAAAAGACGAAATTGCTGAAGAATTTGAAAAGGAAACAAGCTCAGAAGGTCTTGAAAGCATGGATCTGTTTGATGACTTTGGGGACTTTGAAGAATAATACAATATCGACTAAAATAAAAAAGGGAGAAAGTTATGTTTGAACTTAATAACTTTGATTCAATTAGAATAGGGATTGCCTCACCAGAGAAAATTAGAGAATGGTCTCACGGTGAAGTGACAAAACCTGAAACAATTAACTACAGAACCCAAAAGCCTGAGAAAGATGGTCTTTTCTGTGAAAAAATCTTTGGACCTAGAAAGGATTGGGAATGTCATTGCGGAAAGTATAAGAGAATTAGATACAAAGGTGTTGTCTGCGACAAGTGCGGAGTTGAAGTTACACGTGCTAAAGTTCGTAGAGAAAGAATGGGCCACATCGAGCTTGCTGCTCCTGTGACTCACCTTTGGTATTTCCGTAGCGTTCCATCAAGAATTGGAACAATCCTTGACCTCACTCCAAAGAGTTTGGCACAAGTTGTTTATTACGTAAATTACATTGTGATTGACCCAAAACAAACAGATTTTGTTTACAAACAAATCATCACAGACCGAGAATATAGAGATGCAATAGAAAAATATGGCTATGGCTCTTTTGAAGCTCTTATGGGTGCGGAAGCGATCAAAAAACTTCTTTCTCAAGTTGATCTTAAGAAGGAAAGTGATGAACTTAAGGCAGCACTTCCAACAATGAAAGGTCAAAGAAGAATAAAAGCAATCAAAAAACTTGACGTTGTTGAAAGTTTCCTCAACAGTGGAAATGATCCAACCTGGATGGTGCTTGACGTTATTCCTGTGCTTCCACCTGAACTCAGACCTATGGTTCCACTTGATGGTGGAAGATATGCCACCAGCGATTTGAACGATCTTTATAGAAGAGTTATCAACAGAAACAACCGTCTTAAAAAACTCATTGAACTTGGCGCTCCAGATGTTATTGTTAGAAACGAAAAGAGAATGCTTCAAGAAGCTGTTGACAATCTTATTGACAACGGAAAACACGGAAAAGCAGTGCAAGGTTCAAAGCAAAGAGATTTGAAATCACTCACATCAATGCTTGGTGGAAAACAAGGAAGATTTAGATTGAACCTTCTTGGAAAGCGTGTTGATTATTCTGGACGTTCAGTTATCGTTGTTGGACCAGAACTCAAGATATATCAATGTGGTCTTCCAAAAGAGATGGCACTTGAACTTTTCAAACCATTTATTATCAATAAACTTGTTGAACAAAACAAAGCAAACAACATTAAAGCAGCAAAGAGAATGATTGAAAGAGAAAAACCTGTTGTTTGGGATATCCTTGCAGAGGTTATCAAAGATCACCCAGTGTTCTTGAACCGTGCCCCAACACTTCACAGGCTCTCTGTTCAAGCGTTTGAACCTGTTTTGGTTGAGGGAAGAGCGATAAAACTTCACCCATCCGTGTGTCCTGCTTTCAACGCGGACTTCGACGGAGACCAAATGGCTGTTTATGTTCCTCTTTCAATTGATGCAAGAGCGGAAGCAAGAACATTGATGCTCGCTTCAAACAATATTTTGAAATTGTCTGATGGTGAACCAATTGTTAACCCAACGCTTGACATTATTCTTGGAAGCACATATTTGACACTTATCAAAAAAGGTGCAGAAGGAACAGGACTTGTGTTTGCATCTGAAGACGAAGCGATTTATGCATTCCTCACAAAGAAAGTGCATATTCAAGCGGAAATTGAAGTGAGAAGAACAAAAGTCGTTGATGGAAAAGAATATTCAAAGAGAATCAAAACCACAGTTGGAAGATTGATCTTCAATAGAGTTATTCCAGAAACACTTGGATTTGTTGACAGAACAAAAGAAGAAAACTATTGCGAACTTGAACTTAACAAAGTTGTGAACAAAAAACTTCTTAAAACAATTATTGCAAAAGCATATGACAATCTTGGAACAAGTGAAACATCAAAACTTGTTGACAAGATCAAAGAACTTGCCTTCAAATACGTTACAATTTCATCTCTTTCAGTCAATATCTTTGATATGGAAGAACCTGCAAGCAAGCCAGGCATTGTGGCTGAAGCAGAAGAAAAAGCAAACGAAAACGAAAAACTCTTCAAAAGAGGACTTATCACAAGAGAAGAGAAAATCAATGCAAACTGCGACATTTGGAATGATGCCCACAAGAGAATCATTGAAGACACACTTGCAAGTTTGCCAGAAGATGTTCCAATCAAAATTATGGTTGAATCAGGAGCCCGTGGATCAACACAACAGCTTTCATCAATTTGCGGAATGGTTGGTCTGAAAGTTACTGCTTCTGGTGAAAAGGTTGACGTGCCTATTAAATCAAGCTTTAGAAACGGTCTTAGCCCAATTGAGTATTTCTTCAACGCTCGTGGTGCGAGAAAAGGTCTTATGGATACAGCGCTTAAAACTGCTGACTCTGGTTATCTTACTCGTCGTCTTGTTGACATTTCACACGATGTTGTTGTCACAACCGAAGATTGCTTTGCTGAACAAGGTGAAGAAGTTAAAGGTGTTTGGGTTTCAGATCTTATGGATGGAAAGAATGTTATTGAGCCACTTAAAGAAAGAATTTATGGAAGAGTTGCTGTTCACGATATTCTTAACCCAGAAACCAAAGAAGTTATCGTAAAAGCAAACGAAATGATAACAAAGGAACAATCTGAAGAGATTGAAAAAGCTGGAATCAAAAAGGTTCAAATCAGAAGTCTATTAACCTGCAAATGCCGTCACGGTGTATGTGCAAAATGTTATGGAAGAGATATGTCTTCAAAAAGTCTTGTCACAGTTGGTGAAGCGGTTGGAATTATTGCTGCTCAATCAATCGGTGAACCTGGAACTCAGCTCACAATGAGAACATTCCACTCTGGTGGTTCTGCTGCTGCTGCGGACATCACACAAGGTCTTCCTCGTGTTGAAGAATTGTTTGAAGCGAGAAAACCTAAGGGAGAAAGTTTGCTCAGCGAAGTTTCTGGAAAAGTTAAGATCAAAGAAGATGCAAAATATTACACAATCAAAATTATTTCAAAAGATGACGAAACTGAATATGAAGTTAAAAAACCTGCAGTTCTTTGTGTTGAAGATGGCCAAAGTGTTGAACCTGGAAGCCAACTTACAGCAGGATCAATCAATCCAAATGACTTGTTAAGACTCAAAGGTCTTAAAGGCCTTCAAGAATACTTGTTGACACAAGTTATAACAGCATACAGAACTCAAGAAGTTTCTGTTAACGACAAACACGTTGAAGTTATCATAAGACAAATGCTCAAGAAAGTTAAGATTGAATCTTCAGGTGACACAACACTTCTCCCAGGAGAAATCGTTAGCGTTGCAAGATATGAAGATGAGAACGCAAAAGTGTTTGAACAAGGTGGTGTTCCTGCAACAGCAAAGAGAATTTTGCTTGGAATCACAAAAGCGTCTCTTGCAACAGATTCATTCCTTTCAGCCGCATCTTTCCAAGAAACTTCAAGAGTTTTGACAGATGCCGCACTTAAAGGAAAAGTTGACCATTTGATGGGACTTAAAGAAAATGTTATTATTGGAAAACTTCTTCCTTCAGGAACTGGATTGAAAGCATACAGAGATGTTATGCCAATCGAAGTTGAATAAGCGAAAAAGATATGAGAAATCATATCTTTTTTTGTTGACTAATTTTGACCAAATATTATATAATAAATTTGGAGAAAACGATGGCATACTCGAACAAAGAAGTGTTTACATTAAGTTCAATTTCAGTTATTGTCACAGAGTGTATATTTAATTTAGTTTCAATTTTTATTGACACTTTTTTAATTGCACGAATTTTAACTTTTACTGGTTACAATCTGTATTATTTGGGTTTATTTTACGCAATAACTTTTTTTGTTATGATGGTTTTTGCGATATTGCTTAATTACACTCTTAAATACATAAAACTCAACTATTATCTTTCGCTTGGTGCAATTTTCATTATGGCGACGGTTTTGGTCGTGTATTTTCTTTCAGAAACGCAATTGTTGGAATATATGCCTTTGCTTGCTTTTTGTTATGGCTTTGGAAATGCGGCTTTTTACGTTGGTCACAACAATTTGTCAACATATGCGGTGCGTAGCAGATATCAAATAAGATTTTTTAGCGTAAAGAAATCTTCTGTTATTTTGATTAAAACCATAGTTCCTTTGGTGCTTGGAACGTCAATAACGACAATGGGCTTTAATGTTGTTGCAATAATTATGGCGGTGTTCACATTGTTCTTGTTAGTTTTTTCTTTGTTGATCAAACCGGATAGGAAGTATCAAATAAAATTTAAGTATTTTTCATACATAAAAAAAATTATCAAGGATAAGCAAAAATATAAATTGTTGTGGCACAACTATATTTCCGGATTTTTGTATGGTTGTTCGATCACAGAATTGACAATGCTTTTCACGTATTTCGTCATTAAGAGTTTCGACGGATCAAATTTATATTTGGGATTGGCAAAAACCGCGATGATGGTTTTGGCATTTATAAACACATTAATTTTCTTAAAATTTTATAGAAAAAGAAGAGCAAAGTTTTTTACGATGTTGCCATTGATCATTGTTCCTATAGCGGGAGTGATTATGACTCTTTTGATGAATTCTTACACAATATTGATCTTTTACACTTTATATAATATTTTTGTAGTGATCATAGAATCGCTCACTGATATGAGAAGAGCGGGCATAATTAGATTGTTGTCAATGCACGATGATGTGATTGAACATAACGCCGTTTATTATTCGACACAATGTTTGTCAAGAACAATTTTTTTTGTTTTGATAATGCTTGCAGGTTTGTTTGATTCACAAGTGTTCTTGATCGTTCTATTGTTTGTTTTCTTTGCTAACTTTGTTCTTATGTGCATCAACACATATTACACAGAAAAACTTCTTATTGAGCAAGATAAGACTTGGCAT
>Ga0310786_10010115_pt1 | contig 11888 bp, 11 predicted proteins | sample AusTroGonzalo_MG_FD_203881 | JGI IMG/M metagenome (GOLD analysis project Ga0310786, IMG submission 203881) | Bovine rumen microbial communities from tropical cattle in Woodstock, Queensland, Australia - Gonzalo_03 (v2) (version 2) | ecosystem: Host-associated > Mammals > Digestive system >... | reverse complement strand
TTAATCCGTTGTCCCTTTGTATTTTCATCTTGTTTGCTGCTGACGATACTTATAGGTGTATAACCAAGCCTTTTTATTGCTTCACGGGCTTCATTTATGTTGAGTGCTTCAATCTTACCGTTAATGATATCTTTATTGTTTTTTAATGCTTTGTAATTGAATAAACTCATAATCTATATACCCTTAATCTGTTACCAAACCCAATACACGAACATACTCATTTATTGTAGTCTGTCCGTTCTTTATGTGTTTTAAGCAGGCTTGCTGCAATGTATTAAGACCTTCTTTTATTGCTTCTTTTTCTATTTGTAAGTCGTGTGCTCCTTGTGCAATTAGCGTTTTTATATTTTTTGTTACTGGCATAATTTCATATACACCAAGACGGCCGACATAGCCGGTAAAATCACACGCTTCACAGCCGACACTTCTATATATAGGTGTTTTCATGAATTCTTCAATTTCTTTAGGGTCTTTTAAAACTTTTTGTGCATCTTCAAGAGATGGTAAATATTGTTCTTTACATTTATCACAAAGTTTTCTTACAAGACGTTGAGCGATGACACCTGTAAGAGTGGATGCTACAAGATAATCCTTTGCGCCCATTTCAATTAAACGAGTAACTGTGGCGGCAGCGGAGTTAGTGTGGACAGTACTTAATACAAGGTGGCCGGTTAGTGCCGCCGATATAGCGATTTCGAGCGTTTCATAGTCACGAATTTCACCTATAAGTATTATATCAGGGTCTTGTCTTAATATAGATTTCATACAAGACGCAAATGTAATCCCTGCTTTTGGGTTGATTTGTGATTGGTTAATGCCGTCAAGACGAATTTCAATAGGGTCTTCAATCGTGGTTATGTTAACGGAAACATCGTTAAGACTTTTTAATACTGAGTATAACGTTGTCGTTTTACCTGAACCTGTAGGGCCTGATGTAAGTATTATACCGTTTGGAGCACTGCACATCTTTTCAATTTTTTTAATTTCATTAGGTTGAGCACCGACAAGATTGATTTGTTTATCTTGCGCATCAAGGCTAACGGCAGGTGCAAGTATACGGATAACAACTTTTTCTTTGCCGGTAACAGGTAATGTTGAAATACGAAAGTCATAAGAACCGCCTTTGTAGTTCATTGTAAAAGTCCCGTCTTGCGGACGCCTGTGTTCCGCAATATTTAATCTTGCAATAACTTTAAATCTAGACAAGATTGAATTTTCAACTTTATTGGGTATATCAAATACCTTTTGCAGCATACCGTCTTTACGATAACGGACAATATAGGAGTTTAATCTCGGTTCTATGTGAATATCGGAAACACCTAAATCGATAGCATTTGTAACTATTTTATTTACAAATGCAGCAACAGAACCGGCGGAATCATTCAAGTCTTTTTCAACCATATCTTGCAAGGATTCTTCCTGACGGAAAGAACCCGCTTCTTCGGTTGCCATTTGCATTAATTTTTCGGTTTCTTTTTTCTCTTCAGAAAAGTATTTTTCTAAAGCATTTTCAAATTCAAATGCGGTTATAATTAATTGTTTTACCTGCAACCCCGTCAGATATTGAATATTTTTTACAATGGCAGGTTTCAACATAGATACTGTACCTATTGTAATGGTATTGCCATCTGAAAATACAGGAATACATTTATTAACTTTGATAAATTCTTCGGACAGCATATTAACAAACGGTGCTTGTTTAGCAATTTGTTCAGAAGATACAAAGCTATAGCCGGTTTGAATTTTCAAATATCTTTTTAATTGTTCGAGGGTTATATAATTTAATTTAACAAGGCATGAACCTATAGGCATTTTTGTTTTTTTTGATTCAGCCATAGCCTCTAATAATTGGCTTTCGGTTATGATACCGTCATCCAGAAGCATTTCGCCGATTTTATGTCTGCTTTGTTTAATTACGGTTTCAGTAGTTGTGGCATTTTTATCCGCTTCAGCGCTTGGCGACTGCAAAAGTTCTTGAAGGTCATTATCTGCCAATTGGATAAATTTAATAGTATAGTTATATATTTCTCGAAGGGTTTCGTTTACTTTATCTTTATCAGTTTGAGAATTAATTGCAACGAATAAATAGTTATCCCGAACATTAATCGGAACAAACAATAATTGCTCCATAAGTTCGGGTTTAACCTGACTGTATATTTTTTTATTTATACTATTTTTTAATTTTGATAATAATTCATTCATCACTTATATATATGTTTTTGGTTATTACAAATCCTCATCATCATAAATAATTCTAGGAGTAATCATAACAAGCATTTCACTTTTCGATCTACTGCTTGATGATGACCTGAATAAAGCTCCGATTATAGGAAGATCTCCGAGGAATGGTACTTTATCAACGTTTTTCTCGTCATTTTCCATAATCATTCCGCCAATGACAAGAGTTTCGCCATCCTTAATCCTGATGCTTTTCAATTCAAAACTTCTTGTATTTGTCAATGTTGCTGTCGGATATGTATTAGCATGACCGGTTTCATCATAAGTTGTTTCCGTCATTTGTTGGCCAATAACTGTATATTCAGGAGTTATGTCCATGGTTACATATCCATCTGGACTTATAAATGGTGTTACTGTTATTGTAACGCCAGCGTCGTCGGCAATATTATAGGTTCTTGTAACAAAGTTTCCGGAACCGCTGGCCGTCATTTCTGTTGTTACGCTTTCTACATATGATGCGGTTATATTTATTGAAGATTCTTGTCCGTTTGTAACCAAAACTCTAGGATTTGCAACGGTGCGCGCTTTTGCATTAGAAAGCATGTAGGATATGTTATATTGAAGAGTAAAGAAGCTTGGCAATGAAGGTTTGTACCATGCTAAAGGCATTTTTATATCCACGGTTTGTTCTTCGCCGGATGGATCTATATATGTTCTTGTCCCTTTTTCCCAAGTATAGTACTTGTTACCAAATACCCATATATCATTGTTATTACCAATAGTACCGCCACTTGTATTAAAGTTGAATGTTTTTGAGTAGAAATTCCAAGTATTGGTTAAACTCTTAGAACCGTTTTCCCCTAATTCAATAACGGAAAGCTCAAGATATGCTTGCGGAGCTTTACGGTCAAAGTTTTTTATAAAATCGCCAACCATTGCGACTTGTTCTGCAGAACCGCCAATCATATTAATTAAGCCATTTTGTTCTTGATATGAAATTGAAAAATTCTGTAAATCCATTGATGTAAAATCACCGGCAGAAAGACTTGGTGTAACTTTACAAGCAACTTCGCCCGCACCGAGTTCAAGTGATGAACCTGACGCACCACCTGTAATATATCCGCCATTTACAATTTTAATACCTGTTGATACAGGGAAGAAATGTTCACTTATGGAGCTATCTTTTATCGTGGTAGGTAAAAGCATGTTACAAATCATGTCAGCCATTTCTTTTGGAGTGGTGTGATTAACCTTAAATGTATTAAATGCAGGTTTTTTATCAAATTTTTCTATAACTTTTTTAGCAATTGCAACGTCATTATCCGAACCGAATATCATAAGTTCATTCGTAACAGGGTGTGTACTAACAATTTCGGTACCGGAAAGTCCAGGTTTTTTAAGTCCAAATACGTTTTTATTTAAAAATTCTGCAATTGAGGCAGCATCTACATATTTAACCGGAACAAACGTTATTCCTTGCTTAACCAAGCCGATATCAGTTCCGACATTTGCAATAACCAAAGTATTACCATTCATTATTGTGTATGATAATTTAGATAATTCCATAACCAACTCGAATGCTGTATTTACCGGCTCATCAACCAAATCAAGAGTTATTTTTGATGTGACGGGATCATAAAAAAGTATATTCAATCCTGCAATATCGGCAAACATTCTTAAAACTTGTTCCACATCAGAATCTCTTAAGCTCAAAGTAACCCGCTCATCTTTATCCGTAAGTGAAACATCTCCTCTTAGAAGAATTACGTCATCTTCGCTTTTTAACGCAAGTTTTGTTCCGTCAATATCGTTTGCCAGAATGCTTAAAGGTGTTAACATAGTTAGCGTTGCTGCCAAAAGCATTCCCGATAACAGTTTTCTAAAAATTGATTTTTTCATTTCTGCTCCCAATTATATTATTTCTTTCTACCTGCAAATTTACTTTCTAAGTTTGGTGTTTGGGTTTTATTAACGTCGTATAAGTTTGTTTTTTCTATAATATCACCTACCGATGCTTTGAATACATTCATTCCAAGCTGAACGGTTATGTTGTCTTTATCTATATCTTTCACGATATATCCGTTAATAGTGTCCCCTATGCGAGTCAAGTAATCGACACCTCCAACATTTAATATTGCTGATGATTTTATTTTATTTTTGTTAAAAATAATTCCGCTTACGCGAGTTTTTATGACGTCAAGAGCATCATTATCAAGTCCCGGCATTTCAGGAGGTGGTTCCAAATAAAAATTAGTATCTTCGTCATATCCGCCAAAAACCGGTTCAAAAGGGTTATTTCTGCCTATTTCTGTTACAACCATGGATATTTGTCTTTTCCCTTTTAGCGAAGGATTTATTTGTACTGAATTATCCGTACCGTAAGCATTATATGCATTGCTTGACAATATACAAAGTGCTGTATACATCACAGTTAAGGATATATATTTTTTTGGTTTCATACTCTACTCTTATAAATACAACTTATACACAACTATTGTACCATACCATAACTATATATCAACTTTGTAAACAAAATATCGACTATAAGATGTAGGTAGCTATTAATGAATAAAAATTTACTGAAAATTATTGGTAACGGTATACAAATATTCTAAAATTTGTGCAAAATATTTAAGGTCAGAATTCCCGTTTAGGACGAAATCGGAGAGACTTCTGTTATTTTTTACATAGTTTCCGCCGGAAGTTTCCAGATAATTCCATTGTTGAAGCGCATTTTCAGGAGTTTGGTTTCTTTCTTCGCAAGCTCTTATCATAAAGCGTTTTTTACGAATTTCTTTGTCCGCTTCGACGTACAATTTAATATCAAAAACATCTCTTACTTCGTCAAACATAGTTGCAATGCCTTCAACGATAATGATTTTTTTTGATTCTACGGGTAAAGATTTTGGTATTGAAATACCTGTTCCGTTAGGCATATATGAAGGTGCTTTTATATCAATACCTTCTGACAAATCAATTAAATCTTGTCTTAAAATATCTAATTGAAAACTGGATGGTGCGTCAATGTCATATCCGTTTTCAATTAATTTATCAAAACTTCCATGTTTCTGTATAAGTTCGGATATATCGTTAAAATAATTGTCAGTACTCAAAATAGAAACGGGCATAGCAAACTCGCTTATGACCGTTTTTATAGTTTTGCAAATTGTTGATTTCCCCGACGCTGATTCTCCTGTGATACCGATTAAGAAATGTTTTTTAGGATTTGTAATTAATCGTCTTGAAAAATTGTTTGCAAATTGCGGATTCATATCTATAAACATCGGAACAGATTGCTTTTTATCAAAAGCCATAAGCTGTTTAAATTTTGCGTGCAGATAGAACGCCAAAAATTCCCGTCCCGAACGTGAGTTGAAATCCGGCTTCAAAAATTTATCTTCCGAATTATACTCTTTATCAAGTAATGACTGCATTATATTGTCGCTATCCATAATTTTGCCTGTAAGAGATGTTCACAATAATATCACATAAAAATTTTTTGGCACTATGTTATTTTAAAATATAATACTTTTTTACAATAAACAAAAGTAATATTTTTTTTTAAATCTAAACCCTGAAAATGACGAATAGAAGTGTGCGATAAAAAGTTTTATTCTTTCTTTTAAAAGGGGTAAAGATGAATAGAAATTTTTTAATTATGTTTATAATATTTTTGTCGCTAAGTTCTGTTTGTTTAGCGTCAAATAATGCACAGTCGCTGGGTAAAATTGAAAACTCTCTTTTTGGTTTTGAATATGTTAATGATGCAGAGAGCCAAAGGGTTTCTCGTATTGAAAAAGAGATTTATGGCTCTGAGAATACAGGAGATATCAATAAGCGTATAGCAAAACTGAATAAAGATTTTGGTACAGAATTTTTGGGGCAGGAAATTGCGCCGTGTGAGGATACTTTTGCGCTCGATGAATATGAGGTGGAAACAATTTCTTCTCAGGATCCTAATATAGATTATCCTGTGATAAATGAACTTGAAAATAGTGTATTTAATGAACAGTATAAAAGTATGGCTGTAAAAGATCGTCTGGCTCAGCTTGAAAATAAAGTTTTTTCCAAAAGTTATCCGTCGGATGATCTTTCAGCGCGCGTAGACAGATTAAGAGATAAAATCCGTCCTCGAGCTTTAGAACAGCCGTCAATGGCGAATAACGATTTCCATACTGACGGTTATTATCCGGATATGCCTGATTATGATGGATTTACAATTGGCGGTAGCGGATACAACAGTTTTTATAATGATACTTATTCGCAAAATTCTTATTCTGCGCCGAGGAGCGGAAGAAAAGTTAATTTAACCACTGTAGAAAATGCACTATATCACAGTAATTATAAAAACGACACGACTCAAAATCGTTTAGCAAGAGTGGAAAAGAGCATGTTTGGTCAATCTTTTGACGATGATGATGAATCAACGAGGATGGAGAGAATTTCAGGAGCGTACAGAGCGCAAAAAAGTGCTTCTAAATATGACTCTAATAAATTCGCTCAAAATATGGCAACAGCAATGCAAATAGGTACAATGATTCTAATGATTTTGGCATGCATTTTATAAATCTATTTCATACTCAATACGCGCATAACTTCATTTTCAACTGCTGCGGATTTTGCAAGTGCTTGCTCGGCTGCTGAATAATCTGGAGCGTTTACTTTAACACCATCTGATGACGGAACGTAAGTATGTTCAGGTTGTATTTTTACCCCTTCTGATGATGGTATATAAGTTCTTTGGGGTTCATTATTTTCATTATCTACAGGTTGAGCTGAAACTTCTATAACAGGTTGTTCTTGCGGCGGAACATTTTGCAAATTTCTGTACGGATTGAGCATATCATTACGTTCACCGTTCGGATTGTTCATCATTTGCTGTTCATATTCAATACCGGCTTGTTGTCTTGCTTCGATATCTTGGCGAAGAGTATCGAGCTGTGCTTGCATTTCTTGTTCCTTTTGTGCCTTTTCAGCTGCTTCTGCTTCTTTTTCTTCATCAAGAAGTGAGTGTTTTGGCTTACCGAAGATTGCATTTGAACATTTTGTTGTTACTTTTGCGACAAACGGTATTATAAGCAACATTATTGGTAACCCTCTGACAGCAAAGCTTAAAGGAGTTTTTCTGAACCAATGTCCGAATTTACGTAAAGGATTCAAATTTATAGTACTTGCTGCTTTGTATACTTCACGTTGTTCGTTACCTACATTTAAGAAACCGCCTAAGCGTTGGAACATACGGGTAAAGAAGCCGTTATCTTTGAAACGCATAGCTTCAACTTTTTTCCATGCATCTTTATATGCCTGTTTTTTGCCTGTATAATCGCCTCTTACAACTTCTTCATTGAATTTCTTTATAGCTTCACGATATGCTTTAACTTCATCTTTATTCATGCCCGCATACTTCATACCTGCAACGTGATATAGTCCGAATACACCTAATGCTGCCGAGAAGATGTATGAAACAAGCTCATTAAATCTTTCAATGAATGTTTTTACCTTGTCTCCGAAACCTTCACCTTTTGTAATAGCTGCAGAGAAAGCTTGCGCTACGAATACTGCCTGCATTAATGCAACCATTTTACCGCCTGCGAACCTGTTTGTTGCGCCTTCCATAAACCAAGCACCACCTTTAGAGAGTATGCGACCGAGTTTGGATTTAGCAGCACCTTCATTTAATACTAATTTATATTTGTTGAAAATTTCTTGAGTTGTTACTTTACGTTTGAATAAGAATTTTCTTACAAAGCCCAACTTGCCCTCGCCTACTTCCTGAACAAAACAGATACCCTTTTTAGAGTCAATTTTGTCCAAGGCTTCCATGACTTCTTTGCCGTGGTCATCAAGTTTTGTTAATAAACCTTCTAAATGTTTAGCATCGTTAAACCCAAGAGCTTGAGCTCTTGCATTTTTCAAGTCGGCAACAGAGCATTTTAGGGCCTCTGCTTCTTTTTGCTTTAAGAAATTAAGTTTTTGCTCACGCTTGAAACCTTTGGTTTTAATTTCTTGTTTGATGTCTTTTATCTGTTCTTTTGTATAACCAACTCTTTCAAGATGATCCGCAGATACAGGATCAGCCATGAAGCCTTCCAACAACTGTTTTACATCAATTGTATGTTTACCTAGTAAACCTTTACTTTCGGTATATGGCATACCCCATTCAGGAATTGTCGGGTTATCTCTTATTGAACTTAAAACAGGGTTTTTACCGACGACTTTGTTATGTATAAAGGTTTTCGTACTTGTTCTTGCTTTATGTAACCATTGTCCAACGCTTGATTGAGCAAATTTACTGTTCCGATAACCTTCTGTAACTCTGTCGCCGAATGTTCCGAGCTTTCCAAGCGGAGTTTCAGAATATTCTTTGCTCATTAATTTATTGTTAAAATAATCGGTACCTTTGCAAATACCAAACCATGCAAGAATAGTTGCCGGTATTGTCATCCAGTCTGTTTCAACGTTTTCAGCGCGTTGAGCAACATAGGTATCTTGCGCACCTTCCATAGCCTGTTGAGCTAATTGAGGCTGACCGGCTGTATATTCAGGCCTTTGTGCACTGAATTGAGCGTTTCGAACATTGTTATTATAATAATTTATTGTATTATTCCCAGCCATTTTCTACCTTACAAATAAATACCTACTTATATATAAAGTAAATTTTTTAGAAAAAATTGCTAGCAAATACTTATTTTTAAACGTAATGTTAAGTTATGTAACAAAATAAGCAAAACGTGAAATTCGGATTTTCAAAAATACTTTATATAAGTACGAGAGAGATAAAACGAGAGAGAGATTTAAGATGGCTATTAAGAATTTAAACAATATCGACAACAAACTTAAGGAGAAATACAAAGAAGAAGTTACGGCACCGGCTCCTGTTGCTGCTCAACCGTTTGTTGACAGGTCTGAAGTATTGTTTGCTCAGATGAACTTTATCGCAATGGCCAACAAACAAAGATTTAATCTTCCTTAGATAACAAGTTTTTTCATTTAATTAACCTTATATTTATTTTTCCCAATTTAAATTATTTTCCCCTACAATTTGTGCCTGACGAAAGTCAGGTTTTTTTTGCGGATTTTGGCAAGGCTGAAGTGAGTATAGCGAACAGCCAATAATCCAAGAGAGTCGCCGAGCAGAACGTCGGCGTTCAATGCGCGGCGTAGCGGATTTTGACAAAATGGTATAAAATTATCCCTGTGTCGCTTGCACGATGTTTTTATTAGTAATAGAATTACTTTTAAAAAGGAGAGATTACTATGATAGATAAAAAAATGGAACAAGCTTTCAATGAACAGATTAATGCTGAATTTTTTTCTGAATATTTATATTTGTCGATGAAAGCATACTTTGCGGATTTAAATTTGCCGGGTTTTGTAAACTGGTTATCGGTTCAAGTTCAGGAAGAACACGCTCACGGAATGGGTATGTTTGATTATTTAATTCAACGTGGCGGTAAAGTTGAATTGATGGAAATTGCAAAACCTGATAATTGTTGGGCAAGTCCTGTTGAATGTTTCAGAAAAATATCAGAACACGAGCAGCTTGTTACATCTTTGATTAACAAAAGAATGGATGTTGCCGAAGAAGTTAAAGACAGAGCTGCAATGCATTTTCTTGATTGGTATTTAAAAGAACAGGTTGAGGAAGAAGACAGTGTTTGTGGTGTTCTGAGAACGTTAGAACTTATCGGGGATGATAAACACGCTCTTTTGATGCTTGACAGAGAACTTGCAACAAGAACATTTACACAACCTGTAATAGGATAGGAGGATAGCAAAATGTATCACGTTTATACGGAAAGAAATCACTCGGAATTTTCTCGTTCATTGGTAATTGAAACACCCGATTATGATTTGGCTATGGAAAAAGCGGAAAAAGCAATAGAAAACAAACCTGATTTGAGCTATATTGTTGAACAAACAGATGGTTCTATGAACAGTTACGGTGAACTCATTACAACAGTTGTTGCTGAAAGTGATTAATTTTTATTAAATTATTTAAAAATAATAGCAATTTTCCCGTTAAAAAATTCTTTATATAAATATAAAGGATATTAACGGGAATTTTGCTATGGGCGGACAGATAAATATTGGATTTTCTGCATCAACGTTTCAGAATTTACCATACGATAATACTAAAGGAAATTTAGGTGAAAATTTTACAACACTCGGTGTTAATACAAGTTGCGATAAAGTTAAAGGCTTGACTATATACACAGGTTTGGGGATAACCGCACCTGATAAAACAAATCCGGAACATATTGATGAGAAAACAAGTTACAGCTTTATAGGTGATATTAAAACTTCACATAAATATTATGATGGTGAAAACTGTTCAATATCTGTGGACAGCAGAAGCAGATTTAATATAAACGGTGAATCTCAAACTTTGGCACTTCGTCTGGCACCGGCATCGGTAAATGTACCGTTGGGGAACAATGTAAGTTATTATGCCACACCATACGTTTTGGAAAAAGTGGATTTTAGTAAAGGTGTATCACGACAAAGCCTTAAAGATAATTTTCGGGCAGGTATTTTTACAGGTGTTAAAGGGACAGTCGATATAGGCGGTGTCCCTGTTACAGGTTTTTTAGAGGTTCAGGATTATAATTTAGTGCAAAATGTTTCTGCGGCGCTGGGAAATCAGCCTATGGATTGGTCCACGGTGGGCTTTAATGCAGGAGTAAGTTTTTCACTTTCTTCAATAAAATGGTGATATCTTGATTTGAACTGTTATCTGTGATAATCTCCTGATGTGTTTAGATTAGGTGATTAATTATGATTGTAAGAAAGATTTTAGGCAGAGTATTGCCAAGACATCAAACCATTTTGGAAAAACCTCCGCGGTTACAAAAAATGGTAAAGGCTGTTGCTAGGAGATGTGAACAAAGAACAAATGATGTTGTTGAGTTGTACCATTCAGGCGGAGTAACAGGTATTGAGGAAAGACGGGAAGCTTTGGCAAAATATCTTACTTCTGCTAAAAAGACTGTTGAACTTGGTTCCGTGCCGACACATTTTGCTCTTATGACTACGCCCGTTGATAAAATAATTGCTGAATGTGGTGATGATTTGGCTAAAATCGAAAAATTGACCGGGATGTACGGACTTGCAAAATATGCCAAATTACCTGCACATAAGATTATATCTAAAAGTAAGGATATTAAAATTAAAGAAACAGGCTATCTTTCCGAAACTGTTGAAGGTTCTTTCAGAAACTATCTGATGATTAATGACAAAGGTTATGTTAAAGATTTTTATGAAAGATTTGGTGAGTGCGGAAAAATTCTGCGTGATGTTTTTCAGAATATGAGTTTTTTGCGTTTCGGTAATAGTGCCGACGGCGCGGAAACATATACCATAACACCATTTTTTAAAGATATGGCAAATATGTTCGACAACGTTGAACTTATGGGATATTAGTGATTAATTTTTATTAACAATTTAGCTAAAAAAGGCAATTATTGAAATCATTTTTACTTTAACTATATGTGTAGATTAAAAGGTTTGCTTTCTTATGGATAGTATTCAAAGTTTTAGTGCAAATATAAATGAACCAAAGCAAAAGAAGCCTAAAAAAGGTGCAGGCTTGGGATTATTAACGTTTGGTTTAACTGTTGTTCCGCCTTTTGCTATTGTATCCCAGATGCTTGGTAATAAGATGATAGATTTAAGTAAAAATCTTACGGCGGATGAATTTTCTCAAATGG
>Ga0310786_10010114_pt1 | contig 11889 bp, 7 predicted proteins | sample AusTroGonzalo_MG_FD_203881 | JGI IMG/M metagenome (GOLD analysis project Ga0310786, IMG submission 203881) | Bovine rumen microbial communities from tropical cattle in Woodstock, Queensland, Australia - Gonzalo_03 (v2) (version 2) | ecosystem: Host-associated > Mammals > Digestive system >... | reverse complement strand
TCTTACATAATTCAATTACCTTGTCACAGCTTTCTGTAATCGATTTTGAGATGACAGAAGGGTAGTTGACCATGACATTGAACGGGGCGATTGAAGTACAGGCAACATCCGGATTGGCTTCACTGATCTGCTCAAGGATTGATTTGTAGGAAAGAATTGAATTGGCAAGATGAACATCACATGCAGGAATATCTGTGTTCATAATCTTATTGGAGAACGTAATGACGTTCTTATCTACTTCCTTGAAATAAGTGATCCATCCAAGACGACCGTTCTCTAGCGGTGTAAGTCCGGTTGAGACGGAAGCTGTGGCTGCGACTGTCGTAGGAGGGAAGGTGGAAGTAAGCGGTCTGATGATATGACTTCGGAGAAACGGAGACTGCTCTGCATATCTGTTTAGAATGGAGATGCCCATGGCATCGAAAAGCATAAGGACGAGATTCCTTGGCTTTTTCTCCTGGAGAATCTTATCTACATCAGGTAATGTGCTGTGCTTGATATCCTTGAGATTGTAGTATTTCTGGATAGAGCAGACCAGGTTTACTAATGAATTGTTGTAATCCGGATACTTGATTTCCATATTTCTCCCCATATGCGTACATTTCTTGAAATTGGATATAATGCATCTTCTGTCAAACTTTAGAAGTGCTTATATGCAATTTAAAAGTCTTTTGCACATTCTTTCTTTGCATTATTCCACAATTCATCCCACTGCGCATCAGAAAGTTTCTCATATTCAAGGTTTCTTTCCTTAACCTGTCTGTTAACAATATTGAAGCGCTTGATGAATTTTGTATTGGCATAAGACAGCGCATCCTGAGGTTTAATGTGCATCTTTCTGCAAAGATTGACTACTGTGAAAAGAACATCGCCGAGTTCTTCCATTTTGTTTTCCTCAGTCTTTGCTTCCATAACTTCATCAAGTTCTTCATGGATTTTGTCATAGACGCCTTTCTCATCAGGCCAGTCGAATCCGACTTTCACGGCTTTCTTGGAAATCTGATAGCAGCGCTCAAGTTCCGGTGCATCCTTGGGAACACCGTCAAAGAAATCTTCTTCGGAAGCTTTTCTGCCTTCTTTTTCCTTTTTGATCTGATTCCAGTTCATAAGAACTTCAGCTGTGTTGTTCACATGTACATCGGAAAAAACATGAGGATGGCGGCGGATATATTTCTCACAGGCTTCGTTAAGACATTCGGCTAAGCTGAAGTCTCCGTTCTGATCATGGATCTTTCCAAGAAGAAACAGATTAAGAAATACATCACCGAGCTCTTCGCTCTGATGCGGTTTGTCGTTTTCATTCAGAGCATCCACATACTCGTAGATTTCTCCCTGCATGCTGCGCACGATGTCTCTGGGCATCTGTTCCTTGTCCCACGGACATCCGTCCTTGGGGTCTCTGAGGAAAGTCACTATGTCATAGAGATTCTTCATGTTCTGACAAACGTCGTCAGTTTTAACAAGTTTATAGTCAATCATATTTCCTCCATAAGGATGCACAGTCGTGTCATCTTACAGCTGCCTGCTATATGGAATTTGCTCATTTCCTTCGGGAAAAGAAGCTTGAAGATATTCTTATCTCCATTTATTGTAATGTTATATGTATCATCTGACGTTTTTTTGAGGATATAGTCAGAGTTTGTATCGTTGAGACGTTCCTGAAGAATCTGTCTGATTTCATCATCACGTATGTCTGTTATCTCATAGATACTGCCTTTCATCCTGCTTGAAAGCGATATCTTGCGACCAGTCTTGTCCTGCGGGACGATCTTCATATTCGTGATCACAAAGCCCTCGGCAAGCACGTCATTGAGGCGTTTTACGGTGTTATCGTTGATCTGGCTGATGGGAAGCTCGCATAGAAGAAGTTCGTTGTTTCCGACAACGCCCATGGTGATGGGATTGAGGAACTCGAGTTTGGGTTTGGGATTGAAACCCTGGGTGAAAAGGACATCCAGACCGGAACGCTGAAATGCCATCTCGAACTGCCTCATGACTGCGATGTGGGAGTTATAGATCGCCCTGCCCTTTTTCTCATATGTGAATATAGTCTGTACGTATTCATAAGGCTCAGGAGCTTTGTGAGGCTCTTTCAGAACAGATTCAAAATCGTTGTTGTCGGCCTTGATGACTTTGGCCTTATTCTTTGTGCAGACACCGCATCTATGATCACAATCGCTGTCACAGACATGGGTCAGAATGCTTTCCTTGGCCTTTTCGTATTCCTTTTTGAGATAAGCTTTTGAGACGTTCATAGTAATTGAATCCCAAGGAAGTTCGTCATCAAGATTCCATTCTTTCGGAGAGACATCGTAGCCTGTTTCCTCAATGGCCTGCTGCCAGAGATCCCACTTCATGTACTCGTCCCAGGCATCGAGTCTGCAGCCTAGGTTATAGGCCTTTTCAATGAGATCGGCACATGAATAATCTCCGCGTGAAAGGATGCCCTCAAGGAAGGAAATGGACGGCTCATGATAGGAAACCTTTATTCCCGGAATTGCTGCCATAAGAGAGCGTTTGATGCTCCTCAGGTGCTCCAGAGATTCCTCCATGGTAAGCTGTCTTACCCACTGGAAAGGTGTATGAGCCTTGGGGATATAGGTTCCTATGTTTATATTCATATTGATTTTAGTTGCATTTCTTATGGCAAGAAGGAAGGAAACAAGATTGTTCTCCTCCGTTTCTCTGTCAATGAAAGGAAGACCTACCATGAAGTAGAACTTGGCAAGCTTCCATCCCCTGCTCCTGGCTTCCTGAATGATGCTGATGATGGACTCCAAAGGAACCTCTTTGTTAAGACGCCTTTGGTCCTCCAAAAGCGGAGTCTCAATTGCGAATGTAAGACCGCTTTTACGTACCTCAGAAAGCTGCTCCAGTATATTCAGACTGAAGGTGCTGACTCTGAGCGATGGAAGTGAGAACGAGATGTTTCTTGCTCTGTATGTGGTATTCAGGGCCTTGATAAGCTTGTCCAGATCAGGATAATCACCTGACGAAAGAGATGAAAGCGTTATTTCTCTATAGCCCAGCTGGTTGACTGTCTGATTCACAAGCTCAAAGACTGTGCTCAGGCTTCTCTGTCTGAACGGTTTGTAATACTGACCTGCATGGCAGAAGCGGCATCCGTTGGGACAGCCTCTCATGATCTCGACTGTTCCGTGATCCTGGGCTGTTTCAAAGGATGAGACTGCATAGTGCTTTAAAAGCGGCTTCTCATCAGCTGTTCCGAATGTAAGGTCCACAGCCCTCGGAGAAAGAGTCTTTCCCGGATACCAGAGATAAGGAGTCTCTTTAAGCGCAGCTATCCTCTCTGCCCTGGTCTTGTACTTTCCAATGATTGTGATTATCTCACTGAGACCTGATTCAGCTTCACCGATATATACAAAATCAAGGAAACGGGCAAATGGTAGAGGGTTCGTTATGGCAGGTCCACCGGCTATGACAATCGGATCTGTGTCAGTTCTGTCATCCTTGTTGATTGGAATTCCACCAAGATCGAGTACCTGGAGTATGTCCGTAGCACAAAGCTCATAACCTATTGAGATTCCAAGATAATCGAGCTTGTTCAGAGGAAAGTGCTCCTGGATTGTGAACAGAGGAATCTTTCTGTCTCTGAGCATCTGCTCGAAATCAGGAGCAACGGCGAAGACTCTGTCACAGAATGCACCGGGAATGTTGTTTATGATGTCATAGAGGATTCTGATGGCGTTGTTGGCCATTCCTATCTCATAGAGATCAGGAAAGCACATTGCGCATTTGACATCGCCCTCTGTATATGGTTTGCGGCCGAAGATATATTCGCTTCCGATATAACGTGCCGGGTTTTCAATCTCAAGAATACCGTCCTGCAGGCACTTTTCAAGATTACTTATCCTTCCGTATCTATCAAATTCGATCATCTCTTAAGCTTTTCCCTCAGCTGGATGTCATCCGGATTCAGTTTATAGGCCTGAGTCCAGTAGATTCTGGCGTTGACCCTGTCAAAGAGCATGTCCAGGATGTTTCCCTTTATCTTAAGAAGGCATGAAAGCCTGGTATCGTCATCTGTGTAATAAGAATCTGACATCAGAAGATCTGTCAGAGACAGGAATCTCTTTGCTTCGTTCTCAGGAATATTGATTTCAGAAGAGAATCTGGAAAGAAGGTTCAGATAGTTATCCTTATCGTTTTCCGAGATGGAACTGTACCATGCTGTAAATATGTCGATGACATAGGCAATATCATGGGGAGCCGAAAGCATCAGCGACACATACTCGTTGAAATCAAGCACTCTTGAGAGCATGCCGAGGATTTCTGATGCCTTCTCCTTCTCTCCCAGTCTGCTGTAGGCAACATAGAGAGCCTTCTGGGCCTCAAGGCCGTCTGTCGGAAGAAGAACCATGACTGCAACTCTGTCTGATTTGTTCAAAGCTAGGAAATGCTCAACTGCATAGGCTCTGTTTTCTGATGCAGGATCCTCATCCAGAGAAAGATAGAGGAAAAGGCTTTCCAATGCTTTCTCATCCTGATTGATGGCGATGTAGGACTTGGCTTTGAGTAACAGTTCATCTGAAGTGGGATTCTTCTTCCTGTCGATCTGCTTGATCGTCTCCTCGTATCGACCTTTGTCGAAGTTCTGCTGAGGATTTGAACAGGAGATGAAAAGAATGCAGGTGATTAATAAAACAATAAGGGGGAATGCCGGTCTGAATCTACTTTCCATTGCAATTCCCCCTATATAAAAGCAAAGAAGGTTCTCCATAAGCCGAGTTCTGTTTATGCAATCATCTATCTGGTACTGACGTCTCCGCCAGTCTCTAGCAGCCTACCCGCATGTATCGGACGGACAATCCACATGCTTCTTGGCCTTGCTCCTGATGAGGTTTGCCATGCGGAACGCATTACTGCCTTCCCGGTGGGCTCTTACCCCGCCATTTCAACCTTACCTGTAAACAGGCGGTATATTTTCTGTTGCACTTTCTGTAGCCTTACGGCTCCCGGGTGTTACCCGGCATCATGTCCTATGGAGCTCGGACTTTCCTCTCCGGCATAAGCCGAAGCGATTGCTTGTCGAACCTTCAATAATTAAAATCAAATCGAATCGAGGTCACCGAAGTCGCCGGAACTGATGAAATCATCGTTTTCAGCGTTCTCGTCCTCAATCTCATCCTCATCCTCAGAAGTGAAGAGGTTCTCGAAGTGCTGATCCTCTGCACTCTCCTCGTAATAGAGAACACGGCTGCAGTACGGGCAGAAATGGATGTCATCCTCTTCCCTGATGCCTTCGCTGTCCATTGTGGTGGATCTTCTGACATCATTGACGAACTGTGCCGGAAGTGTCATATGACAGCCTTCGCAGACGATTCCGTGGATAGGAACGATTCCGATACCACCCTTGTTGCGGATGATTCTCTCGAACTTGAACAGAAGGTTCTGATCGAAGTCCTTTGCAAGCTCATCCTTCTCAGCGATGATCTGATCAAGAACAGCCTGCTTCTCAGCAACCAGCTGATCCTTGACCTTGGTCTCCTCTTCGACCTCTTCGGTCTGCTGAGCCATGATCTCTTCCTGTATTGAAAGCTTTGCGTTCAGCTCATCATAGAACTTCTCCTTAGCGATAAGTCCCTTTCTGAGTGTCTGCTCAGCGTTCTTGGCTTCCTCGATCTCTTTCTGCAGAGTTTCGAACTCTCTGGCCTGGGTGATGGTTTCCATCATCTTCTCGCAGGTCTCACGCTTGACTCCGGCCTCATCAAGTCTGATGCGCAGGGTCTTGAGCTCTTCCTTGACCTTCTCACTCTTCTCATGCAGCTCGAGATATGTGATTTTGGTCTTCTGCAGAACAGCTTCCTTGTCGGCAAGAGCCATCGGGATCTCTTTGATCTCATCCTCGACCTCGAACATCTTGGCCAAGACAACCTGAAGCTTACTCAGTGTGTTATAGATTTCTTTCATCTAAAGCCTCACTCCTACTTTCTATCATACTCAGACATAATCCTTGAGCTTCTTGGCACGCTTCGGATGTCTCAATCTTCTGAGTGCCTTTGCCTCAATCTGTCTGATTCTCTCACGGGTTACTTCAAAATACAACCCAACTTCTTCCAGTGTCAATGAGTATCCGTCTTCAAGACCGAAACGCATCTTAAGGACTTCCTGCTCTCTCGGAGGAAGTGTTGCAAGAACCTCACGCAGCTGCTCCTGAAGGAGAGCAAACGATGTCTGGGTTGCCGGATTCTCAACTTCCTTATCCTCGATGAAATCGGAAAGAAGTGAATCTTCCTCTTCTCCGACAGGTGTCTCAAGGCTGATCGGCTCGCGGGCGACGTTCTTGACCGTCTTGACCTTGCTCTCAGGCCAGCCGAGCTTCTGGGCGATCTCCTCGTCGGTCGGCTCTCTGCCAAGAGTCTGCATCAGCATTCTGGACTCTCTGACGACCTTGTTGATCTGCTCGATCATATGAACAGGAACTCTGATTGTTCTTGCCTGGTCGCTGATGCTTCTTGTGATGGCCTGTCTGATCCACCATGTGGCATAGGTCGAGAACTTATAGCCCTTTCTGTACTCGAACTTCTCAACAGCCTTGATAAGACCGATGTTTCCTTCCTGGATAAGGTCGAAGAAGTGAAGTCCTCTGTTGGTGTATTTCTTGGCAATTGAAACAACAAGTCTCAGGTTTGCCTGAATCAGGCGGTCCTTAGCAGTCTTGAGCATCTTCATGCCGCGCTTGATCTCCAAGGCCTGAGCAAGAATCACATCGCAGCTGTCCTCGAACTCGAACTCAATCTTCTTAAGGCTTCTGACAGCGGTCTGATATTGGGAGATGAGGTCCTTGATATCCTCAAGCGGCATACCGAGTCTTGATTCGACGGCAAAGCGCTTGTTGGCTGTGACCAGGTCTCTGGAAAGCTGTCTGACATCCTTGTCATTTGAAACCTGAAGCTTTGACTCAAGTATGGTCTTGCTGTTCTTAAGCTCATTGATGCTATGCTCGGCAGATGTGAATCTGTCGGTGAACATAGTGATTTCCTCAGGCTGGATTTCAATCTGGGAAAGCTTCTTGAGAAGCTGGTTCTTCTTTTTCAGAAGCTCGTCGTTGTGAAGAACCTCTTCACCTGAAGCGAACTTGTTCTGCTTGAGCTCGTTGTAATTCTTAAGAGCACTCTGGCATTCCTTAAGACCTTCTCTGTAGAAGGAGGAATAACGCTTCTGCTCTGTGATCAGTTCCTTCTGATCCTTGGCATTGTAGTCCTCGGCTTCCTCATACTTGGTATTGAGTTTCTCAAGAATCTGAGTGAAGCATGTGATCATGATTCCGGACTGCTGAATCACGTTCTTTATAATCAGAGCACCCTCTTCCATCTGCTTGGAAAGCTCAACTTCCTCATCTGCTGTAAGAAGAGTCTCGCGTCCGATTTCGCGGAGATAGAGTCTGATAGGATCGTCAGAGCTTGTTTCGCCCTTGTCTGTTCCGAGAATATTCGGTCTGTTGCGGACTACCTGCTCGACATCATCGTCGATGTTGGAAATGCCCTCTGAAACAGAACCGTCTGAGTAGTTCTCACGGATGAAGCTCTTTGTGTAGGAATCCCTCTCATCAAGGTTATCCTCATCCTCTTCTTCCTCATCCTCGTCCTCGGACTCTTCTTCCTCGACTTTTGAAAGCTCTGCATCGGTAGGCTCGTCGATGAGGTCTATGGAATCAGCTTCATCCTCTCCCATGATATCTTCTTCATCATCGCCGAGAAGATCATCTTCCTCACCTTCTTCCTCCATGCCTTCGATCTCGTCGCTGGAAGGTTCCTCGATATAGTCTGAATCATCTGTTTCGCTCTCTGCAGCAATCAGGCCGAGTTTTGAGAGCTCTTCTTTGAAGAAAGCAATGTCCTCTTCAGAATCAACATGCTCACTAAGAAGATAGTCCTTAAGGTCCATCAGTGTGAATTTGTTTTCATTCTGAGCTGAGAAAATCAGCTTCTGCAGTATTTCATTCCTGTTCTCTTCTGTCATCAGTCAATCCTTAGTTTCCCTCTCGCCCTTGAGTTCCTCAATCTCCCTATCCAGTGACATCTTCAACTGAAGCAGGTTTGCGAACTCCTGTTCATCTGCAATATCTACCTCTCCACCGTTCAGCATCCTCTGGATGTTTGCCCTTCTCTGTTCAAGCTGAGCCAGTCTGATCTGGAATACCGCATCGTCGAGCGTCTTGTCGACATCCATGCGCTCATACATTCTGCTTGTGAAGGCACTGACAGCAAGATCTTTAAGTTCCGGGTCATCTATCTTCTGGATGACTAGATCGTCAGTTCTGATTTCAGAGCGCGTTACATCCTCCAAAACCGTGTACAGCTTGATGGCTGCAGGGTCAGTGAGATGACTTAGCTTGACCTTGTTTCTGAACTGATTGAATCTGTTTCTGTTCCTCAGGAGAATCAGCATTGCGGTGAGCTCTGTTGACGTATTAAGCGGGTTATATACTGTCTTTGTCTGCGGAATCTCTTCTTCTGTATCCGCCTCTTTCCCGGCCTGTCTCTGATAGTCGCTCAGAATCTGATCCTCCGAAACCCGGAGAACGTTAGAAAGATATTTTATGTACCCTTGACGCTCAATTTCGGATCTTGTTGCGTCAAGATAAGGTTTAACCTCCTTGAATACAGATGATTTCCCTTTGGGCTGCCGTATATCATACAATTTTAGGGCCGAAGATACAAGATAAGAAAAGCCAGGAATTGAATTTACACAGCTTTTCTGTAAGGCCTCGGCACCCTGCTCTTCAAGCATCTGGGAAGCATCCTTCGCACCTTCAAGTGTCATGACGAAATTGGACAGTTCATTGTTCTGTGCCAGAAGAAGAGCGCTCTTGGTGGCCTTCTGTCCTGCTGCATCGGAATCAAACAGCAGATAGATGCGGTCACAGTACCTTTTTATGAGCTTGATATGCTCCGGAGTAAGTGCTGTTCCGCAGGTTGCGCACGAGAAATCCAGTCCTGCCTGATGGAGCGAGATGACATCGAAATTACCCTCGCAGATAATCACCTGCTTCTTCTCCTTCATCGCAGGAATGCTTTCATAGAAGCCGAACAGCACGTTTCTCTTGCTGTAAAGGCTGGTTTCCGGTGAGTTCTTGTATTTGGGAGCTCCTTCGAAGCCAGACATGTCCCTTCCGCTGAATGCGACGCAGTTTCCCTGCCATGATCTTATCGGGAACATGATTCTGTCACGGAAGAAAGCCTTCTCAAGATTGTCTTTGGCAAAGAGCCCTGATTCCTTGAGAAGATCATCGGAATAGTCCTGTTTCTTCAGAACGGAATACATCCAGTCAGTCTGAGGCGGAACATAGCCCAGCTGGAACTTCTCGCAGGTCTCTGCACTGACAGCGCGCTTTTCGATATAGGCACGGGCCTTTCCCGATGCAGGACTTTTGAGAAGATACTGATGAAGGTACTTTGCAAGTCTGTCGTAAAGGTCGGCCATTGCCTTCTTTCTATCAAGGGCCTTCTTCTCCTGCTCCGATTCTTCCTTGAGCTCTACTCCGGCCTTCTTCGCAAGAATCTCAACTGCCTCAGGGAACTCGACATGTTCGATGTCCATGATGAAGTTGAAAAGACCTCCGCCTTTGCCGCATGCGAAGCACTTGTAAAAGCCACCGTTGACTCCGTTGTTGTCAACGACTGTGAAAGACGGATTCTTGTCATTGTGGAAAGGACAAAGACCCCAGTATCTGTCACCTTTTCTGGTCAGACGGACATAGGGAGAGACAACTTCACTCATAGAGAGGCGAGATTTTATGTTTTCCAAAACCGCTTCAGAATAGATTGCCATCTTTGCCTACAGAATAACCACAGGATCGTTTCCGACACGCTGCTTCAGTTTAGCTTCAATTTCTTTCTTTGTATAGAGTTTTCCCTTGTTGATACCGGGGCAGGATTTGGATTCTTCATCCCAGGAAGACTGGTCTTCAAGCACATGTGCCCAGAACGGATATGTCTGACACTGAACGGGTCTGTATGGATAGACTTTGCAGCCTCCTTCCTGTAGGAAGATGCAGTCATAATTCTCCTTTTCAAGAAGACTGATCATCTTGAAGGCTCCCATATCCACCGTTCTGCAGTAAGTATCAATGAAGCTCTGTCTGTCCATCGAAAGACCTTCACTGAGACGCTTGATATCATTTTCGCTTAGAAAAACATAACCGGGTTCAGAACTGCAGCAGTAGTTGCAACCCTGACATTCGAAATTAAGTCCCTTTTCGTAAAAACAGTTTCCCATTCGAACCTTTTTCCCGTAATAGAAAAACAAGGTCTCCCTCTTTCGAAGAAGACCATTGCGAAGTGGAGAGAGAAGGATTCGGACCTTCGAAGGCTGAGCCAACAGATTTACAGTCTGCCCCCTTTGACCGCTCGGGAACCTCTCCATTATTTAGCCACCTGTCGGATTCGAACTGACGACCCCGAGATTACAAGTCACGTGCTCTGGCCAACTGAGCTAAGGTGGCAAATGTCATAGCGACAGAAAGCAATGTACAAAAGATTCGCAACTTTTGCAAGTACTTTCTGTCGTTATTTAATCAATAGGTTCCCAGGTTACCGGATGAACCGCCGCTGATATCGGAACCGAACTCGTAGTCCTTACCGGGAAGAACTGCGTTGAGGAAGATACCGACGATCGATGCGATTGCAAGAGCAGTAAGGGTGATGTGTGCGGAACCGATTGTGAATGTGATTCCGTCTGTGAAACCAAGACCGCTTACAAGGATTGTTGCACCGATGATGAGGTTTCTGGAATTTGAGAAATCAACTCTGTTCTCAACGATGTTTCTGACTCCGATTGCGGAGATCATTCCGTAGAGGATGAATGAGATACCACCGATGATTGCTGTGGGCATTGAGTTGATCAGAGCGGCGAATGCCGGTGAGAATGATAGGACGATTGCATACAGAGCTGCAAGTCTGACCACTCTCGGATCATAGACCTTGGAAAGGACCAGAACTCCGGTGTTCTCGCCGTATGTTGTGTTTGCAGGACCGCCGAAGAAAGCTGACAGAGATGTTGCAAGACCGTCACCGACGAGGGTTCTGTTAAGACCCGGATCCTCGATGAAGTTCTCTCCTACTGTTGCTGAGATGGCCGAGATGTCACCGATGTGCTCCATCATTGAAGCGATTGCGATCGGAGCCATGACAAGAATTGAAGTGAGATCGAACTTGCAGATTGTTCCGCTGAAGTTTGTGAAGAACGGCTGAAGTCCGATGAGCTTTGATCCGGATACTGTTGAGAAGTTGATCAGAGGCTCACCAGTAGCTGTTGTTGCACCGAAGGCATTTGCAATCAGAGCAATGAAATATGAACCGACAACACCCAAGAGGATCGGAGTGATCTTGATCATTCCCTTGCCCCAGATGTTTGTAACGATGATGATGACGATTGCGACGATTGCGAGCCACCAGCATGTTGCTGCGTTGGAAACTGCGGACGGTGCCAGGTTGAGTCCGATGAGGATGACGATCGGTCCTGTTACGATCGGCGGAAGGAATCTCATGACCTTCTTGACGCCTACGAACTTGACGATCAGTGCAAGGACGACATACAGAAGTCCGGCTACAACAATTCCGCCACCTGCATACTGAAGCTTCTCTGCGGCTGACATTGCTGCGTACTTACCGCTGTCCAGGCCTGCTACTGCGGCATAACCGCCGAGGAAGGCGAAAGAGGATCCGAGGAATGCCGGAACCTTGAACTTTGAGATGAAGTGGAACAGAAGAGTTCCGAGACCAGCCATAAGCAGTGTGGTCTGGATTGAGAGTGGAAGTCCGAAAGAATTGACGAGAATCGGAACAAGGACGGTTGCACCGAACATAGCGAACAGATGCTGAAGTCCCAGAACCAGCATCTTTGGAGTGCCCAGAGCTCTTGCAT
>Ga0310786_10010113_pt1 | contig 11890 bp, 10 predicted proteins | sample AusTroGonzalo_MG_FD_203881 | JGI IMG/M metagenome (GOLD analysis project Ga0310786, IMG submission 203881) | Bovine rumen microbial communities from tropical cattle in Woodstock, Queensland, Australia - Gonzalo_03 (v2) (version 2) | ecosystem: Host-associated > Mammals > Digestive system >... | reverse complement strand
CACGAGCTTGCAAGGTCAGCACGAAGCAACGCTGTGGCTCACGACCACAGTCGGCGTTGGGCATGTCGTGCGTCATGCCGACGATGCGGCCAGACATCTTGCGGATGAGCTTCTCGGTGCAGCACATGTAACCCACATAGGGACCTCCGAACTGCATGGGGATTCCCAGCGACTGAGCGTCGCCCACAGCAATATCGGCTCCCCACTCGCCAGGCGTCTTCAGCAAGGCGAGGTCGAAGGCTACGCTGTTCATGATGAAGAGTGCCTTCTTGTCGTGGCAGCTGTCGGCAAAGCCCGTATAGTCCTCGATGATGCCGTAGCGGTTGGGCTGTTGGACGATGACGCCGGCAACGCCATCAAGAGTGGAGAGTTGATCGTTGAGTGTTGAGAGACTGGTCACGCCATCTTTCTCAGGAATGCTGACGACGTCTATCTGCTGGAAGTGGGCGTATTCGCGCACCACGGCCTGTGTCTTCTTATCAACGGTGTCGCTCATCAGTATGCGGCGCTGCTTCTTGCCAGCAGCCACCGCCATGAGCATGGCCTCGGCCGTAGCCGTCGTGCCGTCGTACATCGACGCATTCGAGACGTCCATACCCGTCAGGGCGGTCATCATCGACTGGTACTCAAAGATGTAGTGCAGCGTGCCCTGCGAAATTTCCGCCTGGTAGGGCGTATAGCTGGTCAGATACTCCGAACGGCTCAGCAGGTTGGGAATGACGGCGGGCGTGTAATGGTCATAGACGCCGGCACCGGTGAAGCATACCAGCTGTTGGTTCTGGGCTCCCAACTGTTCGAAGAGCTGACGCACCTCGATTTCGCTCATAGCTTCAGGCAGCTCGTAGTCGCCACGGAATCGGAGGTGGTCTGGAATGTCGCCATAGAGCGCGTCAAGGTCTTCAACGCCTATGGTACGGAGCATCTCCTTCAGGTCCGCTTCGGTATGGGGGAAATACTTGTACATCATTTCTCACAGAAAGCAGCGTACGCCTTAGCATCCATCAGGTTGTCGAGCTCACTCTTGTCGGAGAGTTGCACCTTGATAATCCAGTTCTCAAAGGCATCCTTGTTCAGCAACTCGGGCTCATCGTCGAGGGCTTCGTTTACCTCCACCACGGTACCGCTGACTGGCGAGATGAGGTCGCTGGCAGCCTTGACACTCTCCACGGCGCCAAACTCCTCGCCGGCTTCCACCTCGTCATCGACGTCGGGCATATCGACATATACCACGTTGCCGAGTGCATGCTGGGCATAATCTGTGATACCCACGAAACCAAAATCACCTTCTACTCTTATGAATTCGTGCGACTCCGAGTAGTAGAGTCCTTCCAATACTTTTGCCATATCTTTTATTTTTTATAATGTTTGTCGTAGAAACGTTTTTTCACCACAACGGCAGGGAACGTCTTTTTGCGTACCTGTACCTCCACCTCGGTGTCGAGTTGGGCGTATGCCGTGTCGATAAGCGCCATGCAGACGCTCTTGCCCGTGGAGATGGAACGGTAACCCGTGGTGACCTCGCCGATAACATGACCGTCCTTCAACACCTGACACTCATGGCGGGCGATGGCCTTGTCCTGAATCTCCAACCCAACGAGTTTCTTGGCAACACCCTCGGCTTTCTGACGAGCAAGTGCCTCACGGCCGATGAACTCAGGTTTGTCGAGCTTGACAAACGTCGAAAGACCAGCCATGACAGGCGAGATGTCGGCCGACAACTCATCACCGTAGAGTGGGAGGCCTACCTCGAAGCGCAGGGTGTCGCGACAGCCAAGTCCACAGGGCTGGACACCTGCTGCCATCAGCTTGTCCCAGCACATACGGATAAACTCACGGTCGCAGTAAATCTCGAAGCCGTCCTCACCCGTGTAGCCCGTACGGCTGACGATGATGTTACGTTTGTCACCACGCTCAGGCGACGGCAGCTCCTTGAACGTGTAGAACGTCAGTTCGCGACAGGGAAGGCTGAGTACCTGCTCCATCACACGTTCCGATTCAGGGCCCTGCACGGCCAGCTGGCCGAAAGCATCAACGTCCCACGGACGGATTTCAGCGTTCCAGCCGTCAAGATTCTGGCGCATCCATTCGATGTCCTTGTCGATGTTGGCGGCATTGATGACAAGTGTGTAGAGCTCTTCCGAACGCTTATATACCAGCAGGTCGTCCACCACGCCGCCGTCCTCGTAGCACATCATGCCGTAGAGAATCTGGCCGTTCTTCATGGGTAGCACGTCGTTGGTGAAGATATGATTCACGAAGTGGGCAGCTGCATGACCGCAGATATCCACCTCGCCCATGTGACTCACGTCGAACACACCGACCTTCTGGCGTACGGCCTCGTGCTCGGCAGTAATATCCTTATACTGAATAGGCATGTCGTAGCCGGCAAAGGGCGACATCAGCGCCCCCAAGGCTACATGTTTGTCGTAAAGACAAGTTCTTTTGTTTTCCATATATAGTTATTGCGTTAATAAGTCAATGAAATCTTCTTTGTATAGGTTCATAATGACGTCGTCGATGCGGTCGGGCAATATGCAGCGCAGGGCACCACGTTCCAGGGGAACGCCCTTCAGCTTGTTGAGTAGTTGGCTGTCCACGTCGCTGATGAGGAAGTAGTCGCCCATCAGGTTGACGCTCTTGATAATGTTGTTCTTCAGTTCAATACGAGCTTCCAGTTCTCCGACGCCCTCGATGTGGCGTTTCTTGATAACGGTGTAGCGCGGGTTGTTGCCATAGATGAACTCTGGAGACAGATATTCCTGTTCCAGTTCCTCAATGGCCCGCACGTCGTCAGCGGTCAGCATGATATCACCGTCGCAGAGCGTTTCGTGGGCAAACTGACGGAATTCGTCGAGCGTCAGCGAGATATAGTCTTTCAGCAGGCAGATACGCTGGCGTACGCTCTGCACCCCTTTCGAAAGCAGTTTGGCATCCGTCGGCGTGATGGCACCCACCATGTTCAGCATGTCCGTATCGTAGAGCATGGTGCCGTGTACGATACTCCGGTCAGGAAGACGGTAGAAGGCATTGCCGCTTACCTTGCGGTCGCCAATCATCACGTCGTTGCGTCCCGATGCCCGTGCATCGACACCCAGCCGCTGCAGCATGTGTACCACCATCATAATGTAGCGGTTGAACGTGAAGTTGACGTTTTCCTCCTTTGTGATATAACTGAACATGAGGTTCGACATATCAGCATATACACAGCCTCCTCCGCTCTTGCGTCGATAGGTCTGGATATGATGCCTGCGGCAGTACTCAAGATTCACCTCGGCCTCAATCAACTGGTTGCGTCCGAAAATGACGCTGGGCTCCACCTGCCACATGAAGAAACAATCGCCCACGTCAATGTGACGGGCAACATATTCCTCCATAGCGAGGTAGAACGACAGGCGTCTGACGCTATCAGCCGAAGGAAGCTTTATATATTTCATAGCCTTAGGTTAGTACTTCTATGATGTTTCTGCAAAATTATGAAGAATTTATGTAATATGAAAATAAATCGACATTTATTTTTAGTATGTAAATATATTTTTACCCTACAAGGCGAGACTTTTAAATAATAAAAACAAAAAAAATGATTTTTGTTTTGTATTTCGCTCAGTTTAGCGTATCTTTGCAAACAGAATTATAAAGAATGAGGTTATGGCACTGAATCTGAACAAAAACCTGAAGTTGTACTACTCCATCCGTGAGGTGGCCGAGATGTTCGATCTGAATGAGAGCACGCTACGCTACTGGGAGACGGAGTTTCCCTACTTGAAGCCCAAGACAAGCGGGCCTGCCAAGGTGCGCCAATATACGGAGAAGGATATTGAGCAGATTCGCCTGATTCATAATCTGGTGAAGGTGCGTGGCTTCAAGTTGGCTGCAGCCAAGAAAATCATTGATAATAACCGCAACGGTGCCGACAAGACGGCGGACATGATCAGTCGGTTGACGGATATCCGTGAGGAGTTGCAAGCGTTGAAGCGACAGTTAGACGGCTTGCAATAGAACCATAAAAAAGAGGAGAGCAATCTCCTCTTTTTTGTTTCTCCCTAAAACTTCCAATCCGATGACATGCTGAACACTCGTTCGGGGGTAATCTGCTGCGCTTCCTTCTTGCTGAGCTGGCGGCTCCATGGAACGCGCTGCGTAGTGGTGGCTCCTTCGCCATGGTTATTGTATTCCAGATAACGGGCCGTTTGTTCGCGGTGTTGCTCCCAATGGTGCCATCCCTCGGGAAGTATCTCCTTGCAGAGGTCGCAGTTCATGAAGAGCGTGTAGCCGTAGTCACGCCACGGACGCCCCAGATAGACTCTGGTGACACCTTCGGCAGCCTTCACCGTACAGCGGTTGAATACATAGCCGAAGAGCTGTTCCTTTGGTGTGGAGGCTGCGGTGATGTAGGAGTTCAGTTTACAAAGAATGTCGCAGTGCTCGAACCATGCCGTGGAAGGGCCGAAGATGAAGTCGGTGGTGCCTTCGATGTAACAATCCTTGAAATATAGCCTCGTGCCTGCTACGCCTGTATAAATGGTGTCCTGGTGACCGAGAAAGCGGCAGTTCTGAAACAGAAGCCTGTCACCCTCGGTATGCAGGGCCACGGCCTGTCCCAGTCTGGCGGAATTGTTCTCGATGGTAAGATTCTTGAACGTGATACTGTTGCCTTCCACCTTGACCGTATAAGTGCGGAAAGTTCCCATTCCCTTGCCGGTCGGCGGGTAGAGGATGTTGGCATGATCGTCCCATGTGATGACGGTCTCGTCACGGTCTTCGCCGCACAGCTCGATGTTGGTCAGCCACTGGGGGATGATGAGCTTCTCCTTGTAGGTGCCTTTCTTGATGAAGATGACCTTGTGGTAGTCCATGAAGGCGCGACATACCTCGACGGCCTCGCTGATGTTGCGGAACTGTCCCGTTCCGTCACGTGCCACGACAATGGTATCGGGATTGTCGAAGTTTTGCGCCACGGCATGAGAAGCGACAAATAATAGGAATGAGATGAAAAACAGACTAACCCCCAACCCCTCTCTGTGAGAGAGGGGAGCAATTACCTTTGTGAGTGAATTGTTAACAGTTCTATTTGTCATTATTGTTAGCGCATTTCTAAGTATCTCTTCCCCTCCTTGTCAGGGAGGGGCAGGGGCTACTCGATTTGTGAAACGGTCTGCATGCCTTCAATCTTCTTGAGGTTGTTGATGATGGCCTTCACGTCGTCGCGGTCATGGACGCGCAGTTCGGCTGATCCGTCGAACACGCCGTCGTCTCCCTCGATGGTCAGGCGGCGGATGTTCACGTTCATCTGTGATGTGATGACGCGGGAAATGTCAACCAGAATACCCATGCGGTCGATGCCCTGCATTCGTATGATGGCATCAAAAAACAGCCTCTTATGCATGTCCCACTTTGCGTCCAGGATACGGTTGCCGTAGCTGGTCTTGAGCTTGTTGGCAACTGGGCATGCACGTCTGTGAATCTCAATGCGGTTTTTGTTATCGATGAATCCCAGAATGTCGTCACCAGGAATGGGGTGGCAGCAGCTGGGGAACTTGTACTGTCTGATGTTCTCGTCGGTAATGTAGATGGGCTTCTTGCGGTTGAACTTCTCGGGGACGACGAAGAGCTCTGGCTGCTTCTCCTCCTCTTTCTGCTTGCTGGAGCCGATGAAGGGCACATAACGGCGCCAGCCGCTTTTTGTACTCTTGTGCTTACCGTTCAGTTCGTCAATGTCTTCATTGCCGAGGATGATGCTCTTCTCTGTCACAGCCTGGAGGAAGTCTTCGCGTTTCCTCATGTCGTGGAACGTGGCCAACTGGTCGGCAACGTTGGTCGTGTATGTGATGTTGTGCTTTGACAGGAAGGCTGTGAGCAGCTCTTCGCCTTTCTTCTGGCTTTCGCGGTTCTTGCGGCGCAGGATGGCCTGTATCTTGGCTTTTGCCTTTGCGCTACTGACAAAATTAATCCATGCCGGCTGGATATGCTGTGACTTGGAGGTGAGGATTTCCACCTGGTCACCGCTTTGCAGCTTATGACTCAGCGGCACCAGCTTATGGTTGACCTTCGCACCGATACAATGGGAACCGAGGAAGGTGTGGATGCTGAAGGCAAAGTCCAGTGCCGTACAGCCGGCAGGCATGGTCTTGATCTCGCCCTTGGGCGTGAAGACGAATATCTCGCTGGCAAAGAGGTTGAGCTTGATGGCATCGAGGAAGTCCATGGCATCGGGCTGCGGGTCGTCCAGTATCTCCTTGATGGTTCGCAGCCACTCGTTCAGTTCGGTCTCGTCCTCGGCATACTCCTCTTCCACGCCGTCCTTGTATTTCCAGTGGGCGGCGAATCCCTGTTCGGCTATCTCGTCCATGCGGTCAGAACGTATCTGCACCTCAATCCACCGGCCTTGCTTCGACATCAGTGTGACGTGCAGGGCCTGATAGCCGTTGGCTTTCGGATGGTTCAGCCAGTCGCGCAGACGGTCGGGATGGCTTTTGTAAATCTTGGATATGGCGACGTAGATGTTGAAGCACTCGTTGACTTCCTCCTCGCGTTTGTTGGGCGTGAAGATGATACGGACGGCCAGGATGTCAAACACTTCCTCGAACGGAATGTGCTTGTTCTGCATCTTGTTCCAGATGGAGTATGGGCTCTTGACGCGCTCCTTGATCTTGTACTTGATGCCCATCTTGTCGAGGGATTCCTCGATGGGAGCCGTGAAGAGGTCGAACAGCTCATGGCGTGACGCCTCGGTGGATGCCAGCTTGTCCTTGATGACCTGATACTCTTCGGGATGCTCGTAGCAGAAACTGAGGTTCTCCAGTTCGCCCTTGATCTTGTAGAGTCCGAGTCGGTTGGCCAGCGGAGCGTAGATGTAGAGTGTCTCGCCGGCAATCTTGTACTGCTTGTTGGCTGGCTGGCTCTGCAGCGTGCGCATATTGTGCAGACGGTCGCAGATCTTGATGAGGATGACGCGGATGTCGTCGCTCATGGTAAGCAGCAGCTTCTTGAAGTTCTCGGCCTGTGCCGATGCCTGCTCGCCGAAGATACCGCCGCTGATCTTAGTCAGTCCATCGACAATCTGTGCTATCTTGGCACCGAAAATGTTTGCAATGTCCTCGACCGTATAGTCGGTATCCTCCACCACGTCGTGCAAAAGGGCCGAACAGATACTCGTGGAGCCGAGTCCCACCTCCTCGCAGGCTATCTGTGCCACGGCGATGGGGTGCATGATGTAGGGCTCTCCCGACAGTCGGCGCACACCCTTGTGGGCCTGCTTGGCAAAGTTGAATGCCTTGGTGATGATATCTACTTTCTTTCGATGGCGCGAAGCGATATAGCTGTCCAGCAAGTGTTGGAAAGCATCGTTAATCAATTGCTCGTCGGCTAATTCCTGTTTCTTCTGCTCGTCATCCATCGTCAGGTCCTCCACTGTATTAACCTATATATAAATATGTATAAATGTTACTTCCTCTTGCGCTTGCCTGCACCCTTCTTCTTCGAACCGCCGCGCTTGGCCGTGGCTTTGCCCTTGCTGCGCTTGCTGGTGGCCACCTTGCCGCGTTTTCCGCGTTTGGTGGCAGCTACCTTTCCGCGCTTTCCGCGCTTGGTGCTGACTTTGCGTCCACGTCCCTTCTTCTTGTGGTGGGTGAAGGTCGGCACGTCGTCGTTGATCTCGACCACGGCACGACGGGTCAGCAGCTCATCGGCCATGTAGCGATAGACGGAATCCTCCATCTCCAGGAATTTGCTGACGTCTGCCTGGCTCATGCGGATGGCTGACGGCTCGTTGGCACCTGGCACGATGTCACGACGATACGAGGGATTCAGCGTACGCAGCTCCTCGATGTCGATGCCGCAAACGGCAGCAATCTGCTGCAGGTGTACGTTCTTGTTGACCATGACGGTGTCGGTGCGTTCAGGAAGTCGTGAGCGCATCGGACAGATGTTGTGGTCACAATAGTAGTTCATGATGTAGTTGGCGGCGATGAAGGCCGGTACGTAGCCGCGTGTCTCGGCCGGCAGATAGGGATATATCTCCCAGTAGTCGCGCTTGCCGCCCGAACGGGTAATGGCCTTGTTGATATTGCCAGGACCGCAGTTATAGGCTGCAATCACCAGGTTCCAATCGCCATACACCTTGTAAAGGTCGCTCAGCAGGTTGGCGGCGGCATACGATGCCTTGATGGGGTCGCGGCGCTCGTCAACCAAAGAGTTGATTTTCAGTCCGTACTGCTTGCCGGTGCTGAGCATGAACTGCCACAGTCCCGTTGCTCCGACGCGTGATACTGCGCGTGGGTTCAGGGCAGACTCAATAATCGGCAGGTATTTCAGCTCCAGGGGAACGTCGTAGGCTTCCAGTGCCTCCTCGAAGATGGGCATGTAGAAGTTGCTGGCTCCCAGCATGTAGCTGACAGACCTGCGCAGGCGTCCGCTGTAGCGCTCGATGCAGCTTTTGACCACTTCGTTGTACGACATCTCCATGATGTAGGGCAGACGGCTCAGGCGGTCAATGTATTCCTCGTCGGTGAAGGTCGGGTTCTCGTCCTTCATCTGGCAGCTGTTGTCCTCGTCCAGATAGGTCTTCGACATATAGAGGTTCAGCAGGCTGTCAAGGTCGTAGGTCATTGCCTCGGGGAACTCAATGATTTCCTCCTCTCCATCTACGTCGGTTACGATGATGTCGTCTTCATCGACCTCGATTTCTTCTTCCTCGTCCTCATCGTCAATGACGTCCTGTGCACTGATACTCAAAGGTAAGAAGGTAAGAAGGCAAAAAGGCAGGAACCATTTTACCGCATCCCATACCATGTTCTTTTTATTCTTCATATTCATCATATTCTTCTTTTTGTTATTCAAAAATTGATACTGCAGTTGACTCCGAGCGACGACGAACTGAACGGGTTGGCCGACGAGTGGTTGTTGATAACCGTAGGCGACACTCTCAGGCTGAGGTCTTTCGAAATGTCGAACTGCGAGAGTTCCGCATCAACGTATGCGTCGACGACGGAAAGGGCATAGACGCCGACAAGAACGAAGAAACTCAGGTCACGCCAGCGGCGGTACTTGTTCTTTCGGTTCTTGAATATTTCCCTGTATTGCGCCTCGTTAGTCGAGTCAATCTTGGCACCCAGGTGCAGGAACTTGTTGTAGCTCTCCGTGCTTGGATCCGTATCGCAGATGTCCAGATAGGCCTGCGAATAGTCCTTGTACATCATGTCGTTCCATGTCATGGCATAGATACATCCCACGAAACCGCCATAGATGATGGGGAGCTTCCAGTATTTTCGGTTGTATATCTGGCCTGCGCCGGGCAGTACCAGTGCCAGCCAGAGGGCCTTCTGCGGCTCTGGCTTCCACGTTGCCCAGTCGCGTGGCACCTTCAGGCGGACGGTGTCGTTGGCGGCAATGGGCGCCAGCTCGTCAGGCAGGGCGACGGTGTCGACTTCCGCCAGCATGGAATCCACCTTTGCCTCCAGTATCTGGATGCTGTCCAATGGTGCAATGTCTTGCGCCGCTACGTGGCTGAATGATAAATGACAAATGATAAATGATAAGGCAAGCACCTTTAACCATTGACCATTAAGCATTGACCATTTATCTTTCATCGCACTCTTTTTTCTCATTTGTCGTTTCTCATTTAGGGCGTAGCCCGCTTTAGGCCGAAGGGCACCCGTCCAGTGCATTCATGATGCGTTCCAGCTGCTCCTCGTTGTCGAAGGAAATGCTGATTTTACCCTTGCCCTTGGGCGAACAGGTCATCTGTACTCGGGTGTGGAAGAATTCTGACAGCCTGTCGCGCAGCACGCCGAACTCCTCGGGCAGTTTGCTCTTGGAGCTGATTTTTCCCTTTGCCACCTTGACGTCCTCACCGCTCTTCAGCAGCTGGGCCATCTCCTCCACCTTGCGTACGGAGTAGCCCTGCTTCTGTACCTCCTTGAAGAGCTTGATCTGTTCCGACGGGCTGTCGATGGAGAGAAGCGCACGGGCATGTCCCATGTCAATCTCCTTGTTCTTCAGTGCCATCTGGACCTGAGCAGGAAGCTTCAGCAGTCGCATGTAGTTGGTGACGACTGTACGGCTCTTGCCGACACGCTCCGAGATTCTCGCCTGTGTCATTCCCGTGGCCTCTGCCAGGTGCTGATAGGCCAGTGCTATCTCAATGGCGTTCAAGTCCTCACGCTGGATGTTCTCCACAAGTGCCATTTCCATGGCTCTCTCGTCCTCCACCGTCACGATGTAGGCTGGAATCTTGGTCAGTCCTGCCTGTTGCGAGGCACGCCAGCGGCGTTCACCGGAAATAATCTGGTATTTCCCGCCCTCCATCTGTCGCAGGGTGATGGGCTGGATGATGCCCACTTCCTTGATGCTCGTGGCCAGTTCCTGCAATGCTTCCTGGTCGAACTCGCGGCGCGGCTGGTTGGGGTTGGGCTCTATCAGACTGATTTCCACCTCGTTGAGGTTTGACGAGCCTTGCGTCTGTACCTCGCTACTGGTGTCAATCAGAGCATCCAGGCCGCGTCCGCTGCCAATGTCGTCCAGGCCGCGTCCCAGCACGGTCTTGTTATATTTCTTCTTTACAGCCATTTGTCTATTTGTTCTTGTTAATCATTTCCTTTGCCAGGGCCAGGTGGTTCTTGGAACCTGTGGAGTCCGCATCGTACAGGATGACGGGAAGACCGTGCGACGGGCTTTCCGAGAGCTTGACATTACGCTGGATGACGGTCTTGAAGACCAGTTCCTGGAAGTGGCGCTTCACCTCGTCGTATATCTGGTTGGCCAGACGCAGACGTGAGTCGTACATCGTCAGCAGGAAACCCTCGATTTCCAGTTTCGGATTCAGCTTCTGCTTGATGATACGGATGGTGTTGAGCAGTTTCGAGATACCTTCGAGGGCAAAGTATTCGCATTGCACGGGGATGATGACGGAGTCAGCTGCTGTCAGTGCATTCACCGTGATGAGGCCCAGCGAGGGCGAACAGTCAATGAGTATGTAGTCGTATTCGTCGCGGATGGGCGCAAGAACCTGTCTGACAATCTTTTCGCGGTTCTCCAGGTTCAGCATCTCTATTTCGGCTCCCACCAGGTCTATATGGCTCGGAATGATGTCGAGTCCTTCAATATCTGTCGTGTATATGGCATCGCGGACGTCGGCCTTGTCGATGATGCATTCGTAGAGCGAGCAGTCAACCTCCTGAATGTTAACGCCCAAACCGCTTGATGCATTGGCCTGTGGGTCGGCATCTACCACCAGAACCGTCTTCTCCAGCGTAGCCAGTGAAGCTGCCAGATTGATGGTCGTTGTGGTCTTTCCCACGCCGCCTTTTTGGTTTGCTAATGCTATGATTTTTCCCATTTTGTTCCTTTCCTAAAAACATTTAGACTGCAAAGGTACGAATAAGTGAGAACAATACAAAATAAAAAAAGTTTTTTTTAGTTTTATTGTCGAACCGATGGAGTAACGAGAGCCATCAAGTTTAGTTGAATGGCCGAGTCATGACAGAGGAAGACGAAGTCAACGGGAGTGCCTTCGACCGTTAGGTCAAAGGTTGTGCAAACCGAGCGAAATGCAAAATAAATTAAGGCAATGTCCTTATGGGCATATGTCCCTCCGTAACGGCCTGCCTTGGAATAGATACCTATTGCGTTAGTCTTATCTGCCCATTCTTTTGGTGTCAATGAAAACGAATTTAAACCTGCCTGATTTCTAAACCCATCGAATCGATGGGATTAAAATCTGGATTGTGAAGCTGCTCCCATACACCAAGGTATTTAATAGTACTACGTGAACGCATCCAGTTCTGAATAATGTAGTCAGTACGTTGCTTATCTTTAATATCTGGCCATATCGGTCAGGCAGATATAGTCATTTTCTTTATCTTGCAGCAGCACAGAGATCTCAGTGCTGTTCACA
>Ga0310786_10010112_pt1 | contig 11890 bp, 7 predicted proteins | sample AusTroGonzalo_MG_FD_203881 | JGI IMG/M metagenome (GOLD analysis project Ga0310786, IMG submission 203881) | Bovine rumen microbial communities from tropical cattle in Woodstock, Queensland, Australia - Gonzalo_03 (v2) (version 2) | ecosystem: Host-associated > Mammals > Digestive system >... | reverse complement strand
CATTTGTGGGATAGTAGTAGTTGATCTCCTTGTTATCGGGGTTGTTGATGCCGTCAAAAAGGCTGATAGGCCAGAGCCATGAGCTGAACCATGTATCCAGCACATCCTCATCCTGACGCAGGTCAGCGGCGGTCAGTGTGTTGTCTCCACTCTTGGCGCGTGCCAGCTCAACTGCCTTATCGATTGTCTCGGCCACTACAAAACCGCCCTTGGGCATAAAGTATGCCGGGATACGGTGTCCCCACCAGAGCTGGCGGCTTATGCACCAGTCCTTGATGTTCTCCAGCCAGTTGCGGTATGTGTTCTTGTACTTGGGCGGATAGAACTTGAGTTCATCATTCATTACAGGAGGCAGAGCCATATCGGCAAAATGCTTCATCTTGAGGAACCACTGCATTGAGAGCTTGGGCTCAATAACAGTGTCCGGATTGCGCTCGCTGTAACCAACCTTGTTGGTGTAGTCCTCCATCTTCTCCAGCAGGCCTGCGTTATCCAGGTCAATGGCAATCTGCTTCTTTACGGCAAAGCGGTCCATACCTATGTAAAGGCCGGCCTTCTCGCTCAGAGTACCGTTATCGTTGAATATATCGATGGTCTCCAGGTTATACTTCTCACCCAGCATATAGTCATTGACATCGTGGGCAGGGGTCACCTTCAAGCAACCGGTACCGAACTCAATGTCAACGTAATCATCTTCAATTACAGGAATCACACGGTTTACCAGAGGTACTATCACCTTGTGGCCCTTGAGCCAGCCGTTCTTGGGATCGGCAGGGTTGATGCACATGGCGGTATCACCCATGATGGTCTCGGGACGTGTGGTGGCAACCACAGCGTAGTAGCCCTTGGCATCCTTGTGTACCACCTCACCCTCGGCACCGGTGGTCTTTACAGGATTCTCGGCGGCATCGGCAACATAGTACTTGAGATAGTACAGCTTGCTGTGCTCCTCCTTGTAAACGACCTCCTCATCACTGAGTGCTGTCTGAGCCTTGGGGTCCCAGTTCACCATACGTACGCCACGGTAAATCAGGCCCTTGTTGTAGAGGTCCACGAACACCTTGATCACGCTCTCTGAGCGCAGGTCATCCATGGTGAATGCGGTGCGGTCCCAGTCACAGCTGCAACCCAGACGGCGCAACTGCTTGAGGATTATGCCTCCATGCTCTTCTTTCCACTCCCATGCGTGCTTGAGGAACTCCTCACGGGTAAGGTCAGTCTTCTTGATACCTTCCTTGGCAAGCTTGGCCACAACCTTAGCCTCAGTTGCTATTGATGCATGGTCAGTTCCGGGTACCCACAGGGCGTTCTTACCCATCATGCGGGCACGACGTACCAGGATATCCTGGATTGTGTTGTTGAGCATGTGACCCATGTGCAGAACGCCGGTCACATTTGGTGGCGGAATGACTATAGTGTAAGCCTCACGGCCATCAGGCTCTGAGTGAAAAAACTTGCCATCCTCCCAATACTTGTACCACTTTCCCTCCACATCGGCGGGGTTGTATTTGCTTGCTAATTCCATAAAGAAATACCTCTGTTTCTAAAAATGTCTGCAAAGGTACTCATTTTTCCTCATTATTAGGGAAAAACTTGAAGAATATAGTCTCCAAAACTACGGCCCTTTCAGGGCCTATCCCTCCCAAAATCAAGATTTTGGGCCCCTCCCTCTGACGCGCCGAGGGTGGCGACGGTTTTTGAGACTATATCCTTCAAGTTTTTGCTCGCCTAGAAAACGTTCTTCTTTTAGAAATTTTTGTCCAAGATATAAGGCATTCCGGAGGCGGTGATACCAGCGCCGCTTATGTTGAAACGGGTACTATATGAGTTGTTGTAAAATTCAATCTCGGCACGACCGTTCTCATCGGATATCACATTAGGATTCCAATAGAGGGTACGACGGTAATCTGCATCACCCACGACGGCACCATCAGGATATGAAGGAGCATAAAACTCGTGGCTACGGCTGAAACCTTGCATCGTAGTCACCCTCTTGCCCAAATTGAAACGGTCCGGATTATCGGTCATACGGTGATTATCCTTAAGTTTTATATCCATTAGCACACGACGGTCACTGAATTTGCCTGTTCTGTTCCATACCAAAGTAGGAACAGAACTGTAACGATTAAGAAAGTCCAGGTAGTCAGGAGCATAATCACTTATCTCGGACATACTGTGCAATCCATCAAATATCAGGATACTCTCAATATCCTGCGTGTCAATGCTCCATGGACGCGAGAACTTGCCACTTGTGTAAAAACCTTTATCATCATGAACGTAACAAATGACCGGATGACCGTTAATCTGGAAATAGTTATTTTCCGGTAATGCATCGTTCGAGGTATACATGTAAAAATAATCATCTTCGTAATTATCAGAAAAACTGCGTGTATACCATGTGTCTCCGTATTGACGGTCATAGTCCAACTGATTGATATAACCAGAGCCTGATTCCACCCAAACAGAACCTATATCTACAGGAGACCAAACTGCATATCCTTTGTCTATCAGGTAACCGGTAACATCAGTTGAGTGGTTCCCAAAATCCAGCACAGCATCAACATCCTTTTCTACATCAAATGACTTGAACGTAAAATAATCTACATACTTTCTATCGCCGTCAATCCTTACGGTAGGCAGTACTAAACCTTCTGATTCGTTTATTATAGCAGGATAATCCTTGAGCGTGGCACCCTCCGCTACATCAACAGAACTGACAGTATTAGAAGCGGACTTCTTGACAGACCAACTGGGCATGAGTTCCTGCTTACAGTAAGCCCTAAGCGCAGGCAGTTGGGCACGTTCCAAACGTATCTTGGCACTTGGTTCTGTCGTATTCTTAGCCTTGGTAAGACGCATAGTCACATCAACCTTGCCATAAAAATCCTTCATGTCAAACCCAAAGTAACCATTCTTATCAGTAACCGCCTGACCGTACTCCACATACTCACCATCACGTGGAGAAATTGCGACATAGACCTTGACGTCATCCATAGCGCGGTCTCTGGTGATTCTATTGGTCATTATCATTCCATTCAGGCTTAGGTTGGTCTCCATACGATGTGTCTCCTTGAACACCTTGTTGTCAGTCATATACTCCCAGTCATAACGTTCCCATCCCTGCACCATACACAGTAAATCCAGATTCCTAAGGTGCTGTTTGTCTGATGACTCAAAATAGTATGACGGATTATGAATGAAACCCTTAAGGTCTGATGTCAGCAAGAAATCAGTGAGCAGATTATCGGCATACTGCGTACCGTAATCACTTGCATCACGCACCGATATGCAGAAACGGTCACGGAAAGGTTTGCCGTCCCTACCCTTAAGTTGCAATGAAAGGAGCATCTTGCCGAACGCATCATAACGCCGCTTATCCGGCTTGACCTCTATCGTAGGCGGCACATACTTAAGATTGCCGTTATATACGCTTCGAGCCGCCAGCACCTCACCCTTGTCAGTGAACAGCACTATCCTGCACACTCCTACCGGCCATTGCTTTGTATCAAAAGAGAAATCTCCGCCATTACCTTTCATTGGCAGTTCCTCAAACATCACCAACTCACCACGACAAGTAACTGTCATTCCTATAGTCTCCTCAGCACAAGACGCAGTGCGGTTCACATCAATATGCAGGCTGTTTTTCCTGCCGGTCATATCGGCCATCATGGTATAGCCGTTTTTTTGTGCCGATGGTAACGTTACAGAATACCGTTTGCCACCATATTCAAACGTTGCATCCGCACTCTTCTTGCCAGGCGTGAATTCAAACGCCCCCATACCCTCATGTCCGCTCTCGGTCACAATCTTACTACCGTCCTCCAGTACCAGAGTCAGCTTGCCGTTTATCCCCATCCCATTACCGTCAGTCGCCTTAAAAGCTACTCGACAAGGCAGGCCACGCACCATATTGCCGCCCTCAGGATAGAACGCCACATTCACCTTACGCAGTCTCTCCTGCCGCGGACGGTTCTGGCTATATATGGTAGAGTCCGATGCAATGACAGGATTGCTGTAGTCGCCCTCCTTATCGGGAGTCTGATACACCGGTAGCACACGTGAGAATATAATGTCTGTATCAAAATTCAGCATATACTGCGTGTAAGCCCTTATCTCATAGTAACCACTGGGATACGGACGGACGCCCCGCAGTTCACGGGCCTGCTCCGTAGCGTAATCCACCAGCTGTATGCGTCCATCGGCCTGTCCGGCTACAATCTTTAGCTTCTGCTGCTGGAGCACCCCCCCGTTGGGAGACAGCAAATCCACATACAGCACCCCTGATTCCGTCCGGCCAAAATCAGAAGAATTTACCACAAACGCCTTGAACCAGATATCGTCACCCTGATAGTAAGCGGTATTGTCAAACTGCAGATAGACCTTCTCCTGCGGAAACAGTTCATTGAACTGATGAATATTCCCCGCAAAACGCATCAGTGCATCATTTCCAGCTCTCACCTGGACAAATGTCGAAAGGATAACTAAAGCAAAAAGACAAGTCCTTCTCATAAGAAATAAATTACACACTTTCAAATATATGAATTAAATGCTATCGTCCAATCGTAAATACTGGGACAAAAACGGGACAAATAGTAGACACACTGATTATATGCAAATTACCTCTTACTATTAATGAAACAATGCAAAGAAATCTGGGTTAGCCTTACCAAACCTGTACTTTCTTTTTCGGATAGCCTCATCTGTGACATTGCCCAACAATTCTGCAATCAGCTCATTCTTAAAACCAAGTGATGACAAAATCAAGGTCAGCGTTTCATCCTTATCCATTCCTGGATATTCAACCTGAATATCCACAATGGAATCACTGAAAGACTGCGCCAGTATAGTCATAACAATAGCCTTTTCTTCAGCACTCAAAGTACCACCTGATGCTGCCGCCAACAGTTTTCTGTATTCATTGGTCTTACGGAAATAATCACTGCCCAACCGCAATCTGTGTGCATACAGATTAAGCAATGCCGTCCGCGCCTGAGGATTAGCCTGCGATAACTCCCTTACCTGCGATTCCAGAATTGCGATACTACCCTTACGTATCTCTTGCTCCATATTGAGAAGTTCCTCCTGCCTGCGGATAATCCTTTTCTTCTCCCTATTCTTAAACAGCATATAAGCAAGTAACGTCAACGCCACCAACAGGAACAATGAGAAAAAGCCTATAACCATAAAGCGTTTATGCCTGTGTTGTATTCTCTCTTCATTCAACTCTTGAAGATGAACATTCTGAATGTCAGCTATATCCTTGGCATCTGTTTTTTCGGCAATCCTTATGGAATCAGACAACCTGCGATAATAATCATGCCAGTAGATAGCCTCATCAGGCTTATTCATCCGCATCGACACCCGTGTCAGGTTATCTGCCAATATCCGCTTTCCGTACAAAGACGTTGAGAGTTCCATCGATTTTCTGAAACAGTAATAGGCCGAATCAAAATCACCTCTACTTAAATACACATATCCCTTGGAAGAGTATTGCGGACCTTTGGGCACTGGTCTGTCATCTTCCTCACCAACAGTAACAAATCTATATCCTAAGCCTGTCCCCTCAAACAAGGTGTCATCCAATAAGGCTTCATAGACATGTTTAAACACAATTGTATTTAATATACTGTCCGAAACTTTATTATGTCCAAGTTGCAATGCACACTCAAACAAACGGACGTTTGCCCAATACGATGTGACTGTATCCTGTAATCTGTCAGCATTGATTCTACTACACATCAGCAGATTCATTGCCTCATTGTACATCTTCAAGTTCAGATATCCGTTTCCCAACTTATATTCTGTAAGCGCATAATAATGCACCAGAGTATCCGGAAACAAATCCTTTGCCTTTAGAAAAGCATATATCGCCGAATAATCATTTTTCAATTGTGTATCGACACATCCATGAGCATACCATGCTACCGCAGCATGGTAATTCTTATGCAAAGAGCCATAATAATCTGTTGCCGCACGAATCAGACTATCGGATGTAATAGTCCTGTCATTCTTATAATCAGCCAAAGACCTGAGAACAGCATACCATGCACGGTCCCTACGTGATGTAGGTTCCGGCATAGAGGTCAAAATTGAATCCGCCGCCTTAGGGTCAGTCTCCATCAACAATTCGACCGTCCGCAACCTGTCGTCATCCCGCAAGCAGGAAACAACACTTATTGGAATTATTGCAACCAATATAGTATAGAATACCAACCTAACCCTATTCATATATTAGCGAAGTATGCATAGGGCAAAAATATGCATTAACCCACTAAAAATCAAAAAAGGCGATGGGACAAAAATGGGACAAAAATATAATCTACCTTTCAGACATGTAGGTTATCACAAATTGTGACAACCCCTTATGATAGGATGTCACAATTTATAATGTTCCATTAGTCGTACGATTATAAACACCTACATAATTAATATTGAAAGGAAGAACCAAACTCAATAAAGGAATCCAAATGCCCAAAGAGGTATTTTCTTTGGACTTGCTATATCAATGTCGTCTAAAGCAAGAGCTGCATTATTACATCAACTGTTTATTGGAATAAACAATTTTTCGCGTATTTTGTTTATCGCGATAAACAGATTGCTTTGACACAATTTTTTTCGCAGAACAATTCAAAACAGATTCTTAACTTTGCAGCAAAACTACACGATATGCACACAAAAGAGGAAAAGATGCAGGCGTTCGGACGCTTGCTTGACATAATGGATGAGCTCAGGGAGAAGTGCCCTTGGGACAGTGTCCAAACCAATGACTCACTGCGTCAGAATACCATTGAGGAGGTCTTTGAGCTTTGCGATGCCATAATGAAAGACAACAAGGCCGATATCTGCAAGGAGCTGGGCGATGTCCTGCTGCACGTGGTCTTCTACGCAAAGATTGGCAGCGAGACCGGCGATTACGATATCAAGGACGTTTGTGACAAGCTTTGTGACAAGCTTATCTATCGCCATCCGCATATCTACGGAACTACCAATGTAAATGGTGCAGATCAGGTGCTGCAGAACTGGGAGCAGCTCAAGCTCAAGGAGAAGGGTGGCAACAAGCGTGTGCTGGCCGGTGTGCCTGATGCCCTGCCCTCAATCATCAAGGCTTTCCGCATCCAGGAGAAGGCCGCTCATGTGGGTTTTGACTGGGATACTCCGCAGGGTGCCCTTGACAAAGTTCGCGAGGAGTATGCTGAACTCAGTGCTGAGATAAGTGCCAATGACAAGGAGAAAGCAGAACAGGAACTGGGTGACCTGCTGTTCTCAATCATCAACGTGGCACGCCTTTACAAGATCCATCCCGATGATGCCCTGGAGCGCACCAACAAGAAGTTCATACGCCGTTTCAACTACGTTGAGGAGGCTGCAATCAACCAGGGACGCCAACTCAAAGACATGACTCTTGAAGAAATGGACGCACTCTGGAACGAAGCAAAAAGTAAAGGTTTATAATTGGGGCACAAAGGGGACGGTTCTTTTTGTGCCCCTCCTTATTAGAAAATAGTTCTAAAATCTGGAATAATATTTTGAAATTTAGAATTATCCTTGTATATTTGCATCAACTTTAATTACGAACACGTAAACCATATCATGAAATGAGAATCATTGCTAAGAAAACGCTTGTACTATTTTATCAGGCTAATAAAGATGCAGAAACCGCATTGGAAGACTGGTATGAAAAAACAGAAAAGGCTGAATGGGATAATTTTGCTCAAATAAAAAAAACATTCAATTCAGCTGATTTTGTCGGTAACAATAGAGTGGTTTTTAATATAAAAGGCAACAATTACAGACTTATTGCTTTAGTGTTGTTCAAAGTAAAAATGGTATATATCAGATTTATTGGAACACATGATGAATATGATAAATTGGACGATATAAAAAACATTTAGTATGACAGCAATTGAAAATGAAATACAGTACAACGGCGCAATGGAGCGCATTGAAGAACTACTTAAGGTAGTTGACAATGATACGCCTGTTAACGACAAGAATAGCATAGAACTTGTTCTTCTTTCAAATCTGGTAGCAGATTATGAGGACATACACTATCCTGTAGGAAAGCCCACATTAGTAGAGATTCTGAAACTGCGTATGTTCGAGATGGGTATTACCCAGACCAAACTCGCAACTATTCTAGGAATGAACCCCTCAAAGGTCAGTGAAATACTCTCCGGCAAAAGTGAGCCCACCTTAAAGCAAGCACGAAAAATGTCAGAAGAACTAAACATTAGCCCCAGTGTAGTACTGGGGGTATGACACAAGAGGCAATTGGGGCACAAAAAGAACCGTCCCCTTTGTGCCCCTACTTTGTGCGTATTTGGAAGGTTGTAACGGAGTTTGGTATTAACGTTACCTCAAGATTTGAATCTTTGTTTTTTCCCAAGTCTGTTTCTGACCAGTGTTCTCCATCTTGGAATTGACCACTGGTTCTAATTTGTTTCACTGAACCTTTAGGTTTGAATTCGCTCAAATCAATAGTCAAATCTTTTTCCTGGGCGGTGGTATTGGTGCAGACTATGGTCAGCTGCTTTTTGCTGACGGCAGCTAAGGCTTTGACGCCGGAGCGGCGGTCAGTGGGACAGTTTATCAGGGTTGCTCCGGGACGGATGTAGCGGCTGAATTGGCCGAATGCGTAGTATTTCTGGGTTAGCAGGATATCACCTGTGTCATGATTTGCGCAGGCGGTTCCCCAATAACCTCCGGCGGTGCGCAACGGGCCTCCGTCACGACGGCCTTTGTAGCCTTCCTTGCTGATGTGGGTGTCTATCACCTGCCACAGCACCCAGGCCGATGGCTCCAGTGCCTGGATATCGGTTATTATCTTTTCGGCAAGCCACAGACCGGCAGCCATTTCACCTGCATTCTGCCCGGCGGTTCCGTTGCCGTCAACCTCACTCATCCAGAGATTAATCCTTTCATCTTTGGCAAGCTGACCCATCTCGCGGATGCTGTTGGTGCCGTAGGTGTGTACGCTTATACGGTCTATTGCAGCACGGGCATCGGGAGTAAGGGTTTGGATCTCCTCTATCTGTTTGCCGGGGTTGGTCTCATCGCTGGTAGTCAGGATGATGTCGTTCAAGCCGTAACGGTTCAATGCCTCTTTGGTCAATACCAACAACTTGGACTGAGCTTCACCGGCATCGATGTGGCAGCCCTCCTGCTTGTAGTTCATGGCGGGCCAGTAGTTAGTGTTGGGTTCGTTCATGGGCGATACACTCTTTACTTTGAGCCCCATATTGTGCGTCATGTAGTTGGCTACATGTGCCATGTACTCGGCAAAGTCATCGTATTCATCGTCCTTTATGTTGTTCTCCTCGGCCTTGAAGTTGCCGGTAGAGCAGCCGCTGTTGGTCATAAAATATGGCGGCGAGTTACTGAATATCTCCAGATAGGCATCCTGTCCGGCTGATTTCATTGCGGCTTTTACCACATTGAGTTGGCGGGCATCGGCCGTATAGTCGTATTTGCGCTCTCCGGTTTCAGGGTCGATGACCATCCAGCCGGGCACATCGCTGTCAGTGCGGGTTATGTGATGATGGGTTGGGTCATCACCTCCACCCACGTTGTAGCGCATTATGTTCAGGCCCAGACCCTTATCGGCGTCAAAAAAAAGGTCCGCGCTCTTAGCGGTAAGAGTTTCGTTATATCCTATGCGGTTGGCCCACCAGCAAAGACTGGTGCCCCACCCCTCCCAACGTCCGCCGTTGGTCTGGATTGCGTTGTCCATAGACACTTTTATGACGGTCTCAGCGCGGCACACCAGCGAGGTAGCCAGCAACAATACAAAGGCTATTCTTCTCATAACATCGCAAAGATAAAAAAAGGAGCGGACAACTCCGCTCCTTTTCATCTGATAAGTGATTATTTCAGAACTTGAATGAGATACCTACGCGCAGCTCGGGGAACCAGTTGGCAACACCAGTTTCAGCCACTACTGCCAGATTATCTGTAAAGAAGTAACGGCAGCCCACCATCTCGCTGTGAAGGATAAAGGTATCATCGCTACGATAATCGTCATAGTGGTATTTCCAGAATCCCATACCCAGCTCTGCCATGGCATGAACCTCAAACTGATCTGTAATATTCAGTCCGTATGTGGCACGGGGAGTAAAACCGAAAGCATTATAGTGTCTGTCATATTTACTGACTTCTATCTCACCACCGACAGTAAAATGTCCCTGCCACCAATCGTCAAAAAGTACATAATCCAATGAAACGCCGCCGCCAAAACCGGGAGCTACGCCAATCTCGACATTACCAATCATTGTACCCTTGGTCCACTGGGGAGCAAGTTCAGCCGATGCGCTGTAAGAAACCATTGCCAGAGCGGCAACTGCCAGAATCTTTCCAATCTTTTTCATATTTCAATTAATCTTAAAAGGTTTGTCAATTCACTTTCGCAAAAATAAGTAAAGTTCCGATTAAATGTGATTCACTCCGCCAAAACTTCCATCTGGCAGTGAGAGCAATCAAATCTGAGCCTGAAACGGCGGCCGTCATTTGAAACAAGATACAACGGCTCACGTACCTGCACATCTTTTCTGCGGTTCTTTGGGCACAGTCCCATTGAGTTCTTTATGCAATGACGGCAGAACATTACCACCGCACTGTCGGGCACGGTCTTCTCAAATGCATCATCAACACGCACTACGCCGTGATCCTGATAGAAGGTTCTGGCCTGCGCATTCATCACGTTGCCCAGGTATGTCAGTTCCTTTACCGGATAATCCATAGCATCGGATGCCTTTCCCTGCTCCGGCCGGATGTATGAATCCATGCGCTGTCTCTCCAGTTCGGCGGTCACCTCACGCCGCATGTCAGACAAAAGAGATGAGGGTATAAAACGCTCACCTTCCAGCTTTACATCAATGCTGCGTGCATCAAATCCGGTATTTCCCAGTTTACCCAACTGCGTACGGATATTGGCCTCCTGCGGTGTACGTGCATCCTCCTTCTTCCATTCCGATTCCACTGCAGCCTCGTTACCGTCCTCATCAGTCATACTAACTCGATAGCCGCTGGCTGCCTCCTCAAACGTTATGTCAACCGGTATCTTCCTTACTGCCGATTCCTTGGCAAGCGTCTTCTCAAACTCCTGGTCAAAGTTGCGATATATATCAGTGCCGGCGGCGATAGACGGCATTTCACCGCTCTCCAGATAAAGGAATATGCGGCCGTTCTCCACGCGGTTCACGCGGAAGCCCTTGAGCTCTCCGTCATGACCTATATAGCATAAGCCGTCTCCGTTGTGAAAAGACTTATTGCCGGTTATCGTTATAAAGCCGCGCCCCGTTATGCGCACCTGACCCATCAGCTCACCCATGGATTTAGGGGTGTTAGGCGACCAGATATCGGCACTGCGTCCGTGCAGGAAATAATCGGTAAAACCGCGGTTGAAGCTCTTGTATACATCGGGGGTAAACATGACGGAACTATGTCCCGATGATGCGCGGCAGAACTCCTGTCTGCGTTCCAGTATATTATCCACAGCCTGGCTGTATGCTGCAGTCACGTTCTTTACGTACGATATCTCCTTAAGGCGGCCCTCTATCTTGAACGAGCAGACTCCCGCGTCCATAAGTTCCTCAAGGCTCTCCATACGGTTCATGTCACGCAGTGAGAGCAAGTGCCTGCCTTTAACGACCGTCTGACCGTCAGAGTCTACAAGGTCAAATTTGAGGCGGCAGAACTGGGCGCACTCGCCACGGTTGGCACTGCGTCCAAAGCAGTATTGCGAGGCATAGCACTGGCCGCTGTAACTCACGCACAAGGCACCGTGCACAAAACACTCCAACTCCACATCGGGACAGGCCTCATGTATGGCGCGGATCTCACCAAGTGAAAGTTCACGGGCCAGGACAACGCGGGTAAATCCGCAGGAAGCCAA
>Ga0310786_10010111_pt1 | contig 11891 bp, 9 predicted proteins | sample AusTroGonzalo_MG_FD_203881 | JGI IMG/M metagenome (GOLD analysis project Ga0310786, IMG submission 203881) | Bovine rumen microbial communities from tropical cattle in Woodstock, Queensland, Australia - Gonzalo_03 (v2) (version 2) | ecosystem: Host-associated > Mammals > Digestive system >... | reverse complement strand
AGTTCTACCGCAATGCAGCTAACGAATGGCGTGTCATCAGCGACCAATGTAAGTTCTTCATGGGCATCACCGATGAAGAGTTGGAAGAATATGTGGAACAGAGCGAGCATTCAGGTAGGCTCGTTAGTAAAAAACAGTTGGTTGGCACGTGGATTGCCGACGTAAGTGAGGAAAACGAGGAAATCACCTTCCACAAAGACGGGACCTTTACACACACCTTCTCCCGCAAACATCGCGCCTATCTCTATACAGGAGTAGCTATACTCAAGGGCTGCATGGAAGGCACATGGTTCTTCGAAGGCGACACACTTGTCCGTGTCTATCCAAGAAACAAGTACCACTACGAAATAGACTTTAGCCAGATTTCCTACAACGACGAACAGAAAGAAGAAGTTGAAGATTACATTAAGCAAAATAAAGAGAAGATAGATTCTCGGAACGAATCATATAAGAACGATACAACCACAATGGTGCGTAAGAATATAGCTTACATCAATGCTTCGGGTCAGATGGTAGAGCTCAACCGTATCACCATCGATGAGGAAGGCAACGAAGAGACGACCAAGTCGTATATGCTTCGAAAGAATGAAAATAAATAATCTCATTAACAACCAACCATGAAAAAAAACGTATTATTGACAGCAGTGCTGACAGTAACGTTGCTGACCGCAGCAACAGCTATCAGTGCACAAGTAGGTTTTGGCACTCCCACGTTGTTTAACGACAACTGGGAGTTCATACTCAACGAATCCACTACCCTTCCTTCCTCAGGATGGAAGAAGGTGGATATTCCCCACGATTGGTCTATCGAGGGAACCCCCTCACGCGATCTCGCCAGCTGTACCGGCTATCTCCCAGGAGGTATAGGTTGGTATCGCAAGACATTCAGCATCAGCGACTCAAAACCGAAACACTACATCTACTTCGAAGGCGTATACAACCGCAGCGAAGTCTATCTCAACGGCCACCTTTTAGGGAAACGTCCTAATGGATACGTGTCTTTCATGTACGACCTGACGCCATACCTAAAGGCAGGGACGAACGAGCTATCCGTACGTGTGGATCACAGCCGCTATGCCGACTCTCGTTGGTACACTGGCTCAGGCATCTATCGCAATGTGTGGCTCATCAGTGCCGAACAGACCCATCTCGCACAATGGGGCATCACCTACCGAGCAACCGACATCACCGCCAATCGTGCCAATCTCCAAGTGACAGCCGAAGTAGAGAAAGGCAATAGCAACCTGAACGACCTCACTGTGCGAGCTACCCTCATAGATGCACAAGGAAAAACTGTAGCTCAAAAAAGTGCAATCGCACAAGCAACAACTCCTCTCCCCTTTGGGGAGATAAGAGAGGGGCTACTTCACCTCTGGACCCTCACCTCCCCCTACCTCTACACCCTCAAAGTAGAGTTGCTGAAGAATGGACAAGTGATCGACCAGACAACCGAACGTATCGGCATCCGTTCCCTACAGTTCGACCCCAACCGAGGCTTTGCACTCAATGGCGAATGGATGAAAGTGAAGGGAGTCTGCATCCATCACGATGCAGGCGTACTGGGAGCAGCCGTGCCTCGTGAGGTATGGCAGCGCAGGTTCCTCTCATTGAAAGAGATGGGTGTGAATGCCATACGTATGAGTCACAACATGCAAGCTCCCGATGTCTACGAGTTGGCCGACGAGATGGGATTCCTCATCATGGACGAAGGAAGTGACGAATGGGAATACCCCAAACGTAAATGGCTGAAAGGATGGAATCAAGGCACACCAGGCTACGACGGCACCTACGACTTCTTCGAAGAGTGGATCGACCGCGACATCGCCGATATGGTACGTCGCGACCGAAACCATCCCAGCATCTTCCTGTGGAGTGTCGGCAATGAGGTCGACTACCCCAACGACCCCTACTCCCACCCCATTCTCGATGGCGAGAATGCAGGCATCAGCCAACCTATGTATGGAGGCTATAAGAAAGACGCCCCACGTGCCGAGCGCATCGGTACCATCGCCAAACGACTGGCCGCCATCATCCGCAGTCTCGACCCCTCACGACCAGTGACGGGAGCAATGGCAGGAGTAGTGATGAGCAATCAAACCGAATACCCCGAAGCTGTCGATATATGTGGTTATAACTACACAGAAAATCGGTATATAGAAGACCACAAGAACTATCCGAAACGCATCATCTATGGTAGCGAAACAAGCACAAATCTCGCAGCATGGAAAGCCGTTCGCGACAACGACCACATCTTCGGACATTTCGTATGGACCGGCTACGAATATCTCGGCGAATCAGGCGCCTGGCCCTCACGTGGATTAGGTACAGGCCTCATCGACTTTGCAGGATTCCTCAAGCCACGCGGCCACTTCTTCGCCTCCCTCTGGCGCACCGATCCTGTAGCCTATATCGGCACACAAGCCATCCGAGGAGGTAACAACCAATGGGGAGGCAACAATCGGGGCAACCGGAGAGGGGCTACTAACCTCTCCATCGACGCATGGGACAACTGGAACTATCAAGACGGTCAGACCGTCCGCGTGCTCTGCTACACCAACCAACCCTACGCCCACCTACTCCTCAACGGTCAAGAAGTAGGCGAACGCAAAGAGCGAGACGACAACACCGGCATCATCTATTGGGATATCCCCTACCAGCCAGGCACCCTCCGCGTCGAAGGACTCGACAACAACGGCACCCCCACCACCCACTACGACATCCAAACACATGGTGAAGCAAAGACCATCTCTGCATTAGAACTGGTCAATGGTAAATGGTCAATGGTAAATGGAAAGAGGGGGTCCTCCCTTACTCATTTACTTATCGACATCGTCGACTCCCAAGGCATCCGTGTCCTCAACTATCGTCAAGATGTGAAGTGTGAAGTCCTCAGTGGTGGAAAGCTTCTGGGATTGGAGAATGCCAACAACAGCGACATGTCAGCACCGAAGCAACCACACAAGAACGCCAATCGAGGTCGCCTCCTCGCCTACATCCAGCACGACACCCCCACCCAGCCCGTCCGTGTACGCATCACAGCCCAAGGACTCGACCCCATCGAAGTGACTGTCTCTTCTTCATCTCTAATTCATCTCTAGTTCATCTCTAGTTTATAATTAGAGATATAGTAGAGATGTACATGAGATTTATATGAACAAAGATGGAGCAAAGTATGGGGACCCATTCATACTGGCCGTTCATTCACTATTTTGGGCAGAAAAGGATAAGAATTTCATCATAAATATGAAAAACGGCGAATTTAACATTATTTATGGTGCGAAGGTGCTGTTTTGTCAATTTAATTTACTAACTTTGCAGTCAAAATAACGTGTAGCGTGTAGCAGTTAGAAGCCCCCTCCCTGCTCCCCCAAGGGGGAGTGATGGGTTTAAGTATAGTTTAACGGTTAGTATAAAGCGTGCAAAAGAACATGGAAACAAGTATGTTTGAGAGAATGCAATCGTTGCCTCTCTTGCAGGGTCTGAGCCTGCAGGACTTCAACGACTTGATAATAAACCTGAAGCTGGACTTCCAGCAATGGGATGAGGGTGATGTGATTGTGAGTCAGGGTGAACGCTCGGGCAATCTTATCTATATCATGGACGGTGCGTTCGAAGTGGAGCTTCACGACGAAAACACTCCCATGATCTTCACGGAGGTGTATGATGCCGGAACGACTCCTTACCTGATTGAGCCTTACAACCTGTTCAGTGTGAGACGTACATATGAACGCACCTACTCGTTCAGGACGAAGGGTGCTACGTTCACCATTTCACGCGACTTTTTTGTTCAGCGCATGCTGCACAACACTATTGTGCGCAGCAACTTCATCAATTACCTGTGTAACGGTCTGCGCAAGAGCAACAGTCTACGTGGGGCCATCCCTACGAAGGGTGTGGAAGCGAAGATGAAGGCTGCTCTCGCAAGCTTCTGCATGACACCGAACGGTGTGAAGATTGTGAGGATGAGGATGAACGACTTTGCTACCCTGATTGACGAAACTCGTCTGAATGTGTCGATTGTGTTGAATCGATGGGATGACGATCATCTCATCAAGTTGAAACGATATGGGTTCACAATTCATGAATTTGAAAAGCTATGATACCCCCTTTGGGGCCATCCCCTTCGACAAAATACAGTTGGAGGACTACGAACCTGCAATGCGCAGGGGGATGGAGATTGAGAATGAGGAGATAGCGAGGATTGCCAACAACCCCGACGCTCCGACCTTCGAGAACACGATCGAGGCAATGGAACGGGCAGGCAGGCTGTTGGGTGAGGTGACCGAGGTGTTCTTCAATCTCATTTCGGCCGAGACAAACGACGAGATGGACGAACTGGCCGACAAGATGTCGCCCATCCTGTCGGATCATGCAAACGACATCATGTTCAATCCGAAATTGGCACAAAGGGTGAAAGAGGTGTGGGAGAAGAGGCCTCTCCCCCCGCCCTCCCCAAAAAGGGAGGGAGCCAATGGTCAATGGTCAATGGTCAATGGTTTAACGGTGGAGCAGGAGGAATTGCTAAGAGACACTTATTTAGGGTTTGTGCGCAGTGGTGCTTACCTTCCGAAGGAGAAACAACAGCGGTTGAAGCAGATTGGGAATGAGATGAGTAAGTTGGACTTGCAGTTTTCGCAGAACAAACTGAAGGAAATCAATGCATTTGCTCTTCATATCACAGACGAAGCTGATTTGGCTGGTTTGCCTGACAGCGCCATCGAAGCGGCACGTATTGCTGCAAAAGAAGCCTCACCCCAGCCCTCCCCTGAAGGGAAGGGAGATAAGAGAGGGTCCTGGGTCATCACCCTGCACAGTCCGAGCATGTCGTCTTTTATGACTTACAGCAGCCGACGTGAACTGCGCAAACAGGTATGGATGGCTTACAACACCATCTGTACGCACAACAACAAGCATAACAACATGAAGACGGTGAAGCGCATCGTGGACTTGTGTCGCGAAGAGGCGCAGATTATGGGATATGACAACTATGCCGACTATGTGTTGGAGGAGCGAATGGCGAAGAACCAGAAGAACGTGTACGACCTGCTACACCAACTCATCGAGGCATACAAACCAACTGCCCTGAAGGAGTTGGAAGCTATCAGAGAGATGGCTCGTGAACTGGAGGGCGACGACTTTGAACTGATGCCATGGGATATGGCTTACTATTCGAACAAACTGCAAGAGAAGTTATACAATATCAACTCGGAGATGTTGCGTCCGTATCTGGAACTGAGCAAGGTGAAAGAAGGAGTGTTCGGACTGGCTACCCGTCTGTATGATATCACGTTCAGACAGAATCGCGAGATCCCTGTCTATCATCCTGATGTGGATGTGTTTGAGGTGTACGACCGTGACGGCTCGTTCCTCGCCCTACTCTATTGCGACTTCTATCCTCGCAAGAGTAAGAAATCGGGCGCGTGGATGACGACCTTCAAGGGACAGTATATCGACGAAGAGGGTGTGAATCATCGTCCACATGTGTCGTTGGTGATGAACTTCACGAAACCGACCGACACGAAACCGGCACTACTGACTTTAGGAGAGGTGGAGACATTCCTGCATGAGTTCGGACATGCGCTCCACGAGATGTTCTCGAACTGTCAGTATGAGGAGCTGAGCGGCACGAACGTGTATTGGGACTTCGTGGAGCTGCCTTCGCAGTTCATGGAGAATTTCGCTATTGAGAAGGACTTCCTCTCCACGTTTGCCCGTCACTATGAGACCAGTGAGCCGCTCCCCGATGAGTTGATTCAGCGCATCGTGGACAGCCGCAATTTCTGTGTGGCGATGGGATGTCTGAGACAGGTGAGTTTCTGTCTGCTCGATATGGCCTATTACACACTTAACCATGAGTTGGACAGTGATATCGAGACCTTCGAACGTGAAGCGTGGAAAGAAGCGATCATCACCCCTACGGTACCAGGAACCTGCATGTCGGTACAGTTCTCGCATATCATGGCAGGGGGCTACGCAGCCGGCTACTACAGCTATAAATGGGCTGAGGTGCTCGATGCAGATGCCTTCTCGGTGTTCAAGCAACACGGACTGTTCGACCCTGCAACCGCAGAGAGCTTCCGCGAGAATATCCTGTCGAGAGGTGCAACTGAACATCCTATGACGCTTTACAAACGATTCCGCGGTCAGGAGCCAACCATCGATGCGTTGCTCGAACGAAACGGAATAAAGAAAAGGGTTAGCGGTTAGCGCGCTCATGGAAAATGTTAAATGGAAAATGTTAAATGAAACGAATAGGAACGATATTGATGATGTGCTTGCTGCTGATGGCTTGCAGCACTGACGACGATATAAACGAGATATTCATGGGTAACCGTTTCAAGATTACTGGACTGACTTATAACGGACAGAAGACGGTGAAGGACGTGAAGGAGTTTTATGAGGTGAACGATACTTACTGGATTGCATTCTCCCAATCGACATTCACGGGTGTGTTGCAACCAGGAATGAAGATTGAGGGCACATGGAATGCGAATGGAAGCAACAGAGCATTGTCTATCGACATTACCTCACCAAGAAATGCAGAGGGAGCGTCGGACATCTGTAGCAAAGTATTCAGCATCCTGAAGAACGCCACATCGTACAGCGGTGACAAAAACGTCATACAAATCAAGCGAGACAACAGTTCATTTATAGAACTGAGTTCGGAGAAATAAGATGGCCCCCTCCAACTCCCCCAAGGGGGAGGGAAATGAAGAGAAGTAAAAAAAACATATAAGAAAATGACAGAAGAAAAACAACATCAGCTTGATCAGCGCTATCTGAGGATGGCAAAGATTTGGGCAGAAAACAGTTACTGTAAGCGCCGCCAGGTAGGTGCTTTGGTCGTAAAGAACCAGATGATTATCAGCGATGGATTCAACGGAACCCCATCGGGTTTTGAGAATGTGTGCGAGGAGAACGATGTGACAAAACCATACGTACTTCACGCAGAGGCAAATGCTATCACTAAACTGGCTCGCTCACACAACTCGAGCAACGATGCTACGCTGTATGTCACCGCATCACCATGTCTGGAATGCTCGAAACTCATCATCCAGTCGGGCATCAAGCGGGTGATATATGGAGAGCAATATCGTCTGAGTGACGGTATCGACCTTCTGAAGCGTGCAGGGATTGAAGTAGAACAAATGGATGTATAAAAAGATTTATGGATTCACCACGTCATTCAAGATTTGCGCCGATACTGATAGCCGTCAGCATCATTGTGGGTATCATCATCGGAACATTCTTTGCAAACAGGTTTTCGGGTAATCGACTGAACATCATCAACACATCGTCGAACAAAATCAACGATCTGTTACATATCATCGACGACCAGTATGTGGATACAGTCAATATTGCCGACATCGTGGAGCAAGCGATGCCTCGCATCTTAGCAGAACTTGACCCCCACTGCTCGTATATCTCTGCTGAGGCAGCTAAGACGGCAAACGACGACCTCGACGGTAGCTTCTGCGGTATCGGTGTGCAGTTCACCATCAAACATGATACTGTGTATATCACCAGCATCATCAGCGGAGGACCGGCTGAGAAGGTTGGACTGATGGCTGGCGACCGCATCGTCAGTGTGAACGATGAACCATACGTTGGTAAAGTGGTTACGAACGAAGAAACGCTGCATCGCCTCAAGGGTGAGGAAGGCTCGACGGTGAAGGTGGGTGTGATGCGTCGTAGCGAGCAGAAAACGCTGTCGTTCACCATCACACGAGGTGAGATTCCGATTAAGAGTATTGATGCCACTTACATGCTGACAGACCAATTGGGTTATGTACGCATCAACAAATTCGGTAAGACCACCTATCCTGAACTGCTGATTTCGTTAGCAGAACTCGAGCAACAAAACTTCAAAGGGTTGGTTATTGACCTCAGAGGTAATACCGGAGGATATCTCGACTGTGCTATCCAACTGGTCAACGAATTCCTGCCATCCAATAAATTGATTGTGTATACAGAAGGACGAAAAGCGAAACGTGAGGACTACAAGAGTGACGGGCGTGGCTCATATCAGAAGTTACCACTCATCGTACTGACGGACGAAGGGACTGCCAGTGCAGCCGAAATATTCTCTGGAGCCATACAGGACAACGACCGAGGCATCATTGTAGGACGTCGTTCGTTTGGTAAGGGATTGGTGCAAAAACCTGTTGTCTTCTCTGACGGCAGCCTTATTCATCTCACCATCTCACGTTACTACACTCCTTCGGGGCGTTGCATCCAGAAACCATACGTCAATGGTGAAGATAAAGAATATGAATACGATATTGCAAACCGATACCTACACGGAGAGTTCTTCAGCGAAGACAGTATCCGCCAGACAGGCGATATGTATACCACAAGTATTGGACGTAAAGTATATGGTGGTGGTGGAATCATGCCCGACTACTTCGTAGCAGAGGACACAACCCTTTTCACAACGTATTATCAAGAAGTGGTACAGAAAGGACTTGTATCGCAGTTCTGCTTCGAATATACTGACAACAATCGTGCACGGTATGCGAACTGCCACACAGGCGATGAGGTGCTGAAACAATTGCGGAAGGATCGTGTGATTCAACAATTCATCAACTACTGCGACTCGAAGGGAGTGAAACGTCGCAACAACATGATTATCAAGTCGCAGCAACTGATTGAGAACGTCATTCATGGTGTGATCCTCTACAACCTGCTCGACATGTCGGAGTACTTGAAATTCATCAATAAAGACGATGTAACGATTCTGAAAGCCATCCAACTCTATAACGATGGTCTTACTACTCCTACCCTACCTGCGAATGAACAAACAACAGATAAGAAGACAGCTTGCGCAGCTCCGCAACCAACTCTCAGAGTCTGGCTCTCTGCCTAATCAAGCAGCAGAAGTGATAGAACGGCTCGAGCGTCACCCGCTGTTCCAACAGGCGGAGCGGGTGTTGCTGTTTCATTCCTTACCTGACGAAGTGGATACTCACGCTCTCATCGAGCGCTACAAAGATAAGAAAACGATTATTCTGCCGACCGTAGTGGGAGAAGAATTGGAACTGCATCGCTATGACCCCTCATCCACTACTCACGAAGGTGCGTTCCATATTCAGGAATCGTCAGGTCCCATCGTACCCGAAACGGAATACGATACCATCAATCTGGCTGTCATTCCCGGAGTGGCATTCGACCCAAAAGGGAACAGGATAGGAAGAGGCAAAGGGTACTACGACCGATTGTTACCCAAACTGACCTGTCACACCATCGGTATCTGCTATCCTTATCAATTCATCGACGAAGTGCCGCACGAACCGCACGACATCCCCATAGACGAAGTAATCTATTAGATATGACTTATATAAAAATAAATCCTTCCGACAATGTGGCAGTAGCGATTGAGCCGCTATCGAAAGGCGAACAAGTAGTGATTGACGGACAAACTATCTGCCTCACAAGCGATGTGCCTGCCGGTCATAAGTTCCTCCTCACTGACCTCGCTCAAGGGGAGAATGTAGTGAAGTACGGCTACCCTATCGGCCATCTCACTGAAGACCACCATGCAGGCGATTGCATCAATCACACGCATATAAAGACCAACCTCAGTGGTCTGCTCAACTATACTTACGAACCAATCCCGATTGCTGTCGATGAGTTTGCTTCATATCCTCAGGAACACTTCATGGGCTATCGCAGAAAGAACGGTGAGGTGGGCATTCGTAATGAACTCTGGATTGTTCCAACGGTAGGTTGCGTGAATGGAGTCTGTCAGCAATTGCGCGATCAGATGCGGAACGAAGTGTCCGATGTACGTATCGTAGCCTTTCCACACAACTATGGGTGTAGCCAATTGAGCGGCGATCATGAGAACACACGTAAGGTGCTGCGCGACTTGGTGTTGCATCCCAATGCAGGTGCTGTGCTGGTTGTAGGGTTAGGTTGCGAGAACAATCAACCCGACAAGTTCGAAGCACTTTTGGGTGATTATGATAAAGAACGAATTCGTTTCATGGTAACTCAGCAAGTTCAGGGTGACGAAATCGAGGAAGGTATGCGAATCCTGCGTGAATTGCACACCATTATGCACAACGATGTGCTGACAGAGATTCCATTGAGTGAACTGCGAGTCGGACTGAAATGTGGTGGTAGCGATGGATTCTCAGGCATCACAGCCAATCCCCTGTTAGGGGTCTTCAGCGACTATATCGTCAGTCAGGGAGGTACAACCGTGTTGACAGAAGTGCCGGAGATGTTTGGTGCAGAAACCATCTTGATGAATCGCTGTGCCAATCGTGAACTGTTCGACCAAACGGTGAAACTCATCAACGACTTCAAAGACTATTTCCTCAGTCATGGCGAACCAGTCGGCGAGAATCCCAGTCCAGGTAACAAAGCAGGTGGTATCAGCACTTTGGAGGAGAAAGCATTAGGCTGCACACAGAAGTGCGGGAAGAGTGCTGTACGTGGAGTGATGGACTATGGTGAGCGATTGACCAGTAAGGGTCTCAACCTACTGAGTGCTCCAGGCAACGACCTCGTAGCCAGTACAGCTTTAGCTGCTGCAGGATGTCACATCGTGCTCTTCACCACAGGACGTGGTACTCCATTCGGTACCTTTGTTCCCACCATGAAGATCAGTACCAACTCAGGACTGGCTACCAACAAACCCACATGGATAGACTTCAATGCAGGCACGCTGGTCGAAGGTCAGACGATGCAAGCAATGTTCGAACAATTCCGTCAGAAGGTCATCGCTATCGCATCGGGCGAACCGACTTGGAACGAAAAGAAAGACTATCAAGAAATAGCCATCTTCAAGACTGGCGTCACGTTATAATAGGCTTTTAGGCCGAATAGGACAAATAAGCCGAATAGGACAAATAAGTTAAATATGTCACGATATCCTCAGTTGGAAAGCTTCTGCCAAGCTCACAACTATCAGCACTTTGAGTTGAAGACCATCATGTTCGACATGGATGGTGTACTGTTCAACTCCATGCCCAATCATGCACGTGCCTGGCATCGAGCGATGGCGTTCTATGGACTGGACCTCCCTGAAGATGAAGCCTACATGCACGAAGGACGTACTGGATTTGGTACCATTAACATCGTCACCCAACGTCAGTTTGGACGTAGTGCCGATCAAGCAGAGTGTGACAAAATCTACCAAAAGAAAAGCGAGTTCTTCAACGAGTACCCAATCGCCGAACGGATGATTGGAGCATACGAGACGGTGAAGGCCGTGAAAGAAGCGGGAGTCACTCCTACCATCGTAACAGGTTCGGGAACAGCCAGTCTGTTAGGACGTATCGAACAGAACTACCCCTCACTCTTTCACCACGAATGGATGGTAGCGGCAAAGGATGTCAAGTTCGGAAAACCCAACCCAGAACCCTACCTTATGGGGATGCAGAAAGCAGGAGGATTGAAACCCTATCAAACCATGGTCGTCGAAAATGCCCCTCTGGGTGTACAGGCTGGCGTTGCAGCCGGTTGTTTCGTCATCGCAGTCAACACGGGTCCCCTACCCGACTCTGTCCTGCTCGACCAAGGAGCACACCTCCTCTTCCACTCCATGACGGAACTCAGCGAACACATCGCCGACATCATCTACGAAGCAAATCATCTATGAAAAAATTATAAAATGTAAAAATGTAAAAATTATAAAATGAGCCTATGATATCCACAGACCTTACACGCGAACAATTCATCGCATTGGCCGATTACTTCGAATTCGTGCCTTATGATGTGACAAGAAACGAACTGTACAATGCAGAGGCACTCTATTCGGGTTACAATCCCAAACAGCCAGAAACCGTAGCCGATTGCTATGACACTCGTGTGTACGAATACTACATGAAGACAGGCAAGCATGCTTTCAGTGCCAAAGAATCGCTGGCACGCAGTCTTCACGA
>Ga0310786_10010110_pt1 | contig 11892 bp, 12 predicted proteins | sample AusTroGonzalo_MG_FD_203881 | JGI IMG/M metagenome (GOLD analysis project Ga0310786, IMG submission 203881) | Bovine rumen microbial communities from tropical cattle in Woodstock, Queensland, Australia - Gonzalo_03 (v2) (version 2) | ecosystem: Host-associated > Mammals > Digestive system >... | reverse complement strand
AGATAAAAAGACCATCGAAAAACTTTCAGCGGAGATAACTGAACTCAAAGATAAACTTCTACAAGTAGAAATTGAAAACAAAAGACTTCAAAAAGAAGTTGATTCAATTCCTAACACTCCAGGAGTTAATCGCGATAACATTCAGTATCTAAAAAGAATCGCTGATTTAGAGAAGGCCCTTTATAAAAAAGGGGTCGATCCTAAAAAAATATAATCCGACCTGGATAATTGCTGACATTAGTTAGAGGAAAGTCCATGCTCGCACCATCTGTGATGATGGTAGTGATTGCGCTAGCGGAACCAATAACGCTAGGTATGCAGGAGTGCATAACGGCGGAACTATTCTAAAACTTCGGTCATGAAGATGTTCCTTAACGTGCCACAGAGACGAGCTCAGTAGAAATATTGAGGTGAAACGTTGGTAAACCCCACAAGCGAGAAACCCAAATTTTGGTAGGGGAGGTCAAGAGGGCGAATCGAAGCCTAATTGGCACGCATTGCGTAGATAAATTATTATCCTAGACAAAACATGGCTTATAGGGTCGGAACTCAAAAAAGGAGAACATTATGAATCTTCCAAACAAAATCACATTATCACGAATTATTCTGATTGTCGCTATGATTATCGGAATATTTGTTTTGGGAATAGTTGAAGCTTTTTCTGAAGTTCCATTTATTGCTCCAAATCTCGGCAATTCTCGAATCAATTTAGTGTATTTGATTATTTGTATCGTCTTTGTTATCGCGGCTTTCACCGACTATTTAGATGGTCATTTAGCCCGTAAATTAAACCTCGTTACTGACCTTGGAAAATTCCTTGATCCAATCGCTGATAAGCTTTTAAATGATGCGACAATGATTTTCCTTTTGGTACCACAAATCTATGCTCCAGATCAAAGAAGTAATCCTGCTGCTTTAACCATTTTAGCGGTGTGCGTTATCGTCATGATTGGACGTGATTTAGTGGTAGATGCCCTTAGATTAATCGCTGTGAAAAATAATGTTGTCATCGCGGCAAACTACTTTGGAAAAGCTAAGACCGTTTTACAGATGATTGCTATTCCAATGCTTTTATTAAACGACTGGCCGTTCCATTACTTCGATTCTTCTTGGCCAGAGCCACTTCAAATTTCAAATATCTTCTTCTATCTTGCAACCTTGATGTCTCTTATTTCTGGAGTCATCTATGTCGTTCAAAACAAGAAGGTTTTTAAAGGTAGTAAATAATGCAAGAATTTGTTGACAAGTTAAAAGAGAAAAAATTTACCATCGGTTCAGTTGAATCTATGACCGGTGGTTTATTTGCATCTTCTCTTACTTCTGTTCCGGGTGCGAGCAAAGTATTTAAAGGTAGTGTTGTTTCTTATTCTCCTGAAATCAAAGTTAAGGTAGTGGGAGTGAATAAAAACACAATTGATACCTTTAATGTTGTTTCAAAACAAGTCGCAGAAGAGATGGCTACTAAAGGATTAACACTTTTAGATGTCGATATATGCGTTTCTGTAACCGGAAATGCTGGACCAACTTCTGAACCAGGAAAAGCAGGTGTTGGAGAAGTCTATATTGGTGTCGCAAATAAACAAAAATGTATCGTAGTTAAGAAAATCTTCTCTGGAGATAGAGATGAAATTCGTAAAAAAACTCTTCTTGCTATGCAAGAAGAAGTGCTACAATTAATATAAAGTTTAATGAATTTCGCATTTTTTTCGAAATTGATGAGTAATAAGTATAGTGAAAGGACCTAATAATTATGGCAAAAGAAAACAAAAAAGAAGCAACCTTAGCTGAGACTCTAAAAAATATTGAAAAAAGTTTCGGTAAAGGTTCAATCATGAAACTTGGTGATCGACCACCAGTTGATGTTGACGTTATCCCTTCTGGCTCATTGCTCATTGATAATGCTTTGGGCGTTGGAGGATATCCAAAAGGTCGTATTATCGAAATCTTTGGACCAGAAAGCTCTGGTAAAACCACTTTAGCGTTACACGCGATTGCAGAAGCTCAAAAGAAAGGCGGCACAGCAGCCTTTGTTGATGCAGAACATTCCATTGATCCTGTGTACGCACGTAACCTAGGCGTTGATATTAATGAATTAATACTCTCGCAACCAGATAGCGGTGAACAAGCCTTAGAGATTGTGCAAATGCTGGCTGAAAGTGGTGGAGTAGACATTATTGTTGTCGACTCAGTTGCTGCTTTAGTTCCACAAGCAGAGCTTGATGGAGCAATGGGAGATAACTCAGTCGGCTTACAAGCAAGACTATTATCAAAAGCGATGAGAAAACTTGCTGGTATTCTCAACATCAATAACTGCACAGTTATCTTCATTAACCAACTCCGCGAGAAAGTTGGAGTTATCTACGGTAACCCAGAAACCACAACCGGTGGACGTGCTCTTAAGTTCTACGCGTCAGTAAGAATTGATATTAGACGTGCTGAAGCAATCAAAGATGGTTCAACAATTATTGGCAATACCGTTAACGTTAAGATTGTTAAAAACAAAGTTGCACCACCATTTAAGAATTGCCAAGTCGACATCATTTATGGAAAGGGTATTAACAAATATGCTGAAATCCTTGATATGGGTGTTAACTTAGGAATTCTCGCTCGAAGTGGCGCGTGGTACGAATACAACGGAGAAAGATTTGCTAACGGCCGTGAGAACGGAAAAATCTATCTTGAACAACATAAAGAATTAGCCGATGAATTGCTTAGAAAAATTCAAACCGGTGAAGTTAAGTAAATAATAAAAAAACGCCAGATTTGTTGGCGTTTTTCATATTAAAGTAAACTTATTCTTCCTCTTTTTCACTAACGAATAATTTTAAAATATAAGGGATAACTATGACTGCGCTACAGGCCATAGATAAAATGGCAGAAGTGATCCAAGTGTTGCTTAATTTATATGATTTAATAAAGTTTTCTGCATAATCTTTTTTGAGACTAACTTGTGCTTCAGCAAACACTCTAACAGTGAATAAAAGCATTATTCCTGCTGCTGCAAAAAAGACTGTTGAAACAAATTTAAGAATGTTGGATGCATTACGCGCTTTTCTGCTTTTAAACAAAAGAAGCACCAAACTAAGAGTTGTTAACAGAGTCGCAAGAAGGATAAGTAACCAGCCAACCAAAGCTGTCCAGGCTAAGTTGCCATCAAATGCTTTGGTTGTCGCTTTGACTAGGAGTGTTTCTTTAACTGGTGTATCACCAACTAAGCCTGACGCAAAGATTGGAGCAGCTCCACTATACCATTTGGTGCCATTTAAACCTGATTGAATCATCGAATGAGATACTGGAAGCATAACCAGTAACGCAATACCGATTAAGACGGTGAGAACTGTTGAAAGCAGTAAAATCTTTTTCATAACGTGTCTATTATAAATTGATAATTCAATTTTTTCTATGCTAGCAAAGATTATTTGTTATAATAGTTGCGTATCGTAAGATACTTATTACCAACAAGTAACTATTCGGGATTATCCCGCTTAAATACATAAAAAGTCCCTACGTATAGGTGGATTTTAGGTAATAATCTATATTATCGATTGGTTTATTATTTCCTTTGGAAATATTCATAACAATCATTTACATATTGGAGGCAAAAAAATGCAAGACTCAGGAACACAAATTTTGTTTGGTGTTTTAGCTATCGTTTTTGCTTTAGCCGTTGGCTTTGTGATCGGATTCTTCTTATTAAGATTCCTACCAAGCATCAGAGCCAAGAATGCTGAAAAGAAAGCAGAAAAGATTATTCGCGATGCCGAAATTAGAGGCGAACAAATTAGAAAGAACGCTCAATTAGATGGCAAACAAACAATCGCTGAAATGAAACAAGAAGCTGAAAAAGATATTCGTGAAAGAAAACAAGAATACGCTCAGCTTGAAAACAAACTTAATCAACGTGAACAAAACATTGATCGTAGAGACGCTTATCTTTTAACAAAAGAAAATGCTCTCGAAGAGAAAGGCGAATTACTCAACCGCCGCTTAAAAGAATGTGATAAGAAAGAAAACATTCTTCAAGAAAAGATTGATTCAATTATTGAAGAGCTTCAAAAAGTTGCTCAACTTTCAGTTAATGAAGCAAGAGATGAAATCTTCGCTCGTGTTGAATCTAAGATGAGTAAAGAAATTGCTGCGTTCATCAAGAATCAAGAAGACGAAGCAAAAGCTACCGCTGAAGAAAAAGCCAGAGAACTTCTTGGCTTAGCAATCAGCAAATACTCCCAAGATACAGTTCAAGAAAGAACTGTTTCAACAGTCGCTCTTCCATCTGATGAAATGAAAGGTCGTATTATTGGCCGTGAAGGTCGTAACATTCGTACCTTAGAACAACTTTTAGGTGTCGATCTTATTATTGATGACACTCCAGAAGTTATTTCTGTTAGCTGCTTCAATCCTATTAGAAGATATGTTGCTACTAAATCGTTAGATTTATTAATCAAAGACGGACGTATCCAACCAGGCCGTATTGAAGAAATCGTCGCTAAAGTTCAAGAAGAAGTCGACGAAGATATTCGTAAAGCTGGTGAAGAAGCTGCTTTTAAACTTGGTTTACCAAAGATCAACCGCGAACTTCTTTACTATGTTGGAAGACTTAAATACCGAACTTCTTATGGTCAAAACGCTTATGACCACTCAATGGAGACTGCTTATTTAGCAGGCATCATGGCCGCCGAACTTGGCTTAGATCAAAACCTCGCTAAGAGAGCTGGTTTACTCCACGATATTGGTAAAGCCGTTGACTTTGAGCAAGATGGTAGCCACGTTGAACTCGGTGCCAGACTCGCTAAAAAATATGGTGAACCAGCTGTTGTTATTAATGCTATCGAATCTCACCATGGTGATGTCCCAGCAAACTGTGTCATTTCTAACTTAGTCCAAGCCGCAGATACTTTATCCGCTGCTAGACCTGGTGCTAGAAGCGAAACCCTTGAAAGCTATATTAAACGAATTGAACAACTTGAGTCAATTTGTAAGGGATTTGACGGTGTTTATCAATGTTACGCGATGCAATCAGGACGTGAAGTTCGCGTCATGGTCATCCCAGATAAAGTTGATGATTTAACCGCCTTTAAGATGGCACGAGATATCCGTGAAAAGATTGAGACCGAAATGACTTACCCAGGTCAAATTAAGGTTTCTGTTATCCGTGAATATCGTGCTGTAGAAACTGCAAAATAATATGAAAATTTTATTCTTTGGAGATATAGTGGGCCAGGTTGGCCGCAACGCTGTTAAGCATAACCTTGAGAAACTTGTGAAAAAGTATCAAGTTGATTTTGTTATTGCTAACGCGGAGAACGCCACCCATGGAAAAGGCTTAATTGAAAAGCACTACAACGAACTTATCGATGCTGGTGTTAACTGTCTTACCTTAGGCAATCACTATCTCTCCAAGAATTTAATTAACAACTATATTGATGAAGCAACCTGTTTAGTTAGACCACTTAATTTACTAAATAACTTTGGCGGTGTTGGTAGTGCAGTCTTTGAAGTCAATGGTGTTCTTATAAGAGTCACCAATGTTTTAGGCACTGCATTTATGAAAGAAGAAGTTGCTTCACCATATGCATCTTTAAAAGAACTTATTGATAATAATGATGAAGATTCTATTCATATAGTTGACTTCCATGCGGAGGCGACAGGCGAGAAAGCTTGCTTTGGTTATGCCTTTGATGGTCAAGTTAGCGCTGTTCTGGGTACGCATACGCACGTGCAAACAAACGATGCTAAGATTCTTCCAAACGGAACCGCCTTCATAACCGATGTTGGAATGTGCGGTGCCGCTAATGGAGTGTTAGGCTTTGAAAAGAATTCAGTTATCAATAAAACCTTATTTGGAGACACTAATAGATTCGATTTAGACTCTACCGATACTGAGATGGTTAATGCCGTTATTCTTGAGATCGATGAGTTCTCCAAAAAATGTTTAGAAATATTCCCAATTAAAGTCGTTGGAGATAAGTAATGGCGAAGACAATTTTTAAGTCATTCCCAGAAGCAGAATTGGAAAGAAGAAGGAACGTTTCCTTTTCTTTTTCTTATGACGATATTAAGGTTCCTGAAGCCTTAAAAGAATACGCGAAAGGAAAGAAATATTTTATTCATACTTACGGCTGTCAGGCTAATTACCGCGATGAAGAAATTATGGCGGGATTACTTGAAAAAGCCGGCTTTTGCAAAGGAAATAATGAAAACGAATCCGATGTTGTTATCTTAAATACATGCGCTGTTAGAGAGAACGCCGAGCAAAAAGTCTTTGGAAAAATTGGTGACTTAAAAGCGTTTAAAGCAGCGAACAAAAATCGTGTTGTCGCGGTCTGCGGTTGCATGGTTCAACAGAAACATGTCATCGAGCACATTAATAAAACTTATCTTCATGTCGACCTTATTTTTGGTACTCACAATATCATCGAACTTTTAGATCTTTTGAATGAAGTTATTTTAAAGAAATTAAGAGTAGTTGATGTCAAATCTTTACCAGGTGATATTCATGAAAATTTGCCAAGTGTTAGACAGTCCAACTTCAAAGCGTTCGTCAACATTTCTTATGGCTGCGATAAGTTCTGCACATACTGCATTGTCCCATACACAAGAGGTAAAGAACGCTCTCGAAAAATGAAAGATATTCTTGATGAATGTTGTGAGCTAAAAGACCTCGGCTACAAAGAAGTTACCTTGCTTGGTCAAAACGTCAATGCGTATGGAAAAGATTTAAAAGATGGATCCTCTTTTGCCTTACTTCTTGATGAGGTTGCAAAACTCGGAATTCCTCGTGTTAGATTTTTAACTTCTCACCCTTGGGATTTCTCAAGCGAGATGATTGATGTCATCGCTAAACACGAAAATATTATGAAGTATATTCACCTTCCCGTTCAGTCAGGCAATGATGAGATTTTGAAGTTGATGGGAAGAAGGTATACTTCTGCAAAATATTTAAGTTTGGTCGGTGAAATTAAAGCAAAAATACCTAATGTTGCCATCTCGACAGACATCATAGTTGGCTTCCCAAATGAGACTTATGAACAGTTTTTAGATACGCTTAAAATTGTCAAAGAAGTTAAGTACTGGTCGGCTTTTACTTTCATCTATTCACCACGAAAAAATACTCCTGCTGCCAAGATAGTGGATAACGTTACACCTAAAGAAAAGAACAAGAGATTCCAAGAACTTGTTAACACTCTTGCGGATGTAATCGAACCAATCAATAAAACTCTTGTCGGTAAGACTTTCCCAGTGCTTGTTGAATCAATCTCTGAGAAGAATAAAGATATGCTTTCTGGTTATACCGAGCATAATAAATTAGTCCACTTCAAAGGTGGCCCAAGTCTAATTGGCCAAATAGTTAATATAAAAATTACTGAATCACATCTCTATTTCTTAAATGGAGAATTAGTGAATGAATAATCTAGAAGAACTCCTTAACAAAGTTAATGATGAAATCTTAAACGAAGAATGCGTTAAAGAATATTTTCATCTTAAAAAGATTATTGAAAGCGATCAGCAAATCTTGGATTTAGAAAAGAAAGCACAAGAACATCAAAAGCTAATGTGCCAAAACAAGAATAATGATGAGATTTATTTTAAAGAAAAAGCTCTATATGAAAAATACACTAGTGAGTTAGAATCTAATCCAATTATCCAAAATTTTAATTTTATTAAAAAGGAAGTTAATTCATTACTTATAGATATACGCGACTTCCTAAGTTAAAATAATCTTATGATTATTGTTATTACAGGCCCAACTTGCCTAGGAAAATCTGATACTGCTTTAGCAATCGCTAAAAAGATAAATGCTGAAATCATCAATGGTGATGCTTTTCAATGCTACAAAGAAATGGAGATAGGTGTCGCTAAACCTCCTAAAGAATATTTTGAGGAAGTTCCACATCATCTTTATTCATTCGTTGATGTTAGTCACGATTATTCGATAGCCGAGTATCAAAACAATCTAAGAAACAAGATTGATGAACTACTTTCCTTAGGAAAGAACATTATTATAGTGGGTGGCTCTGGTTTATATATTCGTTCAGCTTTATATGACTATGATTTTTTAGAAAATAGAAAAGTTGATATGTCTAAATATGAAAATATGGATAATCGCACTCTTCATGATGAGCTAAGAAAGATTGATCCAAAGCAAGCCGAAATAATTCATATGAACAATCGCAAGAGAGTTCTTAGAGCAATTGAGATTTATCTTTCTAGTGGACAAACCAAATCCTCATTAGTGGATAAACAAAAACACAAACCAATCTATGATGTTAAGTTTTTTGTTCGTGAAATTGATAGGGACGAACTTTATTCACGTATCAATAAACGTGTTGATTTGATGTATGAATCAGGATTAGAAAACGAAGTCAAAAATCTATACAAAAAATATGGCGATAAACCACACGCTTTACAAGCTATTGGATATAAAGAAATCATTGCCGCGTTAGATGGTAAATATTCGCTTGAAGAAGCTAAAGAATTAATCAAGAAAAATTCGAGGAATTATGCTAAACGACAACTTACATTTGTTAGGCATCAGTTCCCAGTTACATATTATAAAGATAATCGAGATTTGCTGGAGAAAATAAATGACTAGTTTTTTAGATCGTTCAATAAAATTACTAGGAAAAACTAAGGTTGAATCCTTTGAAAATAAGGTGATTTTATTGTGCGGTTTAGGTGGTGTTGGTGGCACTGCTTTAGAGGCGCTTGTGAGATCTGGATTTAAACACTTTATTCTTGTGGATTTTGATTACGTGGATGAGTCAAATTTGAACCGTCAAATTCTTTATACTTTTGCTGATGTTGAAAAAGCAAAAACCGAAGTTGCAAAACAAAGAATACTTTCCATTAATCCTGATGTCGAAGTCGAACTTATTTCAAAGAAGATTACTAAAGATTTCTTTAACGGTTTTGATAAGAAGGTTGATTATGTTGTTGATGCGATTGATTTTATTGAAGGCAAACTTGCGATTATCTCGTATGCATTATCAAATAACATACCTTTGATCTCTTGCTTAGGTATGGGAAATAGAATTGACCCTAGCAAAGTCAAAATTACAAAACTAAATAAAACCGAAGGCGATCCACTCGCGAGAAAATTACGTTACGAATGTCGACAACTAAATCTTGATTTAGGTAAAATAAATGTTGTCTTTTCTAGTGAAGAACCATTAATCGTTTCTAAAGAACCCGGTTCAATGATGATGGTCCCTTCTTGTGCGGGTTTACAAATCGCTAAATTTATTATCGGAGGATAAAACCATGATGGAAACAATTGATAAGATTGCAAAGAAAGCCGGAATTGGTGCTGACTACATAGACTTTTATGGCAAATACAAAGCCAAGATTGATTTATCAATCATGGATCAATTTAAAGATAAGAAAAATGGAAAGCTTGTTTTAGTGACTGCTATTACGCCAACCAAGACTGGCGAAGGTAAAACCACTATGTCTATCGCTTTATGCGAAGGATTCGCCAAAAACGGTGTAAATTGCATGCTTGCTCTTCGTGAGCCATCAATGGGTCCTGTCTTTGGTCTTAAAGGTGGTGCAACTGGTGGTGGTTTAGCATCCATTGAACCCAAAGAAGATATTAACCTTCACTTTACAGGCGATATGCACGCATTGACCAGTTCCATCAACTTGATTTCCGCTGTTATCGATAATCACATCTTCCAAGGAAATGAGTTAAACATTGATCCAAATAAAATTGTTTGGACTCGTGCTTTAGATATGAATGACCGCGCATTGCGAAGTGTGACCGTCATGCAAGATGAGAAGAAAGGCGCTCCTCGTCATGATTCATTTGTTATCACCGTTGCCTCAGAAATGATGGCAATTATGTGTTTAGCAAAAGATGAACAAGATTTTAGAGATAGAGTTAACAATATTATTGTTGCTTATACTTTTGATGATAAACCAGTTTATTTAAGAGAACTTCGTATTTCAAATGCGATTATGAAACTTATGAGAGAAGCCCTTAAACCAAATTTGGTTCAAACAGTTGAGAATAATCCAGTTATCGTCCATGGTGGACCATTTGCAAATATTGCGCATGGATGCAACTCAATTATTGCTTTGAAGCTTTGCTTAAAACTTGGAGATGTTGTTGTTACAGAGGCTGGATTCGGTGCCGATCTTGGTGCTGAAAAGTTTATGGATATTTGTTGCCCAACCGCTGGTCTAGAACCAGATGGCGTTGTAATGGTCGCAACTATTAGAGCTTTGAAAGAACACGGCGGTGTTACTTTCGAAGATTTAAAACAGCCAAACGTTGAAGCTTTGAAGAAAGGTATCGCTAATCTTAAGTTACATTTAGAAAATATTCAAAAATATGGAGTTCCAGTTGTAGTGGCAATCAACCACTTCGCCGACGATACCAAAGAAGAAATCGAAGTCCTAACCAAATGGTGTGAAAAAAATAACTATGAAGTTAGCTTTGTGGATGGCTTCTTAAAAGGTGGAGATGGTTCTACTGATTTAGCCTCAAAAGTTTCCAAGATGCTCAAAGAGCATGAATCACATTATCATAAGTTATATGACTATGAACTTCCAATCGCTGAAAAGATTAAGATTATTTCCAAAGAAATTTATAGAGCAGGCGAAGTTGAATTCTCCGAAAAAGCTTTAGAGCAAATCGCTAAATATGAAAAGATGGGTTATGGTAAGACTGCTGTTTGTATGGCTAAAACTCCACTATCAATTACCGACGATCCAAAAATCTTTGGCGCACCTATTGGCTCAACAATACATATAAGAGAGGTTAAACTTTCTGCTGGAGCGAATTTTATCGTCGCCTTAACGGGCAAAGTCATGACTATGCCAGGACTTCCAAAAGTTCCTGCAGCAGTCAAAATGGAAGACGAATAATGAAAACGTTTGATTATCAACTTGGAGATATTGTTGAACTTAAAAAACCTCACCCATGTGTTTCTAAGTCCAAACTTTTTGAGATTGTCCGTGTTGGTGCGGATCTTAAGATAAAGTGTCTTGGGTGCGGAAATATAATTATCATTTCTAGAGACAACTTTAACCGCAGATTTAAAAAAGTTATCAAAGATAAAAATTAATTTCTCAAAAAATATTGGTTGTAGCTGCGTAAGTAGTTAGTGATGCCAATATTTTTATTAGACAAAATTTCAAAAAAATATAAAACCCATGACGGAGACTTTTATGCGTTAAAGGATGTTAGTTTATCTTTTGATTCGAAGGGCCTAGTTTCTATTGTAGGAAAATCAGGATCAGGAAAATCAACCTTATTAAACATTCTTTTAGGTATCGAGAAGCCGTCATCTGGAAAACTAAGATTTAATAATGAAGATATTATGAAGTTAAGTGATAGAAAGTTTTCAAAGTATCACCTAAAAGATATTTCGATGGTTTTTCAACATTACAATTTGTTTGATGAATTAAGCGCGAAAGAAAACATAATTTTACCTCTTTTAATGAGAGGGGAAAGTAGAACTAATGCGAACAAAAAAGCACAAAAATATTTAGATGAATTTTCTTTGAATTATTTAGCGAATCAAAAAGTTAAAAAATTATCCGGGGGTGAGAAACAAAGAGTCGCTATTATTAGAGCGTTAATTACCTCTCCTAAAGTGATTTTATGTGATGAACCAACAGGTGCATTGGATGAAGAAAATTCACAAAATATAATGCAAATCCTCGCTAAACTATCTGAAAATATATTGATAATTCATGTCTCACATAATAAAAAACTTGTCCAAAAATATTCTGATAGAATCATTACTTTAAAAGACGGACAAGTGGTTTCGGATGAGCTAATTAATAAACGTGAGAAACTAGAATCAAGGTTAGTTAAAACAAAGTATTCAAGCAAGTGGATTGGTATTTTTACAAGGCTAAACCTTAAACAAAATTTAATGAAAA
>Ga0310786_10010109_pt1 | contig 11892 bp, 7 predicted proteins | sample AusTroGonzalo_MG_FD_203881 | JGI IMG/M metagenome (GOLD analysis project Ga0310786, IMG submission 203881) | Bovine rumen microbial communities from tropical cattle in Woodstock, Queensland, Australia - Gonzalo_03 (v2) (version 2) | ecosystem: Host-associated > Mammals > Digestive system >... | reverse complement strand
TCATTCAATAGATTCAGGAGTTGTAGAACAGAAAGGATTGGCATATGAAGCATCTATTCTGAAGTACAACCGCTGGGTTGAATTAATTGAATTGCTGAAAGATATAATAAAACCCGGTAGCAGGGTGCTCATGGAAATAAGTGAGAATGGTCTGTTACCTCGTGTATCATATGTTGATTACGGTACGGTTAAACTGATCGAATCTTTCGGGTGTTTTGTAGAATCTTCAGCTGATATTTTTCAAATGATAGTTTCGAAAATGTCTCAAAAGTCCTATGAGTTGCATTGTAAGGCTGCATTAACCGTTACCAAAATAAAGGATGAAACATTTGAATTCATTTTCTCCTCTATTTCCCAGAATGGCAAAATATCGGAATACGAGGCGCAGCAATATATAATGAAGAGATTCAAAGAAGAGGGAATGATTACGGATAGTCCGCCGATAGTTGCGATTGCTGAAAATGCTGCGAATCCACATTATGAGCCATCATTAAATGATACGGCATTCATTCATAAAGGTGATTTAATACTGATGGATTTATGGGCAAAATATGATGTTGAAGATGCAGTTTTTGGTGATATAACGTGGATGGGGTATGTAGGTGAAGATATTCCACAAAGATATCAAGATGTTTTTGATTTAGTGAAAAGAGCAGCCGATTCAGCTATTCACTATTTAGAAGAGAATATAACAAAGAAAAGAGTGATGGGATTTGAAGTTGATGATGTCTGTAGAGCAGTAATTGAAGATGAGGGATTCGGCAAGTATTTTACTCACCGCACCGGCCATAGTTTATCGGTCGGAGATAGCGATCACGGGACTGGGGCCAATATCGACAACTATGAAACTCACGATACGAGAGAACTGATTGATGGCGTTGGATTCTCTATAGAACCAGGGATATATATCCCAGGTGAATTAGGAGTACGTGAGGAGAGTAATGTTTGTATTTGGAACAATAAAGTGGTGGTAACCACGCCAAGACAAGATACAATACTGCGCCCCTCGGATTATAACATCATTCTGTGAATTGATCGATTTATAGCATGATCTGCTAGGTGAAGATGTAATTAGTAGTAGTGATCTTGAATAAACACCTACCAATGGACTAGAAAAGGATAAGATGGGCGCCGCTGTTCACGGCACCCAAGGACAGCCGAATCGTGCCGAGGCACCTGTCCTTGGAGGTATCATCCGATTCATGTATTTATCGGGAACGGGGCGGTTGTCGGAATTAATGGAAGGAAGGGGCAAACGCCCCTTCGGTTTCAGGATATCTCCACACAAACGGAATAGTTGCTGTCATAGTAGCTGCGGTTGGTGAAGTAACTGTTCATCTTCGTCGGTATTTCTCCGATGGCGAAGTCAGGCGTAGTCGTCTCGCAGTAGGAGTAGCCGTAGGGATTCTTGGTGTAGGACGACGAAGAGGTCAGTAGGACGGCTCCTGCCGCATGTCCGGGCAGAAGCTGCAGAGCTGTCTTGTAGTTGGTGCCAACCCTGTCCTTGGACTGATGTGCCAGAGCTACGAATAGTATGGATGTATCCTCACAGTCCCCGCCCTGATCGTACAAGGTCTCCAGCGGGAATTTCCAGTATTCGGTGGTACCCATGTATTCCTCGTCGGTCTGGTATTCTATGTACTGCGCGAAGGACAGGAGATATCCGAGATAGGTCAGTTCGGAGACCGAGTTATGGGTCTTCATGAACTCCTTGTAGAGCCCTTCGGTCAGTGTCTCCATGTATGGTGACATCTTGGCATCCGTATAGCTGTAAGTGACGAAGGTCGCATCCCTTACGTGATCGGAGGATTCCCTTCTCTGGCTCTCGGAGTATATGCTCCTGGAATAGAGCAGATCGTCGTAGTCGATGTCCATGGTGAAGGTGTAGTTCACATTGCTGTACTTCCATGTGAAAGTGCGCTCCGCCCCTCCCGTCACATTGACGTTGAAGATCTTGCTGGTTCCGTCGGTGTCCACGGCAGTGATGGTGTACGGCCCTCCGTTATCGAACCTGTAGGAATGTCCCTTGTACACGTCCACATCGTTGGTGTCGTTGTTCACTATGGTATATTCGGCATTGTTCAGTCCGAATATGGTGTTCAGGTCGACGGTCGTATCTGAGGCTATGCTGTCATCCACTGGCTTGCTGTTCAGGGCATACAGCGTCTGGCTTCCTCCCACTATGAAACTGTATTCGAGATCGGTGGAGAGGAGGGACATGTTATCGTCGTACCAGCCGCTGAAAGTGAATCCGTCGGCCATCACGACCTTCAGGTTAGCGGTCTGTCCCAGCTTGTACGGGGATTCGTTGCCGGTCACCGTAATACCGTCTCCGGCAATGACGGTAACGTCGCACGAGCTCTCGATCTCTTTGGTTCCCACGGACAAGAAGAGATATTCGATCTCCAGCCTGTAGTCGCTAAGGAAGGTGCTGGCATCGAATATGTATGTCAATTTGTAAGGTATCCATCCGTCGCCTATCCATTGGGTTTCCACAGCCCCGTTGGGGTGCGTCAGAGTGATCTTGGAGCATTCCTTCTCTACGGGCACTCCGTCGATGTTAACGATGATGGTCTCTTCGCCGAGGCTGGTCCATTCTCCCTCGATCTCGGAGCTCCAATACATGGACGATGTGCTCTCGGAGTAGCTTTGGCCGATGTACACATAGTCGTAATGGGTATAGTCGCTGTTGCGTATGAAGTACGAACCCTTGTCAGGGTTGTAGTAAAGATATGTGAATGTGATTGTTCCGGACAGATCGTAGGAGTTGAATCCTCTCTCGAAATGTCCCTGCTTGGTCATGATGACGTAGTTTCCGGACTTGTTCTCCGACCAGATGGCGTAGAGCGTTATGTCTTCGGTGAGATCTGAAGTGTCCCCGTCGAACAAGGTCTCTCCGTCCTTATCCAGCGACCAGTACTCGAAGACCAGTTCGCTATGGACGGCTATGGGGAGCTCCAGTTTCTCACCCTCGTAGAACTTGGTGGGAAGTTCGGTCTTAACGGATCCTCCGTCCAGATCGTAGGTTATATTGTGCCAGATCTTAGATTTGGCGTATACCGTTACGCTCTCGGTAAGGTCCATCGTGAGCGTCCTGTCCGTTGTGATCAGTTCGTCCTCGGAATCGAACCATCCCCTGAACTCATCGCCCGACTCCAGCTGTGCTGTGAGCTTGACCGATACTCCGGGCACGTAGGGGCTGTTGTTGCCCGATACGGTGATGTTCCTGTCGGCGACCACGGTGACCACTACGGTCGGCTCTATCTCGACTATCTCATCGGAGGTCAGAGTGTACGTGATGTTGGTGGTGGTCGTCGAGAACATCGAGACGCTGCTGTACATCACTTCCTCTTTGTAGAGTATCCCGTCTTTCTCCCCGACCCATTGGGTCATGGAGTAGACAGAGGTCTTGTAGGAGAGGACGTTGCATGAGACGTCGCCCCTGAAGGTGGAGATCGTCTCCCTGTCCGTGAGCTGGAGATTGTTGTCCTCCTCCCAATCGGTCTCGGAGCTGGTCTCGGTCCTCTCCCTTCCGGAGGCATCCTTGTAGATGGTCGTCTCGTTGTAGGTGTAATAATAGTGGCCCTTGTCCACGTTGTAGCTGATGTAGGTGTAGTCGAAGTGTCCGGAGATGGAGGTGGTCGAACCGCCTCTGCTGGTCCCGGATATATCGAAGGTGAGCTTGTGGCCGGATAGGTCCGCTTTCCATTTGGCGTAGAGCGTGATCCTGTCGGTCATTCCGGACGTGTCGCCGTTGAAAACCACGGTTCTGTCAGAATCGAGATACCAGCCGAGGAAAACATAGCCTTTCCTGCTCGCATCCGGTATCTCGAGGATGTCGCCCTGGACATAGTCCCTGGGCGCATCGTCGGGGACAGTTCCTCCGTCCGTGACGTAAACGATCCTGTCGCCGTTACCGTTATCCATGAGACAGTAACCGACAACCGCGACGACCGCACAGATAAACACGGCCGCAATCACAACAGCTGCTTTCGATATGCTAAGCACCTTCTGATACCCTCTAAATCTAAAATTTTAAAAGGTTTGCTGACGGCATCTCACAATAATCGGCGGACCTTCTACAAATCCTGACAGTTCAAATATGGCTGATAGAGCCAACCAAGAGATAAAACGCGGTTTTTATCGAGAATCTTATAAGCTATCACTATCATAGTTACGCTATGCCCGAGCCTGAGAAACGTGTCAGGAGGACGAGGAGAAAGTCCGAGAACAAGAATGACCCCCATGGGATCGATACTGTGGAGACGATGTCATCTATCCCGGATCCCTACAGATTCCTGGGCGGCGTTCCGAAGTTCGGCATAACATACGTACAGGCCCCGGATTTGGACGAACGTGTGCAGAAGGCGGGCAAGAGCAAGGAATCCGATATCAGGAAGATATGCTTGGAATGGGTCCAGAGCACGGCCGGCGGCATCGGTCAGGATTCATTCCTGCTGATATGCGGCAACTTCACATCCTCGCCGGACCGCTACAAGTTCTTCATGGAGGAATTGTCCTTCTCATTTGATCCAAAGCGCGTCGTCATCGTGCCGTCCGCAGGCGGCATAGACATGCAGACCGCAAGGAAGATCGCAGAGGAACAGCACATGGCATTCCTCGACGGGCAGATGATGATCCTCAAGGAAAACAGCCGTTTCGTGTACGAGGCGTCCGATGTCATCGCCGCTGCCAGGGACGACATCAAAGAGGAGCTGGAAGGTTCCCAGCTCGCAATCATCGGAGGTCCCGGCGATTCGCTGAAGGGGCTCCATGAACACGTCCGCATCAATTCGCCTACGGCGAGCATCATCATATTCACTGACAGATATCCCGGTAAGGACTACAATGTGAATTGGACCTATGTTTGCAGAGAGGTTGAATCCGATCCCGGTATAGGGTACAGGGTGTTCTCCGACTGCGGCAGCGAGCCGATGAGATTCGAGATAAGGGCCGGCCATGACGCATCGATATGTCTCAGGGAGGGGACGAAGATCTACACTCCGGACGAGTACAGGTCTCTGATGGCCGGCATGGGCATGCCCATAATCTACAAGGCCGACAAGGATGTGACCACTATCACAAAGGGCGGCTGCTCGATGTACCTGATGCAGCCCAGGATGTTCGTATCCACTGTTCTAGATAAGGGGCTGCCATTCAAGCTGGACCATGCGACGGATTACTTCGAGCGCAACATGGAGACATACGCCGAGGCCGCCTACAACACGGTGCTCCCGTACTATCTCCGTATGAAGGATATCGCTTTGAACGTACGCCGCATAGGCGGCCGCGGGGAGATCGACGGCTGCTCGATCGAGATCGACGACGAGTACAAGCTCTTCGTGGACCCAAACGATTTCGGCCTGGTCCTTTATCAGCCCATCCCGCACGGGATAATCTACCATGACGAATTCACCGGATATCTGAACAGGATATCGTCCGACCCGGAGATAGCTTCCAAACTGACGCTGAAGAAAGTGGCCGCAGACCCGCCGGCGTACATGTCGAGGAAGAGCCTCAGGAGGATGAGCCCCATCGCGGACTGCCTGATGTCGGTCGTCGAGCATTCCATGATCCGCAGGTGGAACGACCTGATGCTAGAGCCCGGGACCACATTGGTCGACATGATCATGAGCAACACGGAGGAGGAGTGACATGGGACGCGAATACATGAAGAGGGACATCCTGAACCAGATTGCGGACGACATCGTTTCCATGTACAAGGAGAAGAGGTCCCTGGAGATCATGCTGGGGATCGTCGACGAATCCGTGGGTGAATCGGGACTGCGTTCCGAGGCCTACGATTTCCTCAACACCAATTTCCAGCCGTCCAAGTACGGCCTCAAGAGCGCGGATGTCAAGAGGGCGATCGATCGTGCGGTCGACGAACAGTGCGGGGGTGCGAGATGATACCGAAGCGCAATCTCGATGCTCCCGACGAGAAGGACATCTATATGACTCCGGAGAACAAGGAGTACCTCAGGGACACGATCTCCAAGGAGCTGGGGCCGTTCTTCTATTCGGCGATCTGGAAGGGGTGGACCGAACAGATCCTCATCGATTATCTCACCGATTCCCTGGCCATAGAGAGGGACATCAGGGCCTCGGAGTGTCAGGATACGGTAAAGAGGCTGTCCGCGGAGATCCTCAAGGAGATAGAGGAAGAGGGGGACCCCTGTATCGAAGCCTACAACAAGACGTTCCCATGGAAGATCGTTGACAAGTGCCTGAACGACGAGACGTTCTCGAAGGCGGATCTCAGCGGACCGAGGAACAAGATAATCCAGCAGGTCCCGGCGAATCTAGAGGATCCGTTCCTGAAGCTGGAGATGCATCTGATGATCACGATGATCATGGACAGGGTGGGCACGTTCGAGAAGGTCATGATTGCAAAGAAGAAGAAAGGCCCGTTCAACCTCAACAAGGACAAGCTCGTGGAATATCTGATCATGGATTTCAGGATCGAGGGTGGCCGTTTCAGATTCACCCACGTGCATGCGATGTCCGTCATCCTCCCGGATCTGGTATCCAAGCTGCTTCCGATGATGAGGAAGGCGGGGCTCTGCAACACCGTTCTGGCATGAGTAAAGGCGGGTATTCCCGCCTGTTTTTCATGAATCAGTTTCTGCGAACCTGGAAGACCACCAGGAATGAGATAATCGCCGCCACGGCCGCTCCCGTTACTATGATCAGGGTGTTGTTATCCCCTTCGGAGGTCAATGAGCCAGAATATGTGCCAGACGAATGTCCCATGTCAATATCGGTAATCTCCGTCGGCCTCTTATCCGGGTTTCCGGAAGGTTCGGGATCGGCGCTAGGTGTCTGAGCAGGTACGGCTTCCCAATTGGGATAAAGGTCCATACTCTGTTCAACACGGATCGTTCCTTTGAGCATATCCGCCGATTCAGGGACGGACCATCCTTTGAATATCTGTCCTGTAGACGACGGCGTTTCCAGTGTGATCACGCTGCCGACTGCACACACGACAGGATCTGCCCCATCAAGATGATATGTAATGACTGCCAGCTGTTCCCATATTGCATAGAGGGTGAGATCCGAAGATATTCTCAGAATGGAAGATGCAGAGTATTCCGCTGTCACGGAACTGGACGCTGAATCCCATCCGACGAATCTGTATCCCTCCTTCTCAGGGATCTCCAGATCCGAGATGCTGAAGGAACTGCCCGATTCCAGATCGAACCTATCGATTATGGTCGCTCCGTCCTTGAAACATAAGCTGATCATCTTGGAAGACTGCTCCGCAGGAATGACTATGATTTCTTCCCAGATCTCATAGAGGTCGGTATCCGCCCTGACAGTGAATCCGTCACCTGCACTGTACTTCGCCGATCCGGAGGCGGAGAGCGACCACCCCTTGAAATCATATCCATCGCGCGATCTGTCCGGAAGACGGAAATAGTCCCCGAATTCAAAGCTCTCGGTTTGGTCCCCGTTGTAGCCGTGCAGCGTCACGTCAAAGGTCACAGGATCCGACCAAATCTCATAGAGGTCGGTATTCTTCACTACGGTAAATGTATCTCCTGGCACATAGTTTATCGATCCTCCGTTTGTCAGTGACCATCCCTCGAAAGAGACAAGGGTACGTGCCGTGATATGATCAGGAATCGTGTATTGGGTGTTCTTGTACATGGAGCTATAGGACGTCTGTCCGTAGAATCCGTGCAGAGTGACAGAAAACGTACCTAACTGTTGCCAGCATGGATACAGTTCCGTGTCTGTTGTTATCGTTATTACAGCGCCGTCAATCAAATCGATGCCGCCCCCGTAGGTGAATGACCATCCAGTCAGTTCGTAACCGTCCCTGACGGCGCCATCATTCGTCACTGTAATCTCGGTTCCCCAATCATATTCGGTCCTATCGAGGACAGGCAGATGATAAGTTACGTTGACCTTAATCACGGCCCATCCGGCGATAAGGTCAATATCTGATTCCAAGAGAATGCCGCTTCCGTTGTAGAAAGTCGTTTCTGATCCGGCCAGTCTCCAGCATTGGAATGTCTTTCCATCGCAGGAAGGGTTGTCCTGATCGATTGTCACTGTCCTTCCGCCGTATCCATTCTGTGTATCTATTACGGTCGTGCCGTCAACATATCTGATGGTGTAAACCGGTCTGTCTTCATAGACCGCATAGATCGTCGTATCCATTGTGATAATGGGGTCAGAACTTAGGACATCCCCTCCTGCGGACAGACTCCATCCGGTGAAACGTTTGCCGATAGGTTCGCTGTATGCGATATTGTCCAGGATAAGATTCGATCCGCCTGCCACTATCGATTCTGATTCAGAATCCCCATCTATGATGGAAATATTGAAAGTCGTAGCGTTCCAGAGACTTGAAGCAGTATGGTCCCCGAAGACCGTAATTGCGGATCCGGGCGCGTAAATAGAATCGCCCACCAGCCAACCGCTGAAGGAGAAGCCGCTTATGTCTTCCAGGGCAGGATACACGTCACCCACTTCAAAAGATCCTGAAACAATTAGCCCGGTCCTGGATTCCGCCGGAAGCGCGGTGTGGTCGAAGTCTATACTGAATGTGCCTAGTATGGCCGTCAAACCGATTTCGGCATCCATGCCGGCGAACATCTCTTCAGTGATAGTAAGCACGGCAGTGTTCGGGTCATCGATGTACCAGTATTCCAGAATCGATGATACGTCACCTCCGTCAGGCAGAGTATAGGTGCCCTCTCCGCTCTTGCGCGACACGTCTTCCAATCCTGTGTAGTCCGGGAAGTGGATGATGGTTGTGCGAGCATCGACCGTTATGCTGTTCCCGTCAAAGAGGATCTCGCAGGAGTATCCTTTATTCTCCAGCCTGTATTCGCTTGAAACGGTCACTATTCCTTCGGAATCGGCCCTAATCAGCATGACGTGCTCTTCGACCGTGATGTTCAGCTTATATCCTGCTACGTCGGTAGAAATCAGAATGTTCCCGTGCCTGAAATCCTCCATGACAATCTCTGGGACACCGCCAAGTTTGACGGATTGTCCGGGATTTAGGATTTGCCCGGCGACCGATGTACCCTCGAAGGCCGTCGGAGATATGCTCCCGATGTTCCTGAGGTCTACGATCCTGAGCTCACTGTCTTTGAAAACCCCTTCTGGCAGGGATGTGATCCCGGATCCGGTAAGCGCTGCTGTATTCAGGAACCTGCAACCCTGAAAGCAATAGCTCCCTATCGATGTAAGGTTCTCGGTCAGGACCATGTTGTTCATCTTTGTATCTTTGAATGCACGGTCTCCGATGGATTCCACGTTGTTAGTCGATATGTAGCTGAGATTGGTGCATCCCTCGAAAGCGCTGTCCCCCACAGAAACCACGTTAGGGCCGAATACGACGTTCTTTATCGTAGTGCAGTCCCTAAAAGATCCGTCGACCACGGTCTCCGAATCGATGTATATGTTGACCAACGAGAAGGCCGCCGGATCATGGATGCTATCGGCATCCGTCACCACGGTGTACTTCACACCGTTTATCGTCTTCGTCGCGCCGTCGATCCCATCTCCCATCCCTATGATGAAGAACGCGGTGGCGAAGCAGAGCAGAGCGGCCGCAATGGCCATTGTCTTGTTCATTTTGCATCACCCGATGCAGACGAAAGGTCTGCAGGAGTGAGTGCTTATGACGGTATTAGAGCGATTCCCATCAACATAGCGACTAAGGTTCTTAGTCCGTAATGCCGCCTTATAAGCTCGCTTTTTTGAACAGGGACCTGTCGGCATCCATCGGGATGGTGGCATCGTAGCCGACCTTCCAAGTGGTCTTGCCGTGGGAGCTCGGGTCAAGGGACGATCCTGCGGCCCCGGGGATCTTGATGATCCTATCGGCCTGCATCCTCGTGGCCACGGCCCACTCGACCTCGCGGTCGTTGAAGATGTCTATGTCGTCGTCCACAATGATGACGTTCTTCATCGACGGGTGTCCGGTGAAGGCGGCCATTATGGCGTTGACGCCATCCCCTTCCTTGTTCTTCTTTATGGAAACGACACCGTTCAGCCAGCAGCATCCACCCTCGGTCAAGCGGACATTCTTGACCCTGGGGACGGCCTGTCTCACGGTCTTGAGGATCATAGGCTCCCTGGGAAGTCCCATTAGCATGAAGTGCTCGTATCCTCCGGGCAGGAGGAGATGGAATACCGGGTCCTTTACAGACCAGATCTTATCGATCTCTATAACGGGCTGCTGTCTCTCGAAATCGTATGTGCCAGTGATGTCGACGAAAGGTCCTTCGGATGTCTCCTTGAGAGTTATCCTTCCTTCAAGGACATAGTCCGTATCTGCCGGTACGAGTATACCATTGTCGCACTTGCCGACCTGGAGCGGGGATCCGTGCCCTTTGATGTGCATGGCCGAAGCGACCTCGAGCTCATCGGCCCCGAAGTCCATGGATGTGGCCGCTGCCAGGAGCACCTCGGCCTTTGCTCCGATGCATATGGAGATTCTGAGCTCTTCGCCTTTCTCCTTCGCCATGTTGAATATCGTGAAGAGATGCCTGGGTACGAGCCTCACGGCTATGTGCCTCGAATCCATGATCATCATCCTGTGGAACGAGACGTTCTTCTTCCCGGCGTAGTCGGTCACTATCACTCCGGAAGTGATGTATCTTCCCCCATCCTCTGGGAAGTATTTGGGGATCGGCAGCTTCAAAAGATCGACGTCAACGGAGCACTGACGGAACGCTGGCACATCCGAGACCTCACAAGCTCTGGGGGATCCAATGGCATCCAGCAGATGCTCTACAATGCAGTCCTTGGGGACGTTGAGGGCCTTGGCGATCTTCTCCCTCGTGGAGAATATGTTCCCTGCAGCCCTGCCGCCGTTGAGGTTCTCGAAAACGACTGTGGATTCCTGGTTCTCCATGAGTTTGGATGTTATTTCGCCCGATTCCGGGTCCATCTTCGAAGAGATGGTTGCGATTTCGCCGAAAAGCGAATCTTTGACCGACATGTGCGGGTCTATGCGGTTATAAAATAAAAAGTAAAAGTCGTCCTTCGTCGAACACGAGCTGTTTCGATCAGGAAATGTCCACGTACACGGTCGATGCCAGGTCGAAGCTGAGGGCGATCATGTTTTCGCCTACCTTGACTACCCTGTCGCCGCCGTCCATGAGGATGGATTCGATCCTGACCTCTCTTCCGGGTACAAGGCCGATGGAGTTGAGCCTTCTGATGGTCTCGCCGTCCTCGCTCTTTATGTATGCGATTATACCCGACCTGTTCTTGGCCATCTTGTTGAGCTGGACGAGATTGCTGGAGCCCTGGCTGTAGCGCTTGCAGGGATCCGAACAGTAGGCGCAGTCCTCGTCTACGGGGTTGCCGACCATGTTGCAGATCCTGATGCTGGTCTCGTCGGAGATGGCATGCTCCATCTTGTGGGCCTCTTCATGTGCGTTCTGTTTATCGACGCCCAGGCAGTCCACGAGAAGATGCTCCATGACGTGATGCCTCTTACGGATCTGGCAAGCCATGGCCAATCCTTTCTCGGACAGCCTGATCCCCTTGTATCTCTCGTAGATCACGAGGCCGTCCTCCGCGAGGGTCTTCGTCATCTCAGTGACGCTGGCGGGAGAGACGTTCATGAAGTTTGCCAACTCCGTTGTCTTGACGTTCCTGTTCCCGTCGCTGAGCCTGAGAATGCTGATTAGATAGTCCTCACGGTTGTCAGAAGTCATCGTTGGAGGATAGTTTTAGTCGTATAAAAGAGGTGCTGGAAAATGTTTGTAAGGGCCCTGGGGGCCCTGTCTGACTGTTTCAGAAATCCACGAGTTCGTGGTACTTGTAGGCGGGCTCGCCCTCGTTGAAGCAGTAGTGGACGGTTGTGAAGTTCTTCTTCAGCTCCTTGACGTCCTCTTTGACCTTAGCAGGGTCCTCCTT
>Ga0310786_10010108_pt1 | contig 11893 bp, 11 predicted proteins | sample AusTroGonzalo_MG_FD_203881 | JGI IMG/M metagenome (GOLD analysis project Ga0310786, IMG submission 203881) | Bovine rumen microbial communities from tropical cattle in Woodstock, Queensland, Australia - Gonzalo_03 (v2) (version 2) | ecosystem: Host-associated > Mammals > Digestive system >... | reverse complement strand
TTAAAATTTTATCAAAAAAAAAAAAACAAGTCAAGTCCCCGTCGGGAAAAGCAAAAAAAAGATACTAATTGGATTGAGGTAGAATTTCCGGAACTTCCAAAATTTCGCCGCGGGTTTGTAAATCACGTAAAGCAAGTTCAACTTTGAGCATGGCAATGCAATCATCTTCATTATACATTAAAACTTTTTTTAGCGCGGCTTCATCACAATCTTTGAGCCATTTGGTAAAGTAGACCATACTGTCCATAGCGCCACAATCTTTTTGCCGCCAATTAAAACCCAAAGCGGGCGCGGCGGCCTTTAAGGACAAACTCGGCGCAGGTAAATAAAAAGCGCGTTCTATAACTATTTTTAAGTCAACACAAACAGAAACTAACATTTCCAATTCTTTTGCAATATTTGGATATTTTGTTTGAAGTTTCTTCATTTTTTTAACTTCATATTCCGTCCAATGATAGAGTGCGACATCACTGCCGCAACTTGCGACATAGTCGGCAAATTGTTTGAAAATTATTTCCTCTTCCTTTTCTTCTTTGGCGATAAACGGAACGAATTTATCTCCCTCTTTGTCCCATACTCCGATTAAATAAATGAAAGAGGTATTGTTTTCCTGAAATGTTTCCGTTGCCTCAAAATCAAAATATAAATTGCGCTTTTTTTCAGGCGGCGGGAATTTACCTTTCGCACGCAAAACCGGTTTATTTTTGACATAAGCCAAAGCGTGTGCATAAGTTAAAACAGGAGTATTTTCGGGGTAAGTTGGGTCTGATAAAAGTGCTTTAATTTTTTCAAAACCGGCGGCAACAATTTCTTCATAAGTATTGATATTATTTGCACGCAAGATTGCGCGCATAGTATTATTTAAGTGCGGAATTAATACCAAATCGTGTTTCTCAAAAACATATTCATTGGCAAAAACACGCCACGGCGAAAGCGCGGCCTTCGGCGGTTTTTGGGCCTCCGGTATAAGTTCCCCCTTCCTTATCGCTTGGTAAATCCCCCCCGCTTTTTGTGCGCGCCCAATTACGCGCGCGCAAGTTAAAATTTGTTCCTTCGCTTTGAAAACAAAAAGTGCTTCACCTGCATCATGCCCCTGAATTTCGGTCAATACCTTATTTAATAAAGCAGTTTGTAAGGCATAATGTTCCTTCATTTCCCCGGCACGTTTAAGTTGAACAATTTTATAATAATAATTGCCAAAAACACTCGGCACACCTTCCACTTTCAAAAGCAAATTGACACCGCCGTAAATACCTTCTTTTTGACGCAAATCCCAAAGCACACCGCCGATTATTCCTTCCACGCCGTCCTGCATTGCTTTTAGAGTGCTTAAAAATTTATCCTTTTCAGTACCACTCAAATTTATTGTTTTGGAACAATGTTTTTCTATCCAATGTTCACGTACTAATTTATCGGTTTTGCCGCGCAAATTTTCATATAAATTCGGTTCATCTACGGCCCTGTCTTTAGGCGCGTGGAAATGGCACCAAAGCCCAAAAGGGTCTTCTAAAATTTGAAACATTTTACCGGCAGGTAAATCTTCTTTGCCCGGTGTTCTGCCTCCGCTGAAACTATCAAAAAGTTGTTGTGCGAGAGTTTTGCTTTCCATAAATTAATTGCCTGCCTGATTAAGTTGCTCTAAATATGATTGAATATTTTGAACTTGGGCTTCTATTCTTTCCCGCTCGGCGTCATCTTGAGTTTGTGACATTTTTTGTCTGTACCCGTCCAAAGCATTTTGAAGGTCATTTCTTGTTCTGTTTATATCCCCGTTAGCACTGTTAATTTGCGCAGATAAGGACCAAACATCAGGGTTTTCATCGTCAAGTTTTTTGGCCTGTTCCAAATATTTTTTTGCTGAATCATAATCCTGGAGTTGCACGGCACTTTGCGCAGCGAGGACTTGGGCATTTAAGTCCTGAGGTTTATTATCTGCGGCAAAAGCAAACATTTGGCCGGCTTCTTTTTTCTTACCTTGGCTATTATAGGCAAGGCCTAAATTAAAGGCATTTTCAGGGGTTGGATTCTCTTTATAAATTTGATTAAAAATATTTGCGGCTTTATCATAATCACCTTTATAATAAGCGTTTGCCGCTTCACTTAATCGTTGATTTGTTTTTGCTGTAATTTCCTTTCCTTCAAGTAATTGATATTTGGCTTTTGCTTCTTCTTCGCCTTTTTTATTGCCGGCCTCTTGTGCCATTTTTGCTGCATCCTGATATGCTTTTTTGGCTTCCTCTGTTTGGCCTGAACTTTGCAGCATATCACCTTTTGCCGACATAGCCTGATAATTTTTTGGATTCATTTCAAGCGCTTTATTTAGATCCTTAAAGGCCTCTTTATAATTACCTTGCCCGTAATTTGCCTGCGCACGGTTGTATAATAAAGAATCATCTTTTGGGAAATCTTCTACCGCCTTATCTAAAACTTGTTTTGCACCTTCAAAATCTTTTTGTGCAATAAGTTGTTTGGCTTTAGAAATACTTTCCAAAGCGGTACCTTGCACTACATCTTTTTCAGTAATCTTCGGTGCTTTAATATCGTGATGATTAAGAAGTTCTTCTAAAGATTTCAAACCGTTTTCACCTTGAGGTAATAATTCCTGAAAATCTTTAAGTGTTTCACTTTGCGAAAAATGTTTAAGGGATTGTGAAATTTTACTTGTTAACGCCTCATTTATTGCTTGTGTGTTTTTATTTTCTGTTTTTGATTTTTTAATATCTTGCGGCTTTTGTGTTTGTATGTTGACATTTTGGCTCGGCATATTTTGCGTTAACATTTTTGAAACATTTTGTGCTTGATTTGCAGCAGGTAAATTGCCTTCTTTTTTATACAGATTTTGCGCAGTTTTGAAATCCCTATTTGCCGCGGTATAATTACCCAAATTCAAATTAGTTATTGCGCGGTTATAATAATTATCTGCTTTGCCGGAAAGTTGTGCTGCGGTAGTAAAATCACGCTCGGCCTTAATAAAATCTTGTGCAGCAAATTCCTGCTCGGCACGCACCCTGTAATAATTTGGGTTTTGAGGGTCTAAAGAAATCGCTTTATTTATTGCTTTTATCGCTTCCTTAAAATTACCCTGTTGTTGCAAAATTTGTGATTTTAAGGCGTAGAGATTTGCATCCTGCGGACGCAATTTAATAATTTCATCAAGAGCATTAAGCATTTGCTGGGGGTTTTGGGCTTGTATCAAATCAGTTGTAAATTTTTGTAAATCTTTTTGTAAATTATTCTGTGGTTTTTGCTGGGTTTTCCTTATTTTACTTAAAGTGGAACTTTGTTGTATATTTTGGCTTGGAGTTTCACTCTTTTTCATCAAGAAAAATACTGCACAACCTGCAATCAAGATACCGAATAAAATACCTAAAATAAATTTTTTCATAATTATCACTTTTACTAAATTTTATTTTTTTCACAACAAACTGAGTGCGGGCAACGCGTGCGCATTAAACAATATGCACAACTTTCGGTGCGCGGCGGGAAAACATTTCCCTCCATTTTTTCACCTGTTTCTATACAATGTGAGAGGATTTCTTCCTCATTCACATCTTCAAAAGAAAGGGAAAAAACTTTATTTAATGCCAAGAAATAAATGCTTGCCTTCCCGTTATTTTTGCCCCACGCGCGCTTTGCACCAATGGAATAAATTGCAAGTTGCAAAGATTTTTTGACATCAAAATCATCTTGGATTTTACTATCTGTTTTATAATCAATTACGTGATATGTACCGTCGGGCAACTTTTCAAAACGGTCAATTTTACCGCGGAAACGCCACCCTTGATATTCAAATATAAATTCTTTCTCACAACCTAAAATTTCGCTTTTACGATATTGTTCCCGTTTAGCATATTCATCAATTATTCTTTTGCCTTTTAGGTAAAATTCCATTTGCTCAGCCGCATTGGAATAACCGGCCCCTAAAAAGTAGCGGTTATAATAAACAATTAAATTATCCGGATTATTGGAATGGCTATGATACTCTTCCAAAGTTTTATGGATTGATACCCCTAAAGAAGTTACCGGAACAAGCCCCTCACGTTTACCCTCAATATACTTTAATTTATAAAGGTAAGGACAAAACGAATAGGTTGCTATTTTTGAATAATTAAGTTCATGATAGTTATTAATTATCATTTGTATTGCAAGAAATGTACGACGGTATCGCCATACTTTTCTTCCCTGACAATTTGTAAAGTTTCAGGCAAAGCGAATGTTTCCTTCTTATGGTGCTGGGCGACAATCATACCATCCTTTGCCAATAACTTTGATGAGGCAATCTGCTCCAAAACAGGCCCCGTAAAAAATAAAGGGGTATTTTTTATATCTCTGTAAGGCGGGCCCATAAAAATAATATCATACCCTTCACCTTCACAGTAAGAAGAAAGCCAGGCAAGAGGTTTTAATAAATCCGCTTTTAACACTGTTGCTCTATCGGTAAAACCAAGATGTTCCAAATTACGCTTAATTGCTTTTAAGCAAGCAATTTCCCTTTCCGCCAAAACCGTTTTTAATGCGCCGCGGGATAATGCTTCCATAGAAACATTACCCGTTCCAGCAAACAAATCCAAAAATACTGCACCGGTTATACGCGGGCGCAAAATATCAAAAACGGATTGCTTTATTCTATCGGAAATCGGCTTAACGGGAAGTTTTTTTGATACGGAAAATAATTTCCGCCCCCGTGCCGTACCGGCGATAATTCTCATAACTTAAATATGTGCAATTCCTTCTTTAATAGCGTAACGAATAAGTTCCGCTTGCTTATGAATATTAAGTTTCTTCATAATATTATTCCTGTGAACGTGCACAGTATTTAATGAGAGTTTGAATTCTTCAGCAATTTTTTTACTGCTGAAACCTTCAGCAATAAGTTGCAAAATCTCGCGTTCTTTATTTGTTAAATGTATCCTAGGGCTGCCGCGGCGGCCTTCGGTTTTATCCAAAAAACCTTGAACTAAATATTTTGCCACTTGCGCACTGAGGAAAAATTTCCCCGCTGTTACTTCTTTTATCGCTTCTATAATTTCATGAATAGGCGCTTCTTTGACGATAAAAGCATGTGCACCGGCTTCTATCGCTCTTTCCACGGAACCTCTATCATCAAACATGCTTAAAATAATAACTTTAGCACGAGGTTGCATCCTCAACAATTTCACGGTAGCATCTATTCCGTTCAATAAAGGCATGGATATATCAATAATATAGATATCTGCTTTATGCTCCGCTGCCGCTTCTAAAAGTTCTTTACCGTTTGAAACTTCGGCAACAACTTTTATTTTATTATTTGTACTTTCTAAAACAGAGCGTATACTCTGCCTAACGATGACGTGGTCATCAGCCATTATAATCCTTATCATATGGACTACCTTATATATTGAAACTTAGGACATTTAATCAAAATTGTCGTACCTTTCCCAAGTTTACTTTTTAATTTCATTGTTCCCTTCAGGGCAACAACGTTTTCTTTCATCCCGGCAAGGCCTAAAGATTTTACACCTTTATGAACTTGCGGAACAAAACCCCTCCCGTCGTCCTTTATTATAAGGCAGATGGAGGTGCTGTCTTCTGTTAACTCTACCGTGAAATTTTTTGCTTGCGCATATTTTACGGTATTGCTTAATCCTTCTTGGACCGCCCGATATAGAACAGTTTCTATATTGGGTGAAAGAAAATTCCTGTTTTTTATCTTATAAGAATATGATATTTTTATTTTATTTGATTCTGCAAATTTTTCCAACAATTCTCTAATAGATGCCTCTAACCCTACCGACTCTAATTGCGGGGGCCTAAATGACGTAATAAAATCTTTCATAGAGCGTACTGTTTCTTGTAAAGTTGTCTGAAAAGCCCTCAAAGTTTTTAGTGTTTCCTTTGGTTTCTTTGTTAAAATATCTTCGTATAAGGCCTCAAGCAAAACATTTGCCCTAATAGCAAAATTGCCTAATTGGTCATGAATAGCGGAAGTCAAGACACGTTTTTCTTCTTCCCTTGCCTTCATAATAATTTGTACGAAACTATCCCCCGCCTTTTCCGCTAAAATCATTTTATTTTTACGGCGTAGGCATAAATCATCAACCTCTTTAACGATAAATAATAAGTTAGAAATAAAGCCATGTTTATCGCTTAAAGGAATAATTATTGTATTAAAAAATGCTGGTATTTTTTCATCGTCAAACCACTCATAAGAAACTCTTTTGCCGGTAAATGCTATTGAAGTTGCGGTTTTATGAATATCATCCTCCTTTATATGGTCTCTGAAATAGACGGAGAAGGCATCCGATATATCATATAAATAAGAATAGTTACCCATCCTGTCACACGTGTAAACAGACACATAGCGCCCGGACAAAGAAACCTCTATTTCCCCTTCCCTTAATACGTAAGATTTAGTATTGGCGGATATTTTTTCCTCGCCGTACTCTATTTCATCTATTCTCATATATATAATATTTTACTATATTTTAGTTATAAAAAATAATCTTTTTTACAAACTATGCTAATTGTTTGTAATAAGTATCAAATAAAGCACTTAAATATTTTTATCTTTATTTTGCAAAGTTTCAAGTTCTTTTATTAAGGTTGTTAATGTAGGATGCAAATTATTAAGATACTCATTTTCAAAAGCCGTTAAACGCTTTTCAAGATTTTGTGCCAAAGTTTTAAGTTCATTATAATGTTTTTCTTCAAGTAAGCGGTTTTCTTCAAGATTATAATTAAAGTCCTTAACCTTGTCTTTCAAATCAAAAATCTCGCGTGCAGGCAAGGCATCAGCTTTGGCAAACAAACGCTGAACTTGCTGGACGGCAGTTGCTTCTTCTTTCATTTCATCTAACAGATTAGAAGAATTTTGTTGAGAAGAATCTTCTGCTTCTTGCCCGGCCGAAGCGGCGGAAGCAAGTTTTTCTTCTGCATCTTGCCAGACGAATTCTTCTTCCGGCAAATCACTTTCTTTATATTTTGCAATAAAGAAAAATAGAGCGGCTAAACAAATTAAAAAACAAAATATGTATATTATCATATAATTATGATAGCAAATTTTGTTGCATTATTGTTAACTTTTATTTTAATAAAAAAATAATTTGCAAATCTAAAAAAAATGTTGTATAATTTTTAATATGAAAAAGGAAACGATGAATATTTCCAGAAATTTTAACAGCGCTTTAGTCGTAAAAAGCGCCGGTGTTTCCTTTATGCTCCTTTCTCTTACCATTATGTTTAATATGTTTATTAAACTTTTTCCGGTAACAGCGAGGGCTTGATAAAATAAAACAATTTTTTAATTCAAAAACCTCGCTAATAAAAAAGCGAGGTTTTTTATTTTGGAGGTGCTGCCAACTTATAATTAAGGGCAAAAAAGCAGTAAAATGCAGTAAAAAAAGTAGTAAACGTTGTAAAAGTTCAGCCAAAAAACTATATTAAAAACGAACTGAACTTAAAAGTAAAAGAGTAGTAAGTAAGGGAAACTAAATAATATTTTCGGCGGTCAAACTTCCCGCTGAGAAAAAGGCATAGCCAACCTGAAACTATAAAAAAGGAACAAAAAATGAAAACACAAAAAATAGTATTAGCGTTAGCATTAGCAGTAACCCCGGTCGTTGTTGTTGCACAACAAAATGACAATGCCTATAATAACCAAAACAATAAGGAAGTTATAGTAGCGCAAAACACAAAAATAGAAACAGCCTTCTTCAGTAGCGAAGGGAAAATGTTGTCCGTAAGCGAATTAACACTTGCAAAAATCAAAGCACGCCGTGCGGCAAATAAAAAAGAAAAGAAAGAAACACCGCGCGTCGCAGCAAATGATACTTATACAAACCCGCATAATTCTTATTATGTTTATAGCGGGCGCGAAGGGCATATGATGGCGCTAGAAAATCTCAGCAAAAAGCCGAGCAAAAGAGATATAGTAAAAGAAGAAAAAAGGGATACCGTGCCTACATATATTAAGGAAGCAGATACAATTTCCCGCAATCATCAAACAACTCTTATCGGCGACAATAATAGCATAAAGAAAAGCATAAAACAAAGAAATAATACTTTTAGTTATTATGTAAAACTTGTAGGTAAAACTATTATTGAAGAAGCGAAACAGGAAAAATAATTAAAAAATAAATAATCCCCCCGCCGCTAAACCTTAATTACGGCGGGGGTTTATTTTGTTTTTTGAAGATATATATATAAATAAAATAGTGTTTTTTACGACGATAAATAAAATTTATTTGCACTTATGCTAAAATATTTGCTATAATAAATTATCAAGTTTACAAGGTTAAACTGAATTTAGTTCTTTGTTTTAATTAAAGGTTGGGTGGCTGAGTGGTCAAAAGCAACGGTCTGTAAAACCGTCGGGCTACGCCCTACATAGGTTCGAATCCTATCCCAACCATTTTTTTTATTAAACGGGGTACTAAATATTTTAGCAAATTTTTCGCGCTGTGGTCGCGCGAATTAAAAAATTGTGAAACATAGGACCCGAGTCAAATCCTATAAAACACAAAGGTACAAAATGACAAAAACAACACTCCCTTCCGTTAAAGAAGTGGAATCTACAAGAAAATGGCATCATTTTGATGCAACAGGTAAAACCTTAGGCCGCCTTGCGACGCAAATCGTGGTGTGCTTAATGGGTAAAAACAAAAGAACTTTTACCCCGCATATTGACTGCGGCGATTTCGTCGTCGTAACAAATGCGGCAAAAATAAAAGTTACCGGGAATAAAGCCATTGAAAAGGTTTATTTCTCCCACTCCGGCTATGCGAAAGGCGGCAAAGAAACAACTTATAAAGATATGCTTGCCAAGAACCCGACAAGAGTTCTTGAACTCGCCGTTTACCGTATGCTTGATAACAATAAATTGCGCGCAAGAAGGATGAAACGCCTCAGAATTTTTGCTGAAGCGGAACATGCTTTTGCAGGTAGATTTTCTAAATAGGTGATAATATGGCACAAAATAGTGAAATAAAAACAGGCAGAAGGAAAACTTCCGTAGCACAAGCAAAGATAGTTAAAGGTAAAGGTAACATTACGGTTAACACCAAACCTTTGGCAGATTATTTTAGCGCAAACAACCGCTATCAGCATACTGCTATGTCCCCTTTCCTTGAACTTAAAGCCGAAAAATCTTTTGATGCGACAGTCAAAGTTTACGGCGGTGGTATTGCTTCACAAGCAGGTGCGGTCCGTCATGCTTTAGCACGCGGTCTTGCAGCGATGTCTGAAGAATATCATAAAGTAATGAAACAAGCCGGTTTCTTAACACGCGATCCGCGCATGGTAGAACGTAAGAAACCTGGTCAACCGAAAGCAAGAAGACGTTTCCAATTTTCAAAACGTTAATCTTGGGTTTTGGAAGGAATTTAACGAGGGCGCTTTTAACCGCCCTCGTTTTTTATATATAATAAGGTAATATAAAAAGCCAAACCATGCGCAAAAAACCGACAAGTATTTTTGAGAAAATTTTATTTTTTACTGCGACGACAAGTACCAAGAAGAACGGGCTCGGTACTTTAGGAGTTGAAAAATTAAAATTTACCAAAAAGAATTTGCCGGCAAAAAACGAAAAACTGTCCTTACCTTTCCCCCCTTGAAATTTTGCCAATAGTATGTTAAACTATAAGTGTAGTAGTATGCACTATAATGTTGTATATATTTAAGCAGTATGCAGTAAGTTGTATTTTTAACTTTCGTTTTTTAGACGGAAGTGTAGAAAACGGCTGATTTTTGTTTCGGTATTTAACAATTTGTGTTGCCTAATCACTAGGCAGCAAAAAGCGCTAAAAGCAACAGTAACACATCACAAAAACAACAGTAAAGCAAAAGTGAAACTACTAACAGGATAACAACAAGCAGTAAAAATTCCTTTTTGCTCGGGTAATTTTCCCTAAGGAGCGAAAAGACAAAGGAGGCATAACTATGCCAAATAAAGATAGTTTCACGTTTAGTGATAAGTTGAGGAAGAGTAAATCTGTACCTCTCTCTAAACGTTTGCCCTCAATAGTTGGGGGCCAAAACAAGCAAAAGCGCACATTGGTGCAACGCGCGCAACGCGATTTGCCTTTCATCTTAGTTGCGGCATGTGCTTTGCTTTTGTTACCGTTTTTAAGTAAAAATGGTAGCGATGACATTACCGGCCCTGCCAATTTTGATTGGGACAGGGAAAGTAATGAAATGCCTTATGCAGACGGCGGCGGCAATAATATTGAACCGGCGGGTGGTATGCAAGATCCGTTGGATCTTATTTTGACGCCTCGCAGTGCTGTGGATGATGCCATATCTCCGGAACAACCCCGCGATGCTTATGGGACACGCCCGCACACAGATTATAATACGCGTAAAGGTTATGATGATGAATATAGTAACAGAGCATCCACACCGTCTGCTACATCTAAATTCGGCAAGACAGTACGCCCTGCCGTTCGTAAAGCAGTAGAAAGAACACCGACGAAGACAAGGGAACTTCGTATTTCCCAAATGCCTTCAACAAGGGGTACTTCTTCTGCTTCTCATGCTTTGCCCACAGGTCAAGCCCCGAAATCCGAACCAAGCGGTTCAACCATTAACCCGGGTGTAAGACCGGTTGCTTTGCAGCCGATTGGTGCACGTGGCAGTGTCGGCAGAAGTATGACGGGTGAAAACCTCTATGCAGAAGCAGCCCGCTCTATTGGCGCGATGAATGCAGGCGGCCCAGCCAAAGCGAATTTGATTGCCGCACAAATGAAAGACCAAGACGGCAGAATGTCAGAAATGGCATTAAGCCCTGCCGGTTCTTTCGGCGGTGCAGGTTCCCAAAGGCCTGGCGGCGCAGGTTCTGCCCCTGGCAATACTAACGGTTACAATATAGGTAAGCCGTGGTGGTGGGACATGATGCAAGCCCGCAGCCAAAAATGGTGGGAACTCTTTGAATATAAATGGCGCGAAATGATGTGGACAAACATCTATGATATTGTTTTCAACGGCGGTAAACAAATTGCAAACTGCTTAATCTTTGGAAATAAAGACATAGATGTATCTAATATGTTTGGCGCTAGCGCTTCCTTAAACAACTTTATCTGTGTAGACGAAAATGGTAAACAGATTAAAGCAGTTGGTAAGTCAAAAAATTTCGTTGGTACATATTCCAATCAAACACAATCCGGCACAAAAGATGGCTCTAACGAAAAACGTACAGACACCGCTTCCTCCTTCAGCGAATGGAAAAGCATGTGTATAAATGATTACCACGGAAAGCCGAAATTGGCAGATAGTAGAGACAAAGGCATGCTCCAAGTCCGTGCCGAGTGTCTTGGTTTAGATGTTCTTTTTGATAAAATTAAAGGTTGGAACAGAAAAGAATATAACCAAGGTTGCGACGGAATTACCGTTGATGGTATACAACACTACACTGTTGATGTTTTCAAAAAAGGCATTTTTGACAGCGAAGCAAAAAGAAGCGACCGTCTAAACAATAAGGTTATAATTGCCCTTGTTGCAAAATATACCGGTAACGGCAAATTTGACAGCAGGGATTATGTAGTTTACGCTGAAAATGCACAAGCATTATCTCAAGAAGGTAAAGATTTTGCTGCCCAATTCAAAGATCAATATGAGAATTGCACTCTTACGGAAGTTATATCTTTCGTCAGCAAAGATGCTAAATTCTCATTAGATGATCAAGTAGGTGACGGCAAAGAAACAGAAAACAAACGTTTCAATGTAAACAATAAAAATACCTATTGGAACAATCAAGTTACAGGCGGTGTAATAAAAGCAAGAGAATATTGTAAAGGTAATACAGATTCTAAAGGGAAAGCATTAACACTTGATGACTTAAAGGATGAATTAGACCCTAAAAAGAATTCCTTTAATTTCTGCAAAATACCTTCTCCAAAACAAGTTGTCAAGACAATGTATA